>ERZ780144.3285-NODE-3285-length-12154-cov-36.672039_pt1 | contig 12154 bp, 7 predicted proteins | sample MGYA00511380_ERZ780144 | MGnify/ENA primary metagenome ERZ780144 (study PRJEB29588, sample SAMEA1965858) | human gut metagenome | biome: human gut; feature: human-associated habitat; material: faeces | place: Denmark | collected 2008/2010 ... | reverse complement strand
CGGTGGTCAACGCCTGCTCCGAGTGGCTCACCGTCAACGTGCGCCGCGACGGCCACGAATACGAGCAGACCTTCCGCCGCGGCGACCCGGACGGCCCGCTCAAGTGCATCGGCACCGTAGCCGACGGCGTTACCGGCACCCGGGTCACCTTCAAGCCGGACCCGGAGATGTTCCGGGATACCACCGTGTACGACTTTGACACGCTGGAAAAGCGCCTGCGGGAGGAAAGCTTCCTGAACGCCGGTGTCAAGATCACTCTGACCGACGAGCGCGAGATGTACACTCCCGTACTGGAGGACGGCAAGGAGGGGGAACCCTGCTACCGCACCGAGGTCATGTGCTACGAGGGCGGCATCAAGAGCTTCGTCACCTATCTGGGTGAGAAGCGCAAGCTGGACGTGCTGCACCCCAATGTGATCTACCTCAAGGGCCAGACCGACCGCGGCATGGCAGAGATCGCACTGCAGTACAATTCCAGCTACAACGAGCTGCTGCTGAGCTTTGCCAACAACGTCAACACCCCGGACGGCGGCACCCACGAGGAGGGCTTCAAGAACAGCCTGACCCGCGTGTTCAACGATTACGGCCGCAGCCACGGCCTGCTGAAGGATAAGGACGAGAACCTGTCCGGTGCAGACGTGCGCGAGGGCCTGATCTGCGTGATCTCTGTCAAGCTGCAGGAGGCGGAGTTTGAGGGCCAGACCAAGGCAAAGCTGGGCAACACGGAGATCCGCACCCTTGTTTCCAACATGGTCTACTCCAAGCTGATGGAATTCTTTGAGGAGAACCCCGGCGTGGCAAAGGCCATCTTTGAAAAGGCCACCCAGGCCGCCCGCGCCCGCGCCGCTGCCAAAAAGGCCCGCGAACTGGTGCGCCGCAAGAGCGCATTGGAGACCAGCCGGATGCCCGGCAAGCTGGCAGACTGCCGCGAAAAAGACCCCAGCCGCACCGAAATCTTCATCGTCGAGGGCGATTCTGCAGGCGGTTCCGCCAAGATGGGCCGTGATTCTGCCATTCAGGCCATCCTGCCGCTGTGGGGCAAGATGCTGAACGTGGAAAAGGCCCGCGCCGATAAAATTTACGGCAACGACAAGCTGATGCCCGTTGTGCTGGCACTGGGCTGCGGCATTGGTGACGAGTTCGATATCTCCAAGCTGCGCTACGATAAAGTGTTCATCATGGCCGATGCCGATGTGGATGGCTCCCACATCTGCACCCTGATGCTCACCTTCTTCTTCCGCTATATGCGCCCGCTCATTGAGCAGGGCCATGTGTATGTGGCCCAGCCGCCCCTGTTCAAGGTGCAGAAGGGCAACACCATCAAGTACGCCTACAACGATGCCGAAATGGCCGTGCTTTCGCAGGAAATGCCCGGCGCAAAGGTGAACCGCTATAAGGGCCTTGGTGAGATGAACCCCGAACAGCTGTGGGAGACCACTATGAACCCTGATAACCGCGTGATCGTACAGATCACCATTGACGATGCCGAGAAGGCCGATGAAGCCTTTACCATCCTGATGGGCGATCAGGTGGAGCCGCGCCGCCGCTTTATCGAGACCAACGCCCAGTACGCAAAGCTGGACGTGTAAGAAAACCCTCTCAGGCGCTGACGCGCCAGCTCCCCCGAGGGGGGAGCTTTAGGCAAAAAGATAAACTTTTCCTTCTCACGCAAAAAAGCTCCCCCTTTTCGGGGGAGCTGGCAATGCCGACAGGCATTGACTGAGAGGGTCAAACCCTACGGAGGAAACAATGGAAGAAGATTATGTGATGATACCGGGCAGCGGAACCAAAAAGATCATCCGCGATGTGAAAAAGGAGATCGAGACCGCATTCTTGGACTACTCCATGTCGGTCATCGTGTCCCGCGCCCTGCCCGATGTGCGCGACGGTTTGAAGCCTGTTCACCGCCGCATTCTGTACACCATGCACGAGCGCGGCAACGACCCCAGCCATCCCTACCGCAAATCCGCCGACACCGTTGGTGCGGTGCTGGGCTCCTACCATCCCCACGGCGACGCATCGGTCTACGATGCCATGGTCCGTCTGGCACAGGACTTCTCTCTGCGCTATCCGCTGGTGGATGGTCAGGGTAACTTTGGTTCTGTGGATGGCGACCCCCCGGCTGCCTACCGTTACACCGAGGCCCGCATGAGCCGCATGGCGGTGGAGATGCTGACCGATATCGAGAAGGACACCATCGACTGGGACCCCAACTTTGACGAGACCAAGAAGGAGCCCAGCGTGCTGCCCTGCCGCTTCCCCAACCTGCTGGTCAACGGCAGTCAGGGCATTGCGGTCGGCATGGCCACCAACATCCCGCCCCACAACCTGAGCGAGGTCATTGACGGCTGCATCGCCTATATCGACGACCCGGACATCGACCTGCCCGGCCTGATGGAATACATCAAGGGCCCGGACTTCCCCACTGCCGGCATCATCATGGGCCGCAGCGGCATCCGCGCCGCCTACGCCACCGGCCGGGGCAAGATCACCCTGCGGGGCCGCGCCACCATCGAGGAAACCAAGAACGGCCGCACCCAGATCATCATTACCGAGATCCCGTATATGGTCAACAAGGCCCGCCTCATCGAGAACATGGCCGACCTTGTCAAGGAGAAGCGCATCGAGGGCATCACCGGCCTGAACGATGAGACCAACCGCAAGGGCATGCGCATCGTGGTGGACATCCGCAAGGATGCCAACGCACAGGTCATCCTGAACCAGCTGTACCAGTACACCCAGCTGCAGGATACCGTTGGCGTTATCATGCTGGCCATCGACCACAAGGTGCCGAAAGTCCTCACCCTGAAGCAGATGCTGCAGAAATACGTGGAATTTCAGGACGAAGTGGTGCGCCGCCGCACCCAGTACGACCTGAAAAAGGCCAAGGAGCGCGCCCACATTCTGGAAGGCCTGAAGAAGGCCACCGACATCGTGGACGAGCTGATCGCCACCATCCGCGCCTGCAAGGGCGGCATGGCAGAGGCCAAGGCTGCCATCATGGAGCAGTTCGGCTTTGACGACCCGCAGGCAGATGCCATCGTCAAGCTGCAGCTGGGCCGTCTGGCAGGCCTTGAGATCCTGAAGATCGAGGAAGAGCTTGCCGGCCTGCAGGCCAAGATCGAGAACTGGGAGGCCATTCTGGCCGACGATGCCCGGGTGCTTGCCATCGTCAAGGAAGAGCTGCTGGAAATGAAGAAGCGCTTCGGCGACGAGCGCCGCACCGAGATCCAGTCCGTGACCGGTGAGGTGGATATCGAGGATCTGATCGCCGAGGAGCAGTGTGTCTACACCCTGACCGAGGCCGGTTATATCAAGCGTCAGCTCAAGGCCACCTATCAGGCACAGCGCCGCGGCGGACGCGGCATCTCCGGCATGACCCGCAAGGAAGAGGACATCGTGCAGGAAATGTTCGTAGGCTCCACCCACGACTATGTGCTCTTTGTTACCGACCGGGGCCGTCTGTTCCGCATCAAGGGCTACACCATTGCCGAGGGCAGCCGCACCAGCAAGGGCAGCAACATCGTCAACCTGCTGCAGCTGGCCGAGGGCGAAAAGGTTACCAACATGATCTGCCAGTCGAAGGAAGCCGACACCGAGGGCGGCTTTGTGACCATGGTCACGAAGCAGGGCCTCATCAAGCGCACCCCGCTGGAGCAGTATGCCAACATCCGTAAGTCCGGCCTGATCGGCATTGCCCTGAACGAGGGCGACGCTCTGGCATGGACCCGCCTGACCTCCGGCCACGATATGCTCATCGTTGCCACCCGCAACGGTCAGGCCATCCGCTTCAACGAAGCCGATGCACGTCCCATGGGCCGCAGCGGCCACGGCGTGCGCGCCATCCGTCTGGCCGAGGGCGATGAAGTTGTGGGCGTGTGCATCTGCCGCGAGGGCGGCACGGTGCTCACCGTCACCGAGAACGGCAAGGGCCGCCGGTCGGACATCGACACCTACCGCATCACCGCCCGCGGCGGCAAGGGCATCCGCAACTACGATGCCGCCAAGGATAAGGTGGCTGCGGTCAAGATCGTGGACGATGTGGATGATGTGCTGCTGAGCAGTCAGGAGGGCATCATCATCCGCCTGCACGCCAACGAGATCCCGCTGCAGAGCCGCTACGGCTCCGGCGTGCGGGTGATGCGCTTGGGTGAGAACGACAAGGTGATGGTACTTGCCCGCACCGACCACGACGACGAGGCCCAGACCGAGCAGATCGACACCTCCGATGCCGATGCAGAGCCGACTGCCGAGCAGCTTGCCGCCATGGAAGCTGCAGATGCTGCCGCCGCTGCAGAAGCCCCGGAAGCAGACGATAAGGGCGAAGAGTAAACCTTGAAAACACAATAAGATTTGAAAGAAGCCGCCGCGCAGAGATTTCTGCACGGCGGCTTCTTTTCAAATCCATCCAAACCATGTATAATAGAAATAGCGTGTGAGGAATAAAAATAAACACAGAAAGTGGTTTAAGGAACATGACAGAGCAAAAAAAATCCCCGGAGATCAGCATCATCGTGCCGGTGTATAAGGTGGAAAAATACCTGAACGAATGCATTGATTCCATTCTGGCACAGACCTTTACGGATTTTGAGCTGATCCTGGTGGACGATGGCTCTCCGGACAACTGCCCTGCCCTGTGTGATGCAGCGGCGGAAAAAGACAGCCGCGTGCGGGTGATCCATAAAATCAACGGAGGTGTAAGTACAGCTCGCAATGCGGGTTTGGCAGCTGCACAGGGAAATTGGATCGGCTTTGTGGACCCGGATGACTTTGTAGACAAGACTTACTACGAAAAAATGCTGCGGGCAGCAAAGCAGGCAGGTGCTGAACTTGCAGTCTGCAACGAAGTTTTTATGGAAGAGGATGGAAGTCTTTGTGATTATCAGGAACAGCCTTTACGTACAGAAGTGCTTTCCCGTGAGGAAGCAATACACCGCATCCGCCTTACGCCGTTGATTCAGGCAGCAACAAGACTGCATCGGAGAGATGTGCTGGAAGGAATCGTTTTTCCTGTGGGCAAAAACTATGAAGATGCATTTACCACACCGGAAATCATTGAACATGCAACAGCTGTGGCTTGTATAAAGGAAAAACTGTACCATTACCGGCTGCATCCGGCAAGCATTATGCATGGAAAGGTCACCTTGAAAAATCTGGATGAGATCGATGCAAACTACGGCCTTCTTGCTTGTGCACTCAAGTATGGAAAAAAAGACACAGCATTCCTGCAGTATGTACTGATGAAACGCATGCTCCGAAACACAAAAAAAAGTCTGCCACCCAAACAGAGAAACAGTGAACGGGTTCAGCAGGCGGAAGCGTGCTTGAAAAAAGCAGGCAGAGAGGTTCGTCAACAGGGGGCCTGTACCCTGCGCAACGCAGCAGAAACCGCACTCTGCATTGCAAACCCGCAGTTCTACTTCAACTTCAAGTACCGGAAATAAAACTGAATTCCGAATGGGAGAAATACTGTGAGTGAAAGAACAGAAAGTGGAAGACCGGAGATCAGCATCATCGTGCCAGTGTATCAGGTGGAAAAATATCTGAATGAGTGCATCGATTCCATTCTGGCTCAGACCTTTACGGACTTTGAACTGATCCTTGTGGACGATGGCTCACCGGACAACTGCCCTGCCCTGTGCGATGCAGCAGCAAAAAGGGACAGCCGCGTGCGGGTGATCCATAAGCAAAACGGCGGTGTAAGTACAGCCCGCAATGCGGGTCTGGATGCAGCACAGGGAAATTGGATCGCGTTTGTGGATTCGGATGATACGGTGGAACCGGAGTATCTGGAAAAAATGCATAAGGCAGTGCTGGAAACGGGTGCAGATTTTGCAATCTGCAGCAGTCAGTGCATTGATGAAACGGGCAAAACGCTTGCAGGCGGAGAACATCGCCTTTTGAACGAGTTTTTGCCGCAGGAGGAAGTTCTGCGCCGGATGGTGGTGTCGGATTTTCAGGTTCCGTGGAATAAGCTTTATCGCCGAAAACTGCTGGAAAATCTGCGCTATCCAGAAAACAAGGCGTTTGAAGATACCTGTCTCATGCCGGTCATTTACGCAAGAACGGCTTCTGCCTGCGGTGTATGGGATTTTTTATACAATTACCGCATCGTTACCGGCAGTGCCATGCACCGCAAGACTACCTTGAAAACACTGGACTGGGTGGAAGCATGGTACCGCCTGTTTGATGTGCTGTACCAAAACGGCATCCGGGATGCTTTGTGTGCAGCCTATCGCCCGATTTTGACTGCCGTGTGGGACATCTGGCTGCACCTGACACCGGAAGAGCGCAAAAGCCCCCGGATGAAGGAAGCCTTTGCGTATGAGCGTACAGCCCGCCATCGGCTGATGCAAGCCCGCGGCGTAACACTAAAAAATTTGTGGGCGGCAGTGGTCTGCGCTGCATCGGCCTGCAGTTATCTGGATCTATGCCGCAAAAGGGCGGAAAGACGGCAGAAAACGACCTGAAGCAATGAGGAGTTTATTGTGCAGGAACAACATAAAAAACAGCCGGAGATCAGCATCATCGTGCCGGTATATAAGACAGAGCGTTTTCTGAGCGCCTGCATCTCTTCCATCCTTGCCCAGACCTTCACGGATTTTGAGCTGATCCTGGTGGACGATGGCTCTCCGGACAGCTGCCCTGCTTTGTGCGATGCCGCAGCGGCAAAGGACAGCCGCATCCGGGTCATCCACCAGAAGAATCGTGGCCTGAGCGTGGCACGCAATGCCGGGCTGGACGCGGCAGAGGGCGAATGGATCGCCTTTGTGGATTCAGACGACACCATCACGCCGGACTTCTGCGCAAAGCTTTACCATGCGGCGCAGGAGGCCGGTGCACAGATGGCCGTGTGCAATTACCGGCAGGTGGACGAAGCCCTGACCCCCATCCGGGAGCAGTATCTGCATGTACGGCGGGAGGTGCTGACCCCGGAGCAGGCGTTGGAGCACAGCACCCTTCTGCCCTACATGGTGGTGTGGAACAAGCTGTACCACCGCAGCATTTTTGCGCAGCTGCGCTTTGCAGAGGGCAAGCTGAACGAGGACACCCTGCTGATCGCCTACGCCTACGAAAAAACGGACAGAATCGCTAATATCCCGGATGCGCTGTACCTTTACCGCAAGGTGGCGGGCAGCATCGTCAACAGCAAAGTCACCCTGCGCAATCTCGACCGTGTGGAAGCAAACTATACTGTGTTTGAGTGCGTACGCCGCCATGGCATCACGGGTTCGCTGTGTGAGCTGTACTGGGCACTGTTGCACTCCCTGATCGATGTGGGAATGCACCTGACCGCCGAAGAGCGCCGGAGTGCCCGGATGCAGCAGGCGCGGGAGTACGAGCGCTGCGCCCGCCGGGCCTTGCGTCAGGAACATGCTGTTACCCTGAGAGCACTGGGCAACACCCTGTGTTTTATTATTTCACAGGACTGGTATTTTGCCCGCCGATGGAAAAATACCGTGTAACCGCGCAGGTTTGTCTGGACTTCCCTGCAAAGATATGCTACAATGGCAAAACAATCACAAATACCCGTGGGGGAGTAGCAGGCGCTTTTGCAGGGCGCAGCAAGTCAACATGATGACCGTTGGTTCCGGTCTGGCTTGCTTTCATTTGCGAGACTCATGTGTTTTTGGCGCATAGAACAGCGCCCGTGCACATGGAGTTGGTTTCAAAAAAATCACCCGGTCCCGGACGTACATGTGCGCCCGGGACCGGGTTTTGTATTGCCCGATATTCTGGTCAGATTCAGGAGGCAGACAATATGGAATGGAGCTTTGTATTTTTCCTCAACAGTGCCCTGCTGGGCGTGGGCCTTGCAATGGATGCGTTCTCGGTGTCCATGGCAAACGGCCTGCACGACCCCCGCATGAGCAGGGGAACCATGTGCAGGATCGCGGGCACCTTTGCCCTTTTTCAGGCCGTGATGCCCATGACAGGCTGGGTGTGCGTGCACACCATTGTGGAGCTGTTCTCTTCGTTTGAAAAGTTCATCCCGTGGATCGCGCTGGCTCTGCTGGGCTATATTGGCGGCAAAATGCTGGTGGATGGCATCAAGGGCGAAGAGGCCGAAGAAGCAGCAGAGCTGAGTGCTGGTGCACTGCTCATGCAGGGCGTGGCTACCAGCATTGATGCGCTTTCGGTGGGCTTCACCATTTCGGAATACGGCTGGCTGATGGCACTTGCGGCATCGCTCATCATTGCGGTGGTCACCTTCTTTATCTGCATGGCGGGCCTGCGCATCGGCAAAAAGTTTGGCACCAAGCTCTCCGGCAAGGCATCCATTCTGGGCGGCATCATCCTCATTGGCATTGGTCTGGAAATTTTTATTTCCGGGGTGTTCTGAAATTCAGACAGCATAAAACAAAAGGGCACGGCGCTGCAATGCGCTGTGCCCTTTCGTTTTATAAAATGTTCCACATAGAACAATTACTTTTCCGGCTCAAAATAATCGGCATATTCCTCGGTCAGCTTGGAGCCAAGCCGCCGGATGCCGCCGTACAGGTGCCGTTCCACCAGTGGCTCAAAGGCAGCAAGGTCGCACCGCTCGATGGCGTTCATCAGGTTGCGGTGGTCTGCGATCACCTCGGCAAGGCCGCCGGTGGTCATGGTGTCCAGCATCCGGAAGCGGCTGTAGTCGGCGTGGGCGTTCTGCAGGGTGCTCCACAGGTACATTTTATCCATGGCGGCAAACCATGTCCCGTGCAGGGCACGGTCGGCTTCGTACAGCTTGTTGTAATCCGGGCTCTCCATAGCCGCAAGGGCTTCGTAGGTTTCCACCCGCCTGCGGATCAACGCCCGCTGCTCCGGGGTGCACCGGGGCGAAAAATCCCGCAATACGCGGGCTTCCACGGCGGTGCGCTCGTAGATCAGCTCGTCCACGATGCGGCGGTTCAGCCGGGTAACGGTGGTGCCCTTGTAAGGCACGATCTTTACCAGCCCGTTTTCCTGCAGCTTCTGCAGCACCACCCGGATCAGGGTGCGCGGTGCGCCAAAGCGGGCACAGAGCGGATTTTCGCTCAGTGAAGAGCCGGGGCGGATGGTCAGGTCAATGATCTCCCGCTCCAGCACAGCATAGATCTCAGCATCAGTTTTGTATTGTTCCATACCTCTCACCTAATGGAAATGCATTATCCTTCAAACGGTTTCCAGAACGCACCCTCCGGCAGCGGCAGCGTGAATGCCATGGGCTTTCCGGTCTCCGGGTGCAAAAACTGCAGGCCGCAGCTCTGCAGGGCAATGCTGCCTTTTACGCGGCTTCCGTATTTGCCGTCTCCGGCCAGCGGATGCTTCCGGGATGCAAACTGCACCCGGATCTGATGGGTGCGGCCGGTGTGCAGCGTGATCTCAGCAAGGCTCATCTCTCCTGCCGTTTTCACGATGCGGTATTCCAGCACGGCTTCCCGCACGCCCTTGCGGGGGCGGCTGACCGGGAACACCCGGCCCCGGCGGCTGTCCTTGAACAGCCAGTCCCGCAGGGTGCCTTCCGCGGGCAGTGCTTCGTCCGGCCCGCCTGCAATGACGGCGCGGTACTGCTTGATGAACTGCGGCTCTTCTGCCCTGCCCTCGGCCCGGCCGTCCTGCACAGCGTAGGCGTTCTGGCTCTGGGTGATCTGACGGCTGAGTGCGGCCGCAGCCCCGGGCGTTCTGGCAAACACCATCAGGCCGGAAACGCCGGTGTCCAACCGGTGCACCACGCCTACAAAGGCATCCGGCTGGCCCCACAGCTGCCGCAGGGCTGCGGGCACGCCCTCTTCGCTGGAAAGTCCGGCGGGCTTGTCCAGCACCACAAGGGCGGCATCTTCGTACAGGATGTTCACAGCCTGCCCTCGGCGATCAGGGCCTTGAGCTTCAGGATACCGGCAATGGTCTTGCCGTCCCGGATCTCGCCGCTCATGACCATCTCATAAGCTTTATCCAGCGGCACACGGTCAGGGGTCAGAAATTCATCGGCATCCAGATGCATCTGGGTCTTGTGCAGGCCGGTGGCGACCCATGTATAGATCACTTCGGTGTCATAGCCCACGGTGGGGAAAAACTGGCCCAGAGAGATATAATTGTCCGCGGTCAGGCCGCATTCCTCGCCCAGCTCCCGCTTGGCGGCTTCAAAGGGGTCCTCACCCTTTTCCAGCTTGCCGGCAGGCAGCTCCCACAGCTCCTGCTGCATGGCGTAGCGGAACTGGCGCACCATGCAGATGGTGCCGTCCTCAAAATAGGGCAGGATGCACGCACCGCCGTGGTGATGCACCACTTCGCGTTCGGCGGTCTTGCCGTTTTCCAGCAGAGCAGTGTCTTTTGTCAGGGTGATCACCCGGCCCTCGAAGAGCACCTCGCTGGTGAGTGTTTTTTCGTAATGCACGGTCTTCTCCATTTTATTACCCTCTTTGCCCGGCACAGCGCCGGTTTTCTATGGCTTCAGTTTACGGCAAAATGAGGTTTGTTGTCAATAAAGATGTGATAAATACAAGGGAGAGGGTTCCCTCCCCTTTTTGCGAAAAAATTACAGGATCTGGCGAAGCAGGCAGGCCAAAACCGGAAAATCCGCGCCAGTGCTCACTTTAACGAACTAAAGACGTACAAAAGCGCTAAAAAAATTTCTTTATTTTTGGTGCGTTTGTTGAGCGGTTTGCGTTTACTTTATGGGCGGAATTTGCTATTATAGTATACAAGCAATAGTGCCTTTATGGGGTTCTCCGGTCCCATGTGGGGCATATTGCCCCGCGCAAAAGGTACCAAATTCTGAATAATGGAGGAAGAAAAATGCCTAGAGCAAAGCAAACTATGGATGGCAATACCGCTGCCGCCCATGTAGCGTATGCCTACACGGACGTGGCTGCCATCTACCCCATTACCCCGTCTTCTCCGATGGCTGACTCTGTGGACCAGTGGTCCGCAGCTGGCCAGAAGAACATCTTCGGCAATCAGGTCAAGGTCGTCGAGATGGAATCTGAGGCCGGCGCTGCTGGCGCTGTGCACGGCTCTCTGGGTGCAGGTGCTGTTACCACCACCTTCACCGCTTCTCAGGGCCTGCTGCTGATGATCCCCAACATGTACAAGATCGCTGCTGAGCAGCTGCCCTGCGTGTTCGATGTTTCTGCACGTACCGTTGCTACTCAGTCCCTGAACATCTTTGGTGATCACAGCGACGTTATGGCATGCCGTCAGACCGGCTTTGCAATGCTGGTCGAGAGCAGCGTGCAGGAAGTCATGGATCTGTCCCCTGTCGCACATCTGTGCGCCATCGAGGGCAAGGTTCCCTTCCTGAACTTCTTCGATGGCTTCCGTACTTCTCATGAGTACCAGAAGATCGAGAAGTGGGATTACGCCGATCTGAAGGAAATGTGCAACATGGAGGCTGTGGAGGAGTTCCGTAAGAAGGCTCTGAACCCCGAACACCCCAAGATGCGCGGCTCCCACGAGAACGGCGACGTGTTCTTCCAGCATCGTGAGGCATGCAACAGCGTTTACAACGCTCTGCCTGCTGTTGTTGAGAAGTACATGGCCAAGATCAACGCAAAGCTGGGCACCAACTACGATCTGTTCAACTACTACGGCGCACCCGATGCTGACCGTGTGATCGTGGCTATGGGCTCCATCTGCGACGTTGCTGATGAGGTCATCGACTACCTGAACGCCAAGGGCGAGAAGGTCGGTATCGTCAAGGTCCGCCTGTACCGTCCCTGGGTCTCCGCTTCCCTGCTGAAGGTCCTGCCCAAGACCGCCAAGAAGGTGGCTGTGCTGGACCGCACCAAGGAGCCCGGCTCTCTGGGCGAGCCCCTGTACCTGGATGTTGCCGCTACCCTGCGTGAGGCTGGCCTGAACGATGTCGTTCTGACCGGCGGCCGTTACGGTCTGGGCAGCAAGGATACCCCGCCGTCCTCCATCTTTGCTCTGTTCAAGGAGCTGGAGAAGGATCAGCCCAAGGAGCGCTTCACTCTGGGTATCACCGATGATGTCACCTTCCTGTCTCTGCCGGAAGTCAAGCCCGCTCCCATCACCGCAGCTGCTGGCACCAAGGAGTGCAAGTTCTGGGGTCTGGGCGGCGACGGTACTGTCGGTGCTAACAAGAACTCCGTCAAGATCATTGGCGACCATACCGACAAGTATGTTCAGGCATACTTCCAGTATGACTCCAAGAAGACCGGCGGCGTGACCA
>ERZ780144.3283-NODE-3283-length-12168-cov-3.889045_pt1 | contig 12168 bp, 13 predicted proteins | sample MGYA00511380_ERZ780144 | MGnify/ENA primary metagenome ERZ780144 (study PRJEB29588, sample SAMEA1965858) | human gut metagenome | biome: human gut; feature: human-associated habitat; material: faeces | place: Denmark | collected 2008/2010 ... | reverse complement strand
CACGAACTTGCTCAGTTATAGTTAAAATAATAAAAAAGACCACTGAGCAGGATCTTTCCCATCAGTGGTCTTCTTTTATAGCATGAATTTATTTTACTTTCCTACCCCCGCAATGATCGCGATCTCCACCGGAGCTTCTCCCGGAAGAACCGCAACACCGACAGCTGCGCGGCTTCCAACACCAGATTCCCCAAGCTCCTCGCAGAAATACTCAGACGCGAAATCCGCGATCTTCGGATGCTTTGTAAAATCCGGCTCAGAGTTTACATAAACTGTAATCTGCATGATCTGTACGATCTTCTCGCCCTCTTCCAGCTTATTTTTTGCAGCTGTAAGCGCATTCTTCGCTGCCTGTACAACAGCGTCCTTATAATCAGCAATATCATCTGACGCTTTTACTTTTCCTGTCTTGATCAGAACACCATTGTTTCTCGGTGTCATACCTGCTGTAAAAATCAGATTGCCAAATCTTGTTGCCGGTACATACTTTCCCTGCGGAATCGGATTTGCTTCTTTTGCCATAATAAATTACCCCTTTAAATTATATAATTTTTCAAATCTTTCCAGCCTATTATCCCTACTTTCCAGATCTGTTTCCCCATTGATGCTATTAACCGCCAATATAATGCCGTTCTCTTCCAAGACTTCGTGCGACTCTCACAAGTTCCTGACGAATTGCATCAAGTCCCTTCTGCCGCATCCTGTTTTCCTCACCGATCACAGCCAGCGAATATACCGCATGTCCTTTATCATTTAAAATCGGAACCGCAACGGACGCAACTCCCTTATCCTGCTCTGAGATACTGATACAGTATCCCTGCTCCCGGATCTTTTTTAATTGTTCCTCTACCTGCTCTTTCTCCTGCAATCCTTCTTCCGTCTCCGGAAATATCTTTCTCAACGTCTCTTGAATAAATTCCTCCGGCTGCCATGCAAACAATGTCTTTCCGGTGGAACCTTTTACATAACTTCCAACACGTCCTACCCTTGACTGAATCTGAAGATAATTCTCAGATTTTACTTTCTCCACGCAGATCGGAACCCCATCGACCATAGCCGTCAATACAACATCCTCATTGTACTCATCTCTCAGGCATCTCATTTCCTTTTCTATGAGTTCTTCCGTCGTGATGCTCTGCGTGATCATTGTGGATACTCTGAGGATCCTGGAGCCGATACTTTCCGTTTGGATTATCCTGAATCAGCCAGCCCTGGTGCACCAGTGTTTTTACGATATTAAATACCGTTGTCTTTTGAATTCCCAGTTCTTTACTGATCTCAGCAATTCCGAGATACTGTACATTCAGCTTTTCATATAACTCTAATATGGCAGTCGCTCTTATGATCGAATTCACATATTGAGGTTCTTTTTCTTGCATTCATTCTACCCCCATCCAATAAAAGAAATATTTCCATTCATCTTCACTATCTCTTAGTATAACGTATTCTATATCGAAAAACAAATACATTCTGCGATAACCGGAGGCAGAATCTGCTGACGCGGCAACATCTTACGGCATTATGTAGAAAAGCCCCATACGAATGACTGAAGCAGCCATCCGCAAGGGACTTCCCGCTTTATGACATTTTACTTATTATTTTTTTAATACCGGTTTTACAAATTCGCCCCAGCCAGATGCACTCTCGTCAACTTTACCATTCTCATATACAACACGTCCACGAACGATCGTACTGTCAACTGCACAGTCAAGCTGCCAGCCTTCGTATACCTTCATGATACCTTTTGCCTGAGAATAGCTGTCCTCAGCATGGCAGGTAACCTTCTTATTCATATCAACGATAACAAGATCGCCGTCTGCTCCTGCTGAGATTGTTCCTTTCTGTGGGAAGATATGGAATAACTTAGCCGGATTTACGCTTAAGAGTTCTACAATTTTCTCCAGGCTGACGCCACGCTTTAATCCCTCTGTAATCATTAATGGGAGACGAAGGTCGATTCCCGGGAATCCAGACGGAGAAAGGAAAATATCCTTATTTCCATCTTTATCTTTCTTTTCTTTCTCGGAAACTAAGAACGGGCTGTGATCACTGCCGATGAAATCAATTGTGCCATCTTTTACATAATCCCAGAGACGCTCTACATCTTCTTTCTTTCTAAGCGCCGGGTTGCACTTTGCGTATGCACCGTATTTTTCTACATAGCTCTCATCGAGAAGCAGATAGTGCGGACAGGTCTCGACCATAACCGGCTGTCCCTCTGCTTTTGCTTTCTTTGCAAGTTCCATTGCCTGCCAGGTGGAAACATGTACTAATTCGATCGGGCATCCAACGTCCTTACCAAATTTCAGCATCTTGGAGATTGCTTCGATCTCTACGATCGGGGGACGTGACTCACAATGAGCAATGTTTTCTGTCTGACGTCCCTGCTCTCTGAGGCGTTTAATGAAACCTGTTACAAGCTCATTATCCTCTGCATGTGCCGCAACTGCCAGACCTGTCTTCTTAACTTCTTCAAGGACACGATATAACTGATCGTTGTTTGCACTTGTCAGACCTTCAAACTCTGCATCTCTTCCTTCCGGAGCTTCATGTAAGAATGTCTTATATGCGATAATTCCTTCATGGGAAAGCGGCTCGATTGCTTCCGGATGCTCACCGCCTGCTGCACCGAAGAAGCAGAAGTCTACACAGCTTCCTTTTTCATGACGATCATTCGCTGCGCTTTCTTCACCTTTGCAGATGCTGATACGGTTCTTTAAGATCTCTCCATTCCACTGTGGCGGCATAGAAATCGGATGCTCAAAGAATGTTGTACATCCACCGGCTGCTGCTGCACGTGTACCAACCTCAAATGTCTCACGCTCCCAGTGGCCAGGATCACGATAATGTACATGAGTATCAATTCCGCCAGGAAGAACATATTTTCCGCCTGCATCAATTGTGCGCTCAGCTTCCGGCAGGCAGCCCGGCTCTGCGATCAAAGCAAATTTCCCATCTTTAATTCCGACATCCGCTTTGCGGAAGCCGCCTTCAATAAATACAAGTCCATTGATTACAGCAAGATCCATCATAGTCTCATTCTCCTTTTCCATTTTATCTGTCAGGCTTTAAAGTCCGTTTTCATCAAGTTTCAGTACCGTCTGGTACAGAACATCAGCACCAATATCCACATGTTCCGGTTTTGTGTATTCATCACCCTGATGGCTGACACCCTTTACACTCGGAACAAAGATCATACCGATCGGGACTCCTTCGTGTGCCATCGGGTTTGCGTCGTGGCCAGCACCGCTCGGCATGATGACATGACTGATTCCTTTCTCTGCGCAGACACCATCAATCAGTTTGATCAGCCTCGGATCACACGGTGTAGAGTATTTTGCGATGGTATTTACAAATTCAAATTCACAGTTCGGAATTTCTTTTGCGAGTGCCTGAATATCTGTATAGAACTGATCCGTAACAGCTCTGTCCATATGACGCATCTCAAAGGTTGCCACTGCCTGTCCCGGAATTACATTTTCCTGTCCCGGAGATACGGCGATCTTTCCGACAGTAAATACAAGTGTATCGCTCAGTTCTCTTGCACGCTCTTCTGCTGCAACGATCAGCTTTGCCATTCCGACAAGTGCATCTTTTCTGTTTACCATCATCGTCGTTCCTGCATGATTGCTCATGCCTTTAGCTGTCACTTCATAGCGGATCACACTGACGATTCCGCTGACAACACCGACATCAAGATCCGCATTGTCGAGTTTATCGCCCTGTTCGATATGATATTCCAGATAACATTCATACTTGCTGATATCTCTCTTTGCGGCTTTAACTTTCTCCGGACTGCAGTCAAACTTTGCTAATTTTTCCGGATATCCCGGAAGATCCGGATCGATCATTCCTGTCACACAGCGGCTTCCGAAGGTTCCACCGAGGATACTGGACTCTTCCATATTAAATCCCCAAATTTCCAATGGATGACGCAGTGTACGGCCTTCGTCCTTTAAACGAGCTGCAACTTCCATTGCACCGGTCACACCGAGCATGCCATCATAAACACCGCCCTTAATAACTGTATCCAAATGAGAACCGATTACAATTGCTTTTGCTTCCGGATCACTGCCCGGCAAAACACCATGAAGGTTTCCAACCGGGTCAGTTTCCACCTGCATTCCTATTTCTTTCATGCGTGCTTTTAAAAGCTCAAGTGCCTGAAAGTATCCTTCTGAGAATCCAAGCCGGGTAATCGAACCATCTTCATTCCGTCCAATGTTTCCAGCCTGCTGCAGCAATTCATTTAATCTGCTCATATCGATGATCCACCTCTTTCACTGAGATCTCCTTGCGCCGTCAGAATGATCATTATGACGGCACAGGCAAATCTCTTAATTCTATTTTTTATTTTGTCTCTCCAAATAAGTGATCCATTGTCTCCTTATCAGCAGATTCATTTGCACTTTCCGGAGTCAGAACGGAACCAACCATTTATTGTCGCCTAAAAAAAGACCTTTACGCTTTTCAGCGGTCAAATGCCTTTTTGCAGCGATTATAACTGACCATACCGGATGCGATTACCAGTGCGCACGCTACGCCATCCAAGACGGGCATATTCAGTTTGCTCTCGATGTATCCATCCGCACCGGCATAGTTCGCACAGCCGAGGACAATCACATCCACGCCGAACTCTTTCTTGGCTTCTGTAGCCGCTTCGAGCAGGCTGTCATTGCTGTCGTTTTTTGAAACCTTAATCGTTTTCAGCCGATCGTCCACATGATATTTGTGTGCCAAAGCAATCTTCTTGGAAATAGAATTTGGAGAGGGGGAGATCACAGCGTAGCCGTTGCCCATGGCCGCCCCCATAATCATGGATGCCTCTGCAATGCCGACTACCGGCTTGCCTGCGATTTCACGCACAAGGTCAATATTAGGATCAGAATGGCAGGCCACAATATAAGCATCGTACTCCTCACCGGAGGCACGGATCATATCGACCATATTCGGAATCGAACTTGCCTGCCCCGCCCAGTTGCCCACTAACTTCGGTGCGTTCTCACAGTGCTTGACAACGACCTCGACCTCGGGCAGAGCGAGCTTCTTCGCTTTTTCAGCCATAATCCTGTCCGTATTGCTATCGCTGTTGGGGTTAATAATAAGGATCTTCATAGAACGTGATCATCTCCTTGAAAGTAGAGGTTGCGGAGGCCGTTATGACCGCCGCAGCCAAAATGTTATGTGGATAAAATCAACTTATTGCCTAATCGACGTAGGCATCCCAAACGTCAGTGGAAACGCGTTCCTGTACGGCATCCCACTCAGGAGCCACTGCTTCACGGAAGACCTCGCGCTGAGCATCCGTAAGGTCAACGACAGTGCAACCGTAATCTTCGATCTCTTTCGTCCAGGAAGCTTCGTTTTCAAGCGCGTAATTGGTAGCAGCTTCGGTCGCAGCAGCAATACCAGCATCCAGGATCGCTTTATTTTCGTCAGAAAGGCTGTTGTAGAAGTCGAGGTTGACGAGCCACTGCTGGGTTTGCTGCAGGTGGTTGGTGAGCGTGATATACTTCTGCTGCTCATAGAACTTCTGAGAATAAATCAGCTCGATAGGATTCTCCTGCGCGTCGACAGTACCCTGCTGAAGCGCGGTGTAAAGCTCATTGAATGCAAATGGGGTAGGCGTTGCGCCCATGCACTGCCACCCCTGAATATGCAGGTCATTCTGCATAACGCGGAAAGTCAGGCCTTTGAGATCCTCGGGGCTATAAATGGGCTTATTGGCCGTGGTCTGACGGAAACCGTGGACACTAAAGCCGCCCAGATAGAAGTTAGCTTTGGCATACTTCTCACGCATAACAGCCAGGAAGTTCTCATCTTCGGTGTACTTCGCCTTGACATCGTCAATGTTGTTGAATCTCATGAACAAATCATAGATCGCGGCATCGGGAACATAATTCAGAATGACGGAGTTCGCAAGGCACATAGCGATGTTGCCGTTCTGCACCATCTGACAGAGCTCATCGTCGCTGCCGACCGAGTTGCTCGGATAAACATTGACGGTAAATACACCGTTTGAATTGTTTTCAAGATAGTCTTTCAGAGCAAGGCAACCGACCTGCTGCGCAGTGCTTTCAGCGCCGCCGTGGCCAATGTCAATGCTATAAGTCTTTCCAGTGTTGTCGCTATTGTTGCTAGCATTGTTGCTAGGGATCTGTTCTTTCTTACCGCAAGCGGAAAGGCTGAGAATCATGGTAACAGAAAGTGTGAGAGCAATTAGCTTTTTCATGATATTTCCTCCGTATTTTTATCGCTTATTTATGTATGCTTTCCCGTATATTACGGGTGAAAGCCTGCTATTTGGACAGGACGCTCGGCAACCAGAGGGAGACGCTCGGCACGAACGTGATCACCAAAAGTGCAACGAGGAACATGGCCAGGAACGGCACTGCGTGCTTTGCAATGCGCGTAATGGGGATCTTGGTAAGAGACTGCGCCACAAAAAGGTTGGTGCCAATCGGCGGAGTCACAAATCCGATTGCAAGGTTGCAGGTCATAAGGATACCGAAGTGGACGATATCTACATTGTAAGCCTGAACGATTGGCAGGAAGATCGGCGCAAGGATCAGAATGCAAGGAATCGTATCCATCAGCATACCGGCAACCAGCAGGAACAGGTTGATGGCAAGGAGAACCGCAATCTTGCTTTCGATGTTGCTAGTAACGAACGTTGCAAGTGTCTGCGGGATGCGAAGCATGGACAGAACACGACCAAACACAATGCAGATGCCGAGGATCAGCATGACCGGGGTAGCGGTATGGCCTGTGTCGACCAGACACTTGATAAACTTTTTGAAGTTAATCTCACGGTAAGCGACTACGCCGATGAGCAGAGCATAGACAACTGAAACACCCGCAGCCTCTGTAGGACTGACAATGCCGCCGTAAATGCCGCCGAGGATGATAACGGGAGCAAGTAAGGCCCAGAATCCCTCCTTGAGGATTCTTAAAAAGCCCTTGCTGCGAAGCTCCTGCGTGTAAGCCTCAATGCAAAGATTGCTGTTGTCGTGACGGGCAAAGTAGTAAATGACATAAAAGACGATGAATAACCCAATCAGCAGGCCTGGCATGAAGCCAGCGATGAAGAGGTCACCGATGGAAGCACCCGTGCAGAGGCCGTACGTGATAAACGGGATGCTCGGCGGGATGATGACACCGAGTCCACCAGCCACTGCTATCATGGATGTAACAAAATCTTTATCATAACCAAGCTTTGTCAGCAACGGGATACACATGGTGCCGATCGCAGCCACAGTGGCTGGGCCGGAACCGCAGATTGCACCATAGAACAGGCACGTGATAACAACTGCGATTGGAAGACCCGCTGGGAGATTGCCGAAGAAATAGGAAAAGACATTGAACAGGCGACCGGACAGTCCGCTTTCCGCCATAATGCTGGAAGAGAGCATAAACAACGGCACCGCCAGAAGCACATAGGAATCCATACCGTTTGCCATGGTCTTCACAAAGTAGATCGCATCGCAGGCAAAGGACGGATCAAGGAGGTTTACGGACAGCGTCGCCCAACCGACCGAAGCGGCGATTGGAACGCCGACACCAAGAAAAATAAGGAAAATGCCAAACATGATAGCAGTGATCATTTGAGTACTCCTCCTTCCACGGTTTCAGTCGCCGGACGCTTTAAAATATAGGTACGTATCCAGTCGATCAGAACCTGAATGCCTCGGATCACACCCAGAATAAGGCCAAGCGTAACTGAGATGTAAACACAGCCCATAGGGAGATGCATACCTGGAGAAAACTGATTACGCTGCACCGTCTGCACAACAACTTCGATCGACGGAACAATGAGATAAGCGAAGAAAGCAGTTGTGATGACTGTCTGGATCAGGCTGAAAGCCGGAACGATCTTAGGGAAGAAAATCTCCAGAATATTGATACGGATATGCGTAGCATTGCGAACGCCATAGCCGATACCGGAGTATACGAACCAAATGAAGCAGTATCTGGTACATTCCTCCGTCCAAGTCAGAGGCGACTTCAACACATAGCGGAAGAATACATGGACGCTCATCATCGTGATGACGCCAGTCAGGAATAGGGCCATCAGGACCTCGTCCACGTGTTTGTCAATCGAATGGATAACGTTCGTTTTCATTGATAATTTTCACGCTCCTTTTTAATGTACTTTGTTCATAATATAGGAATGCATTCATATTTTATAAATATATTGTACAGTGTCACCAGCCTTTTGTCAACCTATAAAAAGCGACAAAAAACAGTCGTTACTATACACGGGTAGTTCATTTTAATTGTGAAAAGTGACGAAAATTATTTTTCTTTTTCATCAAAGTTCAACTTTCCTAGCAGATATTTCTGTTGCTGATCTCATGAGCTGTCGCTGACTTGATTTTTCAGCACGTCTTTGACCTGCTCCTAATCCCGTTTTGAAAGACATGGAGAATTACCTGGGATTTAAGTATTCAGAAGTCGTTGCAGATGCCGGGTACGAAAGTGAAGAAAACTATCTTTTCATTGAGGAAAACGGACAGACCGCCTATATAAAGCCGCAGAACTATGAGATTTCGAAGACCCGAAAATACAAAAAAAGACATCAGTAGACGGGAAAACATGGAGTACCATGCAGACAGGGACAGCTACATCTGCCGCAACGGGAGAGAACTGACTGTCACAAATGAACGCAGAAGCAAAACAACTATCGGATATGTCAGTGGAAAAATGCAATAAAGTGCTGATGGTTTCAAAAACGATGAGCCAAAAGCACGCAGAAAATCTGGAACGGATCACAAGTGAGTATGGAACGATGCTCCGTAAGAATCGCAGTATTCAGGCAAAAGGTTCTTTTGCTGACGTAAAAGAGGACATGAATTTTCGAAGATATCTGTACCGTGGAAAGGCAAAAGCACTGGCAGAAAGCATCCTTCTGGTGATGGGACGAAATATCAATAAGCTTCATTGCAAGATTCAGACCGGAAGAACGGAAAGTTATCTTTTTTCATTAAAAAGGGCATAGATTTTGAAAGTTGAAAACAAAACAGACTGAAATAAGGCATGCCGAAAGGATGCCTGGGAATAAACTGCGTTTATAAAGAATGGAATTGAAAACGTGACCGGTTTCGATACCATTTGGGCATAAAGCAGGGCTGCCGCCCAGCAAAAAATATTTGCTAATGCGACAGCCCCCTTTTGATTTATCTCAGCCATTCATTCAATCATCTATAAAATTAAAATCCATTTTCATCCAGTTTTAACACAGTCTGATACAGAACATCCGCTCCCATATCGATATGTTCCGGTTTCGTATATTCGTCTCCCTGATGGCTGATGCCCTTGACACTCGGAACAAAGATCATACCGATCGGGACACCTTCGTGGGCCATCGAATTCGCGTCATGACCTGCACCACTTGGCATGATGATATGGCTGATTCCCTTTTCCGTGCAGACATCGTCGATCAGTTTGATCAATCTCGGATCACACGGTGTGGAATATTTGGCACTGGTATTTACAAATTCAAACTCACAGTTCGGAATCTCTTTTGCGAGTGCCTGAATATCTGCATAGAACTGATCTGTTACAGCTTTGTCCATATGACGCATCTCAAAGTTCGCCACAGCCTGTCCCGGAATTACATTTTCCTGTCCGGGTGATACAGAGATCTTTCCGACCGTAAATACAAGCGTGTCGTTCAGTTCTCTTGCCCGCTCTTCTGCTGCCACGATCAGCTTTGCCATTCCGACAAGCGCATCTTTTCTGTTAGCCATCATCGTTGTGCCCGCATGGTTGCTCATGCCTTTTGCCGTTACCTTATAGTCGATGATGCTGACGATTCCGCTGACAACTCCCACATCGATTCCCGTATGATCGAGTTTATCGCCCTGTTCGATATGATATTCCAGATAACACTCATACTTGCTGATATCTCTCTTGGCTGCTTTTGCTTTTTCCGGACTGCAGCCAAACTTTGCTAATTTTTCCGCATATCCGGGAATGTCCGGATCGAGCATCCCTGTCACGCATCTGCTTCCAAATGTACCGCCAAGAATACTGGACTCTTCCATATTAAAGCCCCAGATCTCCAATGGATGGCGCAGGGTACGTCCTTCATCCTTTAAGCGGGCTGCAACTTCCAGGGCACCGGTCACACCCAGCATTCCATCGTAAACACCGCCCTGCATAACTGTATCCATGTGGGAGCCGATCACGATGGATTTTACTTCCGGGTCACTCCCCTGCAATACGCCATGAAGATTTCCGACCGGGTCAGTCTCCACCTGCATTCCCAGCTCCTGCATGCGTCCTTTTAAAAACTCAAGCGCCTGGAAATATTTTTCTGAAAATCCCAGTCTTGTGATCGAACCATCTTCGTTCCGCCCAATACTGCCCGCCTGTTGGAGCAATTCGTTTAATCTGCTCATTTTTAGTCATCTCCTCCATTAAGTTTTCCACGTGCCATCCTCAGATTTCTCCTGACGAAACACGAAAGTATCTCTTATCAGCCAATTCCCCCAAGCAGCGCCCCCGCCACAAGTGCGAGAAGCGCAGCCGGAACCAATACATATTTTCCAAGCGGCATAAACCAGCTGCCGATCGGTTTTTTCGTTCCTTTGTTAACTGCTGTAAGCGCAAAATCCTTTCCGGCTACCCAGAAAAACATGATAGCGGCAAGCATCGCGCCAAGCGGACAGATATAAATGGAGACCGCATCCATCCATCCGGAAACGATTCCCTGGATCATCAGGGAAATGATACCGCCAAGCATCGCGATCACTGCAACCGCAATTTTCCGCCTGAACCCAAACCGCTCCTGCATCATCTCTACCGGTGCCTCATAAAGATTTACCAGAGAGCTTAAGCCTGCAAACAAAACACAGACATAAAAGACTATCTCTACACACCATCCGCCCGGCATGCCATTAAACACATTCAGCAGATAAATAAACATCAGCCCCGGTCCGCCTGACGATAGTTCTGCGCCCCCCACTGCCATGCCCGGTATAATGACGAGTGCCGCAAGAAGCGCCGCTAATGTATCAAAAAATGCTACATTTCTTGCTGAGCTGACCACATCCTCTTCCTCGCTCAAATAAGAACCGTAAATGACTGTTCCATTTCCTGCGATGGAAAGCGAAAAGAATGCCTGGCCGAACGCGTAGATCCAGAGTCTTGGATCAAAAAGCCCTTTGGGATCCAGTGTAAAAATATAACGATATCCATGTTCCGAACCTGGAAGTGTAAAAATATATATGCCGAGCCCAACAAACAGGATAAAAAGCATCGGCATCATGATCTTATTCGCTTTCTCAATTCCGCCGGAAATTCCATATGCCATGATCACCGCGGTTACAAGCATTGCGACCACCTGCCATACATTATTTCCAAATGCGGCGGCTGTACCTCCAAACAAGCCTTCGATCGCGGCTACGTCCTGCCCTAAGTGGAAGAGACCACCGGAAAGTGCAAAAAATGTATATTTAAAGAGCCATCCTACGACCACGCTATATCCGATCGCCAATGCCAGGGATCCGATAACCGGAATCACACCGATCACCTCTCCTGTCCGCTTATTTCCGGTGCGGATCTCCGTACATTTACCGAATGCTTTGATCGGTCCGCTCTTTGCCGCGCGGCCAAGCGCCATTTCCTCGATCACTCCGGTAGAAGCGATCAAAATGACAAACAGAACATATGGAAGCAGGAACGTCATTCCACCCCATTCTGAAACCATATATGGGAATCTCCAGATATTCCCCATACCAACAGCCGACCCAATGCAGGCCAGCACAAATCCTGTCCGGCTCTTAAAGCCATCTCTATGTTTTCCCATACACTTACAACTGCCCTAGAACATCTATGTCCCCTTTCTCATAATTCATGTTTAAACTTTCTTGAGCGTGTGACCCTCATGCATGAACTCTATCGCGTGCTGTCGGCAATTTCTGCTGATACATTCAGCCAGCATTTCCGAGCATATTTTATCATACCATGCAATCCTATGATTTACAAGCATTTGAAATTGTTGCTACGACCGCAGTGGAGCGGAGACATTCGAACCGTTCGAGCCCGGCAGGGCTCGAACATAGAAAAAAGAGCCATCCATCGGATGACTCTTTTTTCTATCTCTTTGAGAGCACGAGACGGGATTCGAACCCGCGACCCTCGCCTTGGCAAGGCGATACTCCA
>ERZ780144.3277-NODE-3277-length-12184-cov-2.581664_pt1 | contig 12184 bp, 9 predicted proteins | sample MGYA00511380_ERZ780144 | MGnify/ENA primary metagenome ERZ780144 (study PRJEB29588, sample SAMEA1965858) | human gut metagenome | biome: human gut; feature: human-associated habitat; material: faeces | place: Denmark | collected 2008/2010 ... | reverse complement strand
ACAGCTCGGTCCGTCTCATATCCATCATCGCAACCGCATAGCTCTTCGCCAGCATGCCATCCCGCATGAGTCCGCCCTTCGGGTATTCATGCAGCTCTTCCAGATTTTCACAGAGATGAATGCCGTTTAACAGATAATTGGCGTAACGTCTCGCATAGACGTTCGGGATCCGCAGAATCTCCGCCGCGGAACCTTCCACCGCCTCTGTTTCCGGAAGCTTATCCGTGATCACGACATTTCCATCATAGATCCGCTCTTTCTGTAAAATCTGCATCGCCTTATGGCAGTGCGCGCCGTCCACGATGATATAGAAACGCTTTCTTCCCAGAAATGTCTCAACCGCCTTTCTCCACTCCGGAGCGGTCACCTCCTGGACCAATTCGGCAAAAATGTGGACCTCGGTCTGGATACCCTGTTTTTCTAACCCTCTCTGAATCTTATTCCGGGCATTTTCCACCTCCGCCGGGAACACAAGGATATTCGATTCCAGACGGCGGATCTTCTCCTGCAGCGCCCCTATCTCTTTTTCGCGCTCTTTACACTGATCCTGCAGGTGGATCTTATTTTCCTCATAGATGCCATCCTGACGGTGCACCTTCTCGCGGAATGCGTCAAACGCCTCCCGCTTCTTCGCCGTCTCCCCATCCGCCTGTTCCAGTGTCTCCAGATAGGTGTTTTCCGAGGATAAGGATGGAAGATCTGCTTCCAGAAGCTTGATAAGCGCGCTTATTTTCTTCTTCAATTTCAAAATCTGCGCCAGCTTGTCCTCCCAGTTCTTTTTCTCACGATCCGCTTCATCGATCTGGCGTTTCAGGGAATCCAGGCTTTCCTGCATTCCCTTGACCATATCGTTATTTTCTGCAATTCGCAGGCGTTCCTGTGCGGCTTCCTGCTGTCTTGCGAGCTCTCCCGCCCGCTCGGTCAGGCGCCCGTACTGGTCTTTTAAAGCCTGATAACGGTTTTTCGTCTGCTTTTCTTCCTCTTCCTTCTCCCGGAGCGCCTGGTACGAAAGCATCAGCTCCCGGATGCGGAGTACCCGCTTTTTCTTCTCGTATTCGTCACTCTGGCGAAGCACCTCTTCGAGCTGGATTTTGCCCTGTCTGAGACTCTCATAGAGTTCCCGCAGGCGCTCAAACTGGCGCTTCTGCTCGCGCAGTTCCTCCAGCGACTGGACTTTTCCCGGTTCCAGGACACAGTCCTGAATAAACTGGTCGATATTATTTTCCGGGTTAAATGCCATCATTTTCAGAAGCTTTGTCCGGTATTTGGCTGCGTCCACGCGGAGTCCCAGCGCCCGGAGTACCGCCTCCGTGCCGCGGTCCCGTCCCATAAAAGAGGAAAGCTTCATCGCCTCTCCATTCACTGTCAGCTCATTTTTCGGCGTGATGCGGAGTGCATTTCCCTCAATCCGTGTAAAATCGATATCGTCAATCGCCGCCCCTGGACAAATAAGCTGCTGACCGGCTTGCCAGACTCGCTTGGAGACTCAATGCATACTCCGACCGTGAGCGGCTGTCCCAGCGTCGGATCGGAAAATTCCATCGCAATATAGCTGACAACGCTACCATTTCTCAAATAACGCGCCTCGCCATTACTGCGCGTGTCGCCGCGCACATAGCCAAGCACCGTCCGGTCTCGGTCCTTCGCCGCCTTGTTAAACTGCGTGTTGCCCGTCAGGAGATAGGTCATCGCATCAAGCACCGTCGATTTTCCGCTTCCGTTGACACCGGTCACCAGGGTCGAACCTTCCAGCTCGATACAGACATTCTGGAAACGCGACCACTGGACCATCAAAAGTTTTTTCGCCGATTTCCTATTCATGATCGTCTGATTCTTCATCGCCGTCTTCCTCCTCTTTTGTCAGCTCCGTTTCCCATTCGTCCTCACGGCTCCACTTTTCCTGCATCCGCCGGTTGACATTTTCCACAAATTTGCCAAACTCCTGTGGTTCCAGCACAAACTGCATCGACGGATAAAGACAGATCCGGCAGTCCTCCTCGCCGAGCTTTCCAATCACCTGCAGAAGCTGATATTTGGTAAACAGCGTCAGAATCGATGCAAAACTGCTCTTGTCAATCTGATCCCGAATGCCGTATTTTTCCATCTCATAGCGCAGATCGGTCACCGAAATCTCAATATTTTTCGAAAGATTTCCAGAACGCACCCGGTCCGCATAGAGAGTCCAGAGGCAGCATAAAACCACACTCTCCATCTTTTTGAGTGTCACATGGTTGATCTGCAGTTTTCCATTCTCGCCGAGATCCCGGCAGTTCTGCAGCATAATCACGCCATTTTCCCGGTCAATCACAATATCGTATCCGATATATCCCAGGTACGCTGAAAATGGTTCCGAACGCTTGGAGACAAAATAGTACGCCTTTTTGCTGTCCTCGTCACGATCGCGCACGATAAAGGTCTGCTTCAGAAGACGCCTGACACTTTTCTGGAACATGTCCTTCTCAGAGGATGTATATTCATTCCATATTTCTTCAAATCCCATGTTTTATTTCTCCTTCCGGCGTTCGATTTTAAAGCGCCGCAGAAGCATCTGCTGCGTTTCCAGATAACCATCCTCCGCCTGTATCTCATACCCATTTTCCGAACCATATGCAACCGCCGAGAGCGCGCTTAAAAGATCCCGCTTGCTCTTCATCGGAACCTCCTCGCTGGATATCTCCGTCCGATCTCCTAAAAGCGCCTCCAGATAATTCTTCATCTTATCCTTCGAATACGGGTTCTCTGCCTCCCTCTCCTGTGCCTCCCTCGCACGATCGATGTCCTCCTGTGTCATTTCTTCCAGCTCCGCATAGGTTGCCTCGCGGATCATCTGCTCCCGTCGCGGATAGCGGATCGAGTCGGTATCGATAAACTCATTATTTTCCAGCAAAAACAACCCGTTCATCGACTCCGGCAGTTCTTCCTTCCAACCGAGTGTGTTCATCTCCGCCGCAATCACGCGGATCGTCTGCTCGACATGCCCGCGCACATCGCTGTCCCGGTTTTGAAGAAATCTCGCGCGTCCAATCGCAATCTGTAAATAGATATTAATTTTATGCTTGATATCCCGCATGATCTGGTCGTAATCGACTGAGAAAAACTGCAGAATCGTCTGGATCATATCCAGCACCTTATTCTCCGCCTCAATGCGTTCCAGTTCTTCTTCCTTCGCGCATCCCGCCACCAGGCCCTCAAACAGCTCCTGCCGGTTCTGCATCGCTTCCAGCTTTGACCGGATAAAGGAACGGTACATATGAATATTCTGCTGTTTCGTCAGACGCGCGTACTCGCGGATAAAATCGCCCTCACAGTATTCGAGGACGTTCTCGGTCAGACTTTCCAGGCTTTCCTCGCGCACCATCCGCTCGATGATTTTTTTGATAAAGGTCGCCAGGCGCTTGAGCGCACCGGAGAGCTGTTTCGCGTTGCGGTAGACCGAGCGCAGCGCATTGACATAGATATCCGGTTCCCACTGGTCGGGATTCTGCAAAATATTATAAATATTGAAAATATAACTTGAAAATTCTTCCCACTCCGGCTTCATCATCTTCTGGAGAAATTCTGCCAGAAAGACGCCCTGCTCCGTCATCATGATATGCTTCTCATACGTCGCATCGTCCGTGTCCTCCTCCAGCCATCCGACCTCTTTCGAGCAGAATTTGCGGATCACGGAATTGGCAAGCTGGTTGTAATTCCGGTCGGTTGTCATCTCATCGTCCAAATAATCAATGTGATTTTCCAGAAGATAGATGGCAAGCGCATCCCGGATGCGGCTACGGGCAATGCGGTAGGTGATCTCCCGGTCATACTCATGATAAATGAGCAGAAGACAGTCCGAATAAATGCGGTTGCTGCTGCCGCTTGCCAGGCAGTTGAAAAAGCCGATTGGGAGAGTGTCAAAAAGGTTTTTATTTATGCTCACGGTGTATTCCTTCCATATATTTATCTGTATTTAATTATATACTCTATACTGGGAAAATGGCAAGGCTGGGACTGTTTGGTCTGTGATTCCGGTTATTTCAAAGAGACGTTTCCGCCTTTGTTTAACGTGCTCACAAACTGCATCACACATTCTCTCAGCTTTGCAATGCTCCCATTCTCCTCCGTCCCCGGCTTCATACCCATTCCTATTTCCCGGATGCAGGTCGGGGAAACCGGAACGCAGTAGACATCTTCCGTATTTCCGCGGATCATCAGTTCAGACATCATTGAAATGCCCAGTCCTTTTCCCACCATGCGGATCACCGTCTCGTCATCCACATAGACGGACTGCTCCTTTGCCCTGACTCCCTCTTTTGCAAATGCGGCATGTACATCGATGTCAAACCGCCCATAAGGCATCAGGAAATCTTTTCCTTCAAATTCACGCAGCGGAAATTCTTTGCGCCCATTTAAGGGATACTGCTTTGGCAGAATCGCATACAAAAGTTCATGATACAGCGGAATCCACTCGCATTTCGGTTCTTTCTGTCTGCTCGCAAAAATGACATCCGTCTTTCCGCTCTGTAATAATTCAAATGGTTCCAGCGCATGATCGACCATGCGGAGATCAACGTCCACCTTCGGGCAGAGGCGGCGGAACCGGTATAAAATCTCCGGCATCCAGTACATCGCGATGCTCGCATATGCCGCCACACGGATCGACTCCTCCTGCTGTTCCCGCACCGCCTGAATCTTATTTTCCAGGGTGGCATTTGCCTGCAAAAACTGGCGGATATCCGGCAACAGGTTTTCTCCCGCCTCCGTCAGCGCGATGCCGCTGTAACTGCGGCGGATCAACGGAAATCCAATCTCCCGCTCCAGGCTGTCCACCAGATGGGTCAGCCCCGACTGCGTGTAGCCAACTACCTCGGATGCTTTCGAAAAACTTCCAAGATCTACCGCCGTCATCAATATTTCCAGTTTTTTGGCATCCATGCCGCACCTCCTTTTATGATATTACATTTTGTCATATTTCTATTATAAACTAGATTTTCACAAACCACAAGGAAGGCTTTATAATAAGGACTATCCAAGAATGATTTTGAATCAAATATGTGCCAGGACTCTTTCAGACACCATAATTTGATTAGAAAGACTTTAAATATACTTGAAATGCAGTAAACACAATTTCAATTTTTATGTAAGGAGTGAGTATCTATGACGCAGACCTGTCTTTCCCATAAGCAACGGCTTTTAGTTGCCGGAACATTATTCGGTATGTTCTTCGGCGCCGGAAATCTGATTTTTCCGGTACATCTCGGTCAGCTTGCCGGACGCCAGTTTCTCCCGGCAGCGATTGGATTTATCCTGACTGCTGTCGGCATTCCGATCCTGGGTGTTGCCGCGATCGGAAGCACGCATTCGGAGGGACTTCAGGATCTGTCCCGCCGCGTCGGACACAGATATAGCTATTTCTTTACCTGTCTGCTCTACCTGACAATCGGACCATTTTTCGCTATTCCGCGGTGCGCTACGACCTCCTTTACCGCCGGAGTCAGACCCCTTTTAGGAACACAGCTTTCCGAACAGACTATGCTGCTTTTGTTTTCGCTGATCTTCTTTGCGATGGTGTTTGTATTTTCCATTCGTCCTGGCAGCATCACGCTCTGGATCGGAAAAATCATCAATCCGCTGTTTCTTCTGTTTCTAGGCGTTCTGATTGTGACTGCCCTGCTTCATCCGAGCATCGAGGTTTCAGCGACAGTTCCCGATGCCTCTTATCAGAATGGAGCTTTCTTTTCCGCGCTCTCCCAGGGCTATGAAACCATGGATGCGATTGCCGGACTCGCATTCGGGATCGTGGTCATTTCGGTTATCCGCCAGATGGGCGTGCGGGAAGATTCAACCATTGCAAAAGAGGTTCTTCATTCCGGTATGCTGGCTGGGCTTCTGATGGCATTTATCTATCTGCTTACCATCCTGATTGGAGTACAGTCACTGGGACAATTCGAACTTTCAGAAAACGGCGGCATCGCCCTCTCCCAGATTGCAGACTACTACCTTGGACGGATGGGCACCTGGATCCTCGCCATCGCGATCACGTTCGCCTGCCTCAAGACCTCCATCGGGCTTGTAACGAGCTGTGCGGAAACCTTTGTGAAACTGTTTCCCCATGCCCTTTCCTACCGTGCATGGGCGGTCGTTTTTACCCTTTTTTCACTCATTGTGTCAAATATAGGACTGTCCGCTATCATCACTTACTCGGTTCCTGTTTTGATGCTGATTTACCCGCCAGCCATCACGCTGATTCTCCTCGCGCTGCTTGGAAATGCATTCCAGCATAGCAAAAAAGTCTATGTCTGCGTTACCATTTGTTCCTGGGCAGCTTCCATCTTTGACTTTTTAGCAGCTCTGCCGGACGAAATGCAGTCTGCCCTACATCTGGAACCCGTCATCGCATTTGCCAGACATACGCTTCCACTGTTTGATTTGAACCTCGGATGGATTCTGCCGTCGCTTGTCGGGCTTTGTATTGGACTTCTCTGGAGACAGAAAGAAAAATCAGCAGACCACTCACACCTTCCTGTATTTCCCATATCTTAATAGTATGAACGAACCGCAGGAGGCAACCATGAAACGAACTAAATTTGCAGCTGCCCTGGCTGTGCTCACTCTGCTTACCACCCTGACCGGGTGTGGACAGGCGAAGGAGGCGGACGGGGCGCTTGAACCGGTCACACTCAATGAGGTAGCCCACTCGATTTTTTATGCGCCACAGTACGCCGCGATCGAGCTGGGCTATTTTAAGGATGAAGGCATCGCTCTGACACTCGTAAACGGTGCCGGTGCCGACAAGGTTATGACCTCGCTCATCTCCGGGGATGCCGATATCGGATTCATGGGCTCAGAGGCAAGTATCTATGTCTACCAGGAAGGTTCCGCCGATTATGCTGTCAATTTTGCCCAGCTGACCCAGCGTGCCGGAAACTTTCTCGTTGGACGAAGTGCCGAACCAGACTTTTCCTGGCAGGATCTGAAAGGCAAAAAGGTGCTTGGCGGGCGCGCGGGTGGAATGCCGGAAATGGTCTTTGAGTATATTTTAAAGAAAAATGGCATCGATCCAAAAAATGACCTGACAATCGATCAGAGTATCAATTTCGGGCTGACAGCGGCGGCGTTTACGAGTAATGACGCGGATTACACGGTCGAGTTCGAGCCCTTCGCCACCACCCTTGAAACCGAAGGAAATGGCACCGTTGTCGCCTCGCTCGGCGTCGATTCCGGTTATGTTCCCTACACCGCCTACTGTGCAAAGCAGAGCTATCTAAATAGGCATCCGGAAATTATCCAGTCGTTCACGAATGCCATCCAGAAGGGCTTAGCTTACGTCAACTCCCACAGTGCGGATGAAATCGCCGAGACAATCCAACCTCAGTTTCCGGAAACAGACCGCGCGGCAATCGCCCGCATCGTTGAACGCTACAAAGCGCAGGACACCTGGAAAAATGATACCATTTTCCACAGGGACAGCTTTGAGCTTCTGGAAAATATTCTGGAAGAAGCAGGTGAACTCAAGGAGCGGATTCCTTATGAAAAACTGGTAACGACCACGTATTCTGAAAAAGCGGCTGGATTGCAGAATGAATAACTAGCCATGAAAAAAGCTGTCGTGTATCACTATTCAAACATGACAGCTCTTTATTTTTATGCCGCAAACACTCCCATTACCTTCTTAAAATAGTCCCAGAGTCCCGCTTTCTCCACCGTTTCTGCCGCTTCTATCTCCACACTTCCCAATTTCCGTCCATCCAGCCGGTAGACCAGATGTCCGATCACATCACCTTCCCGAACCGGCGCTTTGCGGGATTCTTCCATCATCCACTCTTTTTCGATTCCATCCAGATTCTCTCCTCCCATCGAAAGGTAAGAAAAGGTTCCCCGCAGACGCCCTGCAACCTGTTCCTGGATGCCGCCTGCCACCGTCGTTTCCGGCACAGCTCCCGGATTTTCATCTTTGTAAAGATGACAATTTGCAAACCCATAATTTAATAATGTGACCGCATCCGCAAACCGCGCCTTATAATCCGGTGCTGCCAGAATGACGGCAATCAGATCAACGCCATCTTTCCGCCCGGTTGCGGACAGACAATATTTTGCCAGCGATGTAGAACCTGTTTTCAGTCCCGTCACCTCAAAATTTGTCGCCATTTTCAGCAGCTTATTCGTATTGGAAAGTCCAAATTCCTTCTCTCCCTGCTTGGTTCGGTGCGTTATATTTTCCATCCAGATCGTTGAATACTGAAAAATTTCCGGATACTTCGTGATCAATTCCCGCGACATGAGGGCAATGTCGCGCGCCGACATCGCGTGCGTCGTAGACGCCGTCAGACCACAGCAATCCTCAAACTTTGCTGTCTCCATTCCAAGCCCTTTCGCCCGCTCGTTCATCGTCGCAACAAATGCCTCCTCACTGCCGCCGATATACTCTGCCATTGCCACACTGGCATCATTTCCCGATGCAATGACGATGCACTTGATCAGCGTTTCGACCGTCTGTACCTCCCCTTCTTCCAAAAACACCTGGGATCCCCCCATAGATTTCGCATGCGCGCTGGTCGTGACCTCATCTTGCAAATGAATTTTTCCCGAATGTAACGCATCAAAAATCAGAAGCAGCGTCATAATCTTCGTCACGCTGGCTGGATTTCGCGCCTCGTCCGCATTTTTTTCGTACAAAATAGTTCCGGTGGAGGCCTCCATAAGGATCGCCTCCGGTGACTGGACGGGAAGCTCAGCGGCATTTTCTGCTGCCTGCGCTGTCTCTGCGGTTACTGAAACGGGAATCCACAGTTCCTCCGCGTAAGATGTGAGCATACCATTTCCCCCCAATTTACCAATTCCAAGCTGTATGCCTGACACACATTCTCCCATCGTAAGCACAACCGCTACACCAATCGCTGCCAGCCCTCTCCAAGCATTTTTGTTTAAATACTCTCTTCTCCTGTCTCTGCCATCTTCGTTCCAACACATACATTCTTTTTCCCGAAACAGCTCCTTTTTCACAAACCAACTCCATTTTTCCACACGCTTCCATTTCAAATACCACGCCTCTCCCTGCATGATACATTTTTCATTCATATCTTCCTCCGTCTGCACATACTCTCTTCTCAAGATATGGCATATCCGCCCGTCCCTATGCCAAAGAGAATTGTAAGAAACTGTCATAGACCACCTTTCCTTTTTATGGTATACTATAAGAACACAGACAGGCTTATAAAAACGTTTTCCGCTCTCTATCTTGCTGTGTCGAGTCGGTGGCAAACTTTCTCGGCCTGTTATTACTATCTGACGCAAAAAACGACAGATAAATATGAATAAACAAAAGGTGAAAACTATGATGAGAAGAAATTCCTCCCTTGGAAGCGTTGGATTTTCTGCACGTGGCGGACGTTCCAGGCGACGGCACGGCGGTTCCTCCAAACTTCCGTATTTAATTTTAATCGGCATTCTGATTGTACTGCTTGGAATTGCCGCGTTCCTCTGGGTGCGCCGCTCTCCGGCAGAACATGTATCTTCGGTTCCAGCGTCAACCGAAACGGATTCTGAAAATGGAGTAATTTCCCTTGATAATGCATCTGCACCTGCTGATGACAGCCTCGAGGGTGTCATCGCTCAGGCAAAGCTTCTGGCAGACGGTTATGACTATGACGGGGCAATCAATCTCCTGTCCAGCAGTACATACGCATCTGACGAGTCCGTGACGGCAGCGATTGACGAATACAACGCCACCAAAGAAACACTGGTGCGCGCTGATCCGCGCAAGGTAACGCATGTATTCTTCCATACACTGATTATGGATACCTCGAAAGCATTTGACGGCGACAGCCGCGAAAAGGGTTATAATCAGGTCATGACGACCAAGGATGAATTTATGAAGATTCTCCAGTCGATGTATGAGCGCGGTTTCGTTCTGGTACGTCTGCACGATGTAGCATATGAGGTGACCGCAGAGGACGGTTCCAGGCATTTCCAGGAGGGCGATATCATGCTTCCGGAAGGTAAGAAGCCGTTCGTCATGTCACAGGATGATGTCTGCTACTACGAATACATGGATGGCGACGGATTTGCCTCCCGTATGATTATCGGCGAGGATGGCAAGCCAACGAACGAGATGAAGATGGACGACGGTTCTGTTTCCGTCGGTTCCTATGATCTGGTGCCGTTACTGGATGATTTCATCAAAGAGCACCCGGATTTCTCCTACCGCGGCGCAAAAGCGTGCATTGCTTTTACCGGTTACAATGGCATCCTGGGCTACCGCACCGATTCCGCCTACAATACTGACGAGTACAAAGCGGAACACCCGGATTTCAACTTTGAGGAAGAACGCGCCAACGCAGCAAAAGTCGTCCAGTGCCTGCGCGACGACGGTTTTGAAATTGCCTCCCACAGCTGGGGACACCGCAACATGGGTACGATCCCAATGGATAAATTCCGTGAAGATACCGATAAATGGGCAAATGAAGTCGAAACGCTGACCGGTCCGTGTGATATCATCCTCTTCCCGTTTGGAAGCGATATTGGGGACTGGCATCCGTATGATACAAGCAGCGAGCGCTTCCAGTACCTGTACAACAAGGGATTCCGTTACTTCTGTAACGTAGATTCCTCCCAGTATTTCGTCCAGATCGGCGACGATTATATGCGACAGGGGCGCCGGAACCTCGACGGCTACCGGATGTATTACGACCTTCCGGAAAGTGGAGTCGGCGGCGATCATTTGAGTGACCTGTTTGATGTCAACGCGGTATTTGACCGGTCAAGACCTACTCCGGTGCCGAAGATGACGGAGTAAGATAAAGCTGTAATCCAATTTTAAATAAAAGAAAGAGAAATCGAGCATTTGTTCGATTTCTCTTTCTTTTTTAAAAACCCCGGAGTCTTCCACACTCCGGGGCACACCTTTTCTTTCAAGCACAGCTTTCCGTTGCAAATCTTAGAACTGCACAATCTCCTCAATCGGCTCTGCCTTTTCCACGTAATCTGCATAAAGCATCGGACCTTCGCCCTCATACTCCGGCATATACTCATATTCTACGCGGGCACGTACTTTGACCCAGTCTTTCGTCTCAAGCAGACGGGCATTTTTTGCCTTGCACATGAAACCTAAGAACGTCATATCTGCCTCGCAGCAGGTCATCGCCATACGTCCAGGAACAAAGTTGTTCTTCGGGAAATCCGGGGTTTTCAGTACCATGCCGGTAAATTCAACGGTCTTTCCACGGTAACGATCCGGTTTATCCATCGCATCAATATACCAGATACCATATGCCTCCGGCGGAATCTCGATCACTTCGGCATTGACATCAAATGGAAGATCCGCTTCGGTCACTTCCTCAATTTCGCCCTCTGCGTCCTCAAATACGATCTGAACCTGCGGGTTCATGCCCTTTAAAGTACGGCGGTATACATCCAGATCCTCGATCTCGTCGCAACGGTTCATGATAATCATTTCCGTGTTGCGGACCATGGCACCAATCAATGGTTTCATGTTCTGCAGGTATAAATCAAATGTGGAACCATCGATGATCGTGATCTGCTGATACAGATCCCAATCGTTCGGAAGTTTCAGGGCATCCAGATTCCACATACCGTTCCACTCCATCAGAACTCGCTCCGGATTGTAAAGAAGCTCCAGATCCTGTAGGTATTCCGGCGTCAGCTTTTCCGCTTCCTCTATATAGACAACCGCTGTATGAGTCTGCTTTAAAAGCTCCTCATCATACTCTTCCTCGCCCTCTTCGCAGACAATCAGAAGTGTTTTTCCTTCGGTCTGGAAATAATCCTGCTGCATTGTAAATTTAATAAACTGGGTTTTTCCAGCTTCCAGAAAACCATTGATGAGAAACAACGGCATCTTATCTTCATTCATAGTTCATTCTCCTTGTATTTACGCGTTGAACGCTGCCTTCAGACCCTCTTCGTCCAGCTCGGCACCGATCACGCACACCTTTCCGGTAAAATCCGGTGCTCCCTCACGGATCTCAGCCTGCTCCGGAACCATATCAAAATGCAGCCATACGCCCTTTTCTTCACTCGGAACCATGCCTTTCGCACGAAGAACCTCGCCGTATTTATCACCATAAGCCAGATCATCCAGAATCTTCTGCAGATCTTCTTTCTTCATCACGCCGACATTCTCCAAGCCCCAGCTTGTAAATACATCATCTGCATGATGGTGTCCTTCGTGATCGTGGTGGTGGTC
>ERZ780144.3267-NODE-3267-length-12221-cov-4.032550_pt1 | contig 12221 bp, 7 predicted proteins | sample MGYA00511380_ERZ780144 | MGnify/ENA primary metagenome ERZ780144 (study PRJEB29588, sample SAMEA1965858) | human gut metagenome | biome: human gut; feature: human-associated habitat; material: faeces | place: Denmark | collected 2008/2010 ... | reverse complement strand
GGATGGTTGTGGGTTTCGTTCTTGAACTGCAGCAGCCACTTCTCGGTCCGGCCGTCCACGTCGACATCGACATAGACCGAGCAGGCGTTGTTCTCGTCGCTCACCTCCATATCGTCCAGCAGCCCCTTCTTGCGCAGGTAGCGGGCGCCGATCGTGGCCATGTCCATCAGGCAGATGCTCTTGTGCTCGCGGCCCAGCTCACGCCGGATGCGCAGGTAGAGGGCCAGCGAATCTTCGATTTCGTCCTTGACGAACGACTCCTCGACCGTAATTCCCTCCAGCTCGGTCGTGAAGGTCGTATGGCGGCAATGGTCGCTCCAATAGGTATCGAGGATGCGCAGTTCGGTTTCATAGGGATCGCGGCCCTCGGCGCGGAAATATTTCACTACCTCGCGCAGATCGTCGGCGTTCATCGCCAGTCCGTACTGCGCGCAGTAGGGCGCCAGCTCGGCGTCGGTCATCTTCGTGAAGCCTTCGAGCACGGCGACGGGCTTCACCTCGGCCTGCTCCATGTCGCTGAGCACGTTCAGGTCCTTTTCGCGCGACTCGACGGCATTGATATAGTAGCGTTTGATCCGCGCGATCTCCTCGTCGGTCACCGCGCCGTCGAACAGCAGCAGCTTCGACGAACGGATGCGCACCTCGGCCGACGGGTCGATCAGCCGCACGCAATCCACGGCCGACGCGGCGCGCTGGTCGAACTGGCCGGGAAGATACTCCACGGCGATATACTTCTGTCCCGCGAGGTCGCACGCATCGGTCACGCTGTCGGTCACCACTTCGCCGAAGACGCTGTAGCGGGTCTTTTCGAGCAGGTCCTCCGAAAAGCCGAACAGATCGTAAACGTTCAGCAGCCGCAGTTCGCGGATATCGAGGTTCAGGTTGGCGTTCAGTTCCCGGCGCAGGCTTTCGGCCTCGACCCGGAAACGGGGATGTTTTTCAACAAAAATCCGGTAGTTTTTCATCCTATATCGTTTAATATTCTTCATTCGTTTCTGCGGTCCTTACCGACCGTTCCGCCGGTCTTCGTCCCCGCAGCCGCTTCCGGAAGCTCCTCCCGTCCGCCTGCGGCGACGCATGCGGGACCGGCCCCGCTATTTCACAAACCGGTCGGCCCAGACAGCCCCGTATTCCGCCGGAGTCATGCCCACGAAGGTAATGTGTCCCATCTTGCGCTTCGGCCGGCTCTCGGTCTTGCCGTAGAGACGGACATGCACGCCCGGACGGTTTTCGGCGGCGATCGCTTCGGCCGCTTCGAGGTCCTGTCCCAAGATATTCTTCATCACGGTCGGCGCCACCAGCCGCGGCTCCTGCAGCGGCTCTCCCAAAAGGAAGCGCACCAGCTCGCGGAACTGGTTGGTCGTACAGCCTTCGATCGTATAGTGTCCCGAATTGTGGGGGCGCGGCGCCATTTCGTTGAAGAAGAATTCGCGGCCCTTCACGAAAAACTCGATCGCCAGAATTCCCCGGTAACCGCACGTCAGCATAAACCGCTCGCCGGCGGCGGCCATCCGTCCGCGCAGCTCGTCGTCCATCTCCCCGGCGGGCACGAAGCACAGATCGAGGATGCCGTCGCGGTGGACGTTGCGGCCGATCGGAAAGGTGACGACACGGCTCCCGTCGGAGACCAGCACGACGCTGGCTTCGAAATCGAAGGGCACGAACTGCTCCAGAATACAGGGCACGGCGAGCATCGGCAAAGCCTTCTCGATGTCGGCCTCGGTCTTCAGCACCAGCTGTCCGTGACCGTCGTACCCCAGCGTCCGGGTCTTCAGCACGGCGGGCAGGCCGATCTTCGCCACAGCGGCGCGCAGCGACGCTTCGTCGTCCGCGGCGGCGTATTCGGGCGTCGCCAGCCCGCCGGCACGGGCGTTGTCCTTCTCGCGCAGGCGGTCCTGCGAATCGAAGAGCGGACGGAAGCCCTGCGGGATGTTGTATTTCTTCTCAAGCGGGATCAGCACGCTGCCCGGCACGTTCTCGAACTCGTAGGTCACCGCGTCGCTGCGGCGGCAAAGCTCCTCCAGCGCCGCAGGGTCGTCGTACGCCGCCACGATCCGCTCGTCGCTGAGCGCAAAGGCCGGAGCGTCCGCCGCCGGATCGAGACACACCGTGCGCGCACCGAGCAGGTGCGCCTGTTCGATAATCATCAGCCCCAGCTGGCCGCCGCCTATGATGCCGATCGTCTTCATCTAAAGTTCCGCTTTAAGTACGTCGGCGGTCTGCTTGGCGCGGAACGCTTCGAGCCGAGCCGCGAGTTCCGCGTCCTGCAAAGCGAGAATCGAGACGGCGATCAGCGCCGCATTCTTCGAACCGTTGATCGCCGTGGTGGCCACGGGAACGCCCGCGGGCATCTGCACGATCGACAGCAGCGAGTCCAGCCCGTTCAGGGCGCGCGACTTCACGGGAACGCCCACCACGGGCAGCGGAGTCATCGAGGCCACCATGCCCGGCAGGTGCGCCGCGCCGCCGGCCCCGGCGATGATCACGCCGATACCGCGCTCCCTGGCCGTCTTGGCGTATTCGCACAGCAGATCGGGCGTGCGGTGAGCGCTGACCACCCGTTTTTCGAAATCGACACCGAACGCTTCGAGCATAGCGACGGCTTCGGCCATCACCTCGTAATCGCTCACAGAGCCCATAATCACGCCTACTTTCATATGAATTCGTTTTTTATATCACTTAAAACCCGTCTCTTGAGCGGACGGAGAACCGGCGCCGGAACGCCCCGACCTGCCTCCGCCCCTGAATCCCGTCTTTCGGACGGGTGAAAAAAGCAGACCGCCACGACATCGCATGTCATGGCGGTCTGGTATCTATCCGAGCACCCCACGAGCAGGCATCTGCTGCCCCAGGGACGCTGCACGTCGCATCTGCTGCTGACACGCCCGCGAATAGAAGGCAGCGGCCTGGCCCTGCTGTTTCTTTCGTTCGCGTTGGTCGATATTGCAGCCTGAATTCATGGGAATTAACCTAACAGTTGTAAAAACAACGTTACAAAAATAGCGCTTTTCGACATACTTTCAAAATTCCCGGACAGATTCTATCGACAATTTATCGACAATCCTCCCGGCTCATCGAATAGGGCGCATCCCCGGGCTTCGCGCCCCGGTCTTTGTCTGGCTCCGGCTGCATCCCGAAGGCGATCTTGGCGCCGCCGAGCAACTCGCCGTATTCGAGGAACGTCTTCCCGGTGACCTTGCCGTCGACGGTCATCCGTCCCACATAACGGTTTTCAGCGCAGTTCTGCGGGGCGTCGATCTCCACGGTCTGGCCGTTCTCCAGATGGATCGCCGCTTTCCGGAACAGCGGGGAGCCGACCGCATACTCGTCCGATCCCGGGCACACGGGATAGAATCCCAGAGCCGAGAAGACATACCACGCCGAGGTCTGTCCGTTGTCCTCGTCGCCGCAGTAGCCGTCGGGCTTCGACGAATAGAGGCGGTCCATCACCTCGCGCGTCCACCACTGCGCCTTCCACGGCTGGCCGACGTAGTTGTAGAGGTAGATCATGTGCTGCGCCGGCTGGTTGCCGTGGGCGTAGTTGCCCATGTTGGCCACCTGCATCTCGGTGATCTCGTGGATGCGGAACCCGTAGTAGCTGTCGTCGTAGATCGGCGGCACGACGAACACCGAATCGAGCATTTTTCCGAATTCGGTTTTGCCTCCCATTAGGGTTGCAAGGCCCTCCGGATCGTGGAACACCGACCAGGTGTAGTGCCACGAGTTGCCCTCGGTGAAGGCGTCGCCCCACTTGAACGGCGAGAAAGGTTCGGCGAAACTGCCGTCGGCGTTGCGGCCCCGCATCAGCCCGGTCTGAGAATCGAACAGATTGCGGTAGTTCCGGGCGCGCCGGGCGTAAAGCTCCACCTCCTCCTGCGGGCGGCCGAGGGCCTTGGCCATGCGGTAGATGCACCAGTCGTCATAGGCGTATTCGAGCGTACGGGCGGCGTTTTCACGAATCCCGACGTCATAGGGCACATACCCCAGCCGGTTGTAGTAATCGTATCCCCAGCGGCCCGTCGAGCGCACCGACGGATGCACCTTATTGGCTCCGTCCACGAGTCCCCGATAGAGCGTCGCCGTATCTTCGACGCGAACGCCCTTCAGATAGGCGTCCGCCACGACCGAAGCCGAGTTGTTGCCCACCATACAGTCGCGGTGCCCCGGCGAGGCCCATTCGGGATAGAACCCGCTTTCGCGGTAGGCGTTGACCAACCCCTCCTGAATTTCGCGGTTCACCGAGGGATAAACCAGATTGAGCAGCGGAAACAGGCAGCGGAACGTGTCCCAGAATCCGGTATCGGTATACATGTAGCCGGGGAGCACTTCGCCGTTGTAGGGGCTGTAGTGCATGATCTCGCCCGAAGCGGTCACTTCATAGAATTTACGCGGGAAAAGCACCGAACGGTACAGGCACGAATAGAAGGTGCGCATCTGCTCTTCGGTGCCGCCCTCGACCTCGATGCGGCCCAGCACTTCGTCCCAGCGCTCCTGCGCCTTGGACTTGACGGTCTCGAAGTCGTCGGCCCCCAGCTCCCTGAGATTCTGAACGGCCTGTTCGGGCGAGATGAACGACGAAGCCACGCTGGCGCAGACCTGCTGGCCGCGGCGGGTCGGGAAGTGCACCTTCGCCACGGCGTGTCCGCCCGTCACCGACTTGCTGCCGTCGGGATAGAGCAGGTTGCTGCCGGGTTCGTACTCGCCGGGAGCGTCGGTCAGCTCGACGGCAGAGAACGGCGTATCGAAGCGCACGACGAAGTAATTGCGGAAATTATCAGGAACGCCGCCACTGTTGCGCGTGGTGTAACCCACGATCGTGCGGGCGTCGAGCATGCCGATCTGCGAACCGCGGTCGAAGGCGTCGATCACAACGCCCGACTCGTCGCTTTCGGGAAAGGTGAAGCGCATCATCGCGGCACGTTCGGTCGGGGCGATCTCGGCGCGGATGTCGTGGTCGGCCAGATAGACCCTGTAATAGTAGGGCTTCGCCACCTCGGCTTGGTGCGAATACCAGCTCGCGCGGGACTCTTCGTCCAGCTTATCATTCCCGCGCACGGGCATCAGCGCGAACTGGCCGTAGTCGTTGATCCACGGCGAGGGCTGGTGGGTCTGCTTGAAGCCCCGGATTCGGTGCGCCCCGTAGGTATAGGCCCAGCCGTCGCCCATCTTGCCGGTCTGGGGCGTCCAGAAGTTCATACCCCAAGGCAGAGCGACGGCAGGATAGGTATTGCCCGTCGAAAGCGTGAAATCCGACTGCGAGCCTACCAATGTCGAAACATAGTCCGACGGACGCTGCGGGGATCGCTGCCCGGCCGAAGGGCACGAACAGCCGGCCAAAACGGCGGCGCAAAGGGCCGCGAAAAAGATATTTCTACTTTTCATTGCTGTCATTTCCGTTTAAAGTTCGTACCATAGGGCAGGCTCCGGTCCCATTTCGAATTCGAGCGTGCCGCCCGCGGCGATCTCTTCGAAACCGATATAGGGCTTGGCGTACGGCTCGCCGTTGAGCTTCACGCGCTGAATGTATTTGTCAGCCGCCGAATTGTTGTGCGCGATCACGGTGAACACGCCGTCGCGCACGCGCAGCTCGGCCTTGTCGAAGAGCGGCGAACCGAAGAAGTAGCGTCCTCCGGCCGGCTCGACCTGATAGAATCCCAGCGACGAAAGCACGTACCACGCCGACATCTGGCCGACGTCCTCGTTGCCCGACAATCCGTCGGGCTGGTCGTGGTAGAGCGTCGTCAGGATTTCGCGCACCTTGTCGGCGGTCTTCGCGGGCTGGCCGATCATCGTATAGAGGTAGACGACGTGGTGGCTGGGTTCGTTGCCGTGGGCGTACTGACCGATCAGGCCCGAAATGTCGGGCGAAGCGGCGCCCTCCAGCACGGAGCTGACCGTGAAGAGCGAGTCGAGTTTTTCGACGAAAGCCTCCTTGCCGCCGAAGCAGCCGATCAGCCCCTCGACATCGTGCGGCGCGAGCCACGTATACTGCCATGCGTTACCCTCGCAGTAGTCGTCCTCGCGGTGGGTCGAAGCGAACGGGTTGAAGGGCGTGCGGAAGCCGCCTTTCGAATCCAGCCCGCGCATGAAACGGGTTTCGGGATCGAAGAAGTGGCGGTAGGATTTGCTGCGATCGAGGAAATAGTCGTAATCGGCCGTATCGCCGCGCTGCGCCGCGACCTGAGCCACGGCCCAGTCGGCCAGCGCGTACTCCATGTCGTAGGCCACCGCTTCGTTGAAGAGGTCGCAGGGGATATAGCCGTATTTCATGCGCAGGTCCATACCCCGCTCGCCGAGCATGGCGGATTTCTTCAGCGCCTCGTAGGCCAGCTCCTTGTCGAAACCGCCGTAACCTTTCAGCACGATGTCGGCCATGGCCGGAATGCCGGGATTGCCGACCATGCAGTCGGTCTCGTTGCCCGCGAGGTGCCAGACGGGAAGCTTGCCCTGCTGCGTGTAGATATGGAGCATCGTATTGGCGATGTCGGACATCTTCTCAGGATGGAGAATCGTCATCAGCGGCTGGGCGGCGCGGTAGGTGTCCCACAACGAGAAGGTCGTATAGTTCACGAACGGCGCGGCGCGGTAGATCTCGCCGTCAGCGCCCCGGTAGTCGCCGTTCACGTCGCAGAACTCCGACGGAGCGACCATCGTGTGGTAGAGCGCCGTATAGAAGATGCGGCGGGCGGCTTCGTCCGAAGTCTCGACACGCACCTTCTGCAGCTCGGCGTTCCACGCCTTGTCGGCCGCCGCCGCCGTGGCTTCGAAGTCCCAGCCGGGAAGTTCCGCCTGCATGTTGAGCTTGGCGTTCTCGATGCTCACGGGCGAAATCGCCACTTTCATATAGAGCGGCTCGCCGTCGGTCGTATCGAACTCCACGCGGGCGTAACGGCCCTTGACCGTAACGTCGCCCTCCTCCGGAACCGTCTCCGACGCATCGGGATAGGAGATATTCTTCACCGGCTTCGAGAATTCGGCCGTGAAGTAAACGCGCTGATCCTTGGCCCAGCCCGTCGAATAGCGGTAACCGCTGAGCCGGAGTCCGTCGGAAACGAATGCGGTCTCGGTGGCCTTGTCCCAGCAGCCGCCGTTTTCGAGGTCGAAGACCACGGCAGCCTCCTGCGACGCGGGGAAGGTGTATTTGTGCAGCCCGACGCGCTTGGTGGCGGTCAGCTCCACATCGACGCCGTAGCGGTCGAGCCGCGTGGCGTAATAGCCCGGACGGGCTTTTTCGTTCTTACGGCTGAAATAGGACCAAAGCCCCGACTGCGGGTCGTCCTCCGTGCCGCGGGCGTAGGTCACCCCGCCCACGACGGGCATCACCGTGACGTCGAACAGATCGCCGATACCCGTACCGTTGAGGTGAGTATGGCTGAAACCGATGACGGTCGTATCGGAAATGTGGTATCCCGACACCCAGTCCCACGACTGCGGGATGCTGGTGGGGCCGAGCTGCACGGCGCCGAACGGAACGTTGGCCCCCATGAAGACATGGCCGTGGCCGCCCGTGCCGATATACATGTCGACATACTGCGTCAGCGGCTTCTGCTCAGGCTGCGAACAGGCGGCCGAGATCAGCAGAACGGATAAGGAAAGAAGATGCTTGGGTTTCATTATGCAATCGTTTAAAATTTTTCGCAACGTTTTATTTCACGGTCACTTCGTCGAGGAAGAACCAGCAGGGGCAGCCTACGCCGTAATGCCACGGCGGACAGGTTTTGACGCCTTCGATTTCGACTTTGACATAGCGGGCCAGCACCGGTTGTGCGGCCGTGACGGCAGCCGGAACGAACTTTACGGGCACCGACTGGTCCTCAGGAAACTCCACCTGCCCGAACGGGGTCCAGTCCGCGTTGTCGAACGAGACGGAGTAGCGCACCGAACGGGGCAGCAGAATCCACTGGCCCAGCTGGTGCAGGAAATCGGTCTCGACCGTCGAGAAGGTCGTGTCGCGGCCCAGATCGACGACGAAGGCGCCGTCCTTGCCCTCCCAGCCCGTCCAGCTCTCGACGAACGATGCGCCGCCGAAAAGACCGTCGGTCAGGGTCTTCTCGCCCGACGCCCGGTATTTCTCCGCAGGAGCGTCGATCCAGACGATCCGCGCGCCCAGCGCCAGATTGGAGTTCTCCGCAGGAAGATAACGTTTGCGGTAGAGCCGGCAATATTCCTGCGGACTGTTGTTGCGCTCGTTGAGCGTTTTCACGCCGAATTGGGTCACGTATTTCTCGAACGCGTCCAGCTCGCTCACCACGGCGCCGAGGTCCTTGTCGGCCGTCGTGCGGGCGATTTCAAGGTTGGAGTACATCAGCGGCAGACGCGTCAGGCGCACGCGGCGCAGCAGGACGGAATCCCCCGCCACGGCCCGCTCGGCGCAGTCGAACAGCTCTCCGTAACGCTTGCGGCAGGCGGCGTTGAGCATGCCGTCCTTGTGCGAGACGGGAGAATCGTATATCCACAACCGCTGGCCGCCCGCCAGCAATGCGCCTTCGAGCAGTTTTTCGTACTGATAAATATAAGGTGCAGCAGGTCCGTAATAACCGCGCATGAAACGCAGCATGAGCGAATCGGTATCCTGATCGGGATTCCACATCAGCTTGGCGACCACATAGGTGCGCATCTCCGAGAAATCGCCGCCGTACGAGCCGCCGATCTGCGAGAAGTGCATCGTGGCGTGGTTGCGCCGGAAAAGCCCGATATTGGGTTTCAGGATCGGAAAGTTGGGGAACGGAGCGACCATGTTGTCGAAATTGATGCCGTAGTCCCACACGAAGATATTGTCCGACAGGGCCGCCCACCCCTCCATCGCTTCGATGAACTCGCGGCCCGACGCATTGTCCGTAAGGGGCACTTCGCGGTCGCAGTCGATGTCGCACAGCATGATATTGACGTTGGGCAGCGGCTTCACGTGCTTCGGGGGCTGCATCGTAAAGAGGTAGGCCAGCGTCGAAAACTCCTTGTCGGGGAAACGCTCCGCCAGCTTGTTCAGGAAGCGGATATAGTTGCCCGAAGGCGCGCCCTCGTACTGGTTGACCTTCTCGCACTCCTCGCAGCGGCAGTAGGTGAAATTGCTGTCATTCTGGCTTATGGAAATGATGTTCATGCCGGGGTTGGCCCGGAAGATCGAATCGACCTTCGCCGCCGCCAGTTCGAAAAGCTCGTCGTTCGTCAGACACCATTGGCTGGCGCGCCCCGGACGGCGTTCGCCGTTGATGAACGAGTAGTATTCGGGATGCTCCGCGCCGTAGACCGACGCAGGAAGCAGGCTGTTGAAGGTGTGCACCCACAGGCCTCCGGCAAAGATGTCGCGCGGCTCCTCCAGACGCAGGGCCAGCCGGTACACGGAGTCCTGCGCCATGCCGTAGCCCTGACTCTGGCGATAGCGGAACGCCGGGTTTTCGGCGAAGTCCATCGCCGGAAGCGTGACGGTCGGATTCCGGTCGAGGTCATAGACCCCGGCGGCGAAATAATCCAGCCCCAAGTAACGTTCCAGCAGCGTCATGACGCCGTAAACCGCCCCCTTGTCGCCGCCGCTGCTGATACGCAGCACGCCTTCCTGCGTGCGAAGGCGGAAGCCGTCCTCGGCAAGTCCCGCGGTGTCCGAAGCTCCGATCAGGATGTCGCCCTTGCGGGGCGTCACGTCATGCAGCAGGGGCAGTGTCGCACCGGTCGATTCGCGGACGAATCGCTGCAGCAGCTGCGCGGCCGTGAGATCGGCGGCAGTTTGCTGCGCCACGACGATCCGGGCCGCAGGTTTGCCGTTGCGGGTCAGCCGGGTCTGCGCCCGGACTCCGGACGAGACGAGCAGCAGCGAGACAACGAATATCCAGCGGAAGAGTCTCATCTATTTGCGGTTTTGAAGTTCGAAAGTCAGCCGTCCGCCCCGCAGCAGCTCGTCGTGGCCGATGCGGTATCGCTTCAGCGGTTTGCCGCCGAGCGTCATCGAGCGGATATAGACCGCGCCGGAATCGGGACGCTTCGTCTCGATGACAAGTTCCCCGGCCGGATAGTATTTCCTGTCTAGCGTAACGGTCACCCGATCGAAAACGGGCGAGGTAAGCGTGTAATACGGCTCGCCCGGACAGTCGGGATAGAAGCCCATCATCGAGAAGACGGCCCACGCCGACATGGTTCCGGTATCGTCGTTGCCGGGAATGCCGTCGGGCGCAGTGGTGAAGTATTTGGCCAGCAGGCGGTTCACCTCGCGCTGCGTACGCCACTCCTCGCCCCGGAAATAGCTGAAAAGGTAGGGATAGGCGATGTCGGGTTCGTTCGCGGGATCGTAAAGCCCCTCGTCGAAGACCATTTGCAGCTTGTCGATGAATTTGCGCCGGCCGCCCATCAGCTTCGACAGTCCGTAGACGTCGTGCGGGACATAGAACGTATAGTTCCATGCCGAACCTTCGTGGAAACCGGGAACCGGCTCGAAATTCTCGCCCTGCCGCGGATCGAACGGCGTCAGGAAACCGCCCTCCCCGGTGATCGGACGGAAAGTGCCCGATTCGGGGCTGTAGTAGTTCTTATAGCCGAGCGAACGGTTCCGGAACAGCGCCGCGTCCTCCCTGCGGCCGAGCGAATCGGCCAGCAGCGACAAGGCATGGTCGGCGATATAGTATTCCAGCGCGTGCGACACGGAGTTGTCGCCCGAAAGGTCGCGGGCGTAGAAGCCCAGCGGCACGTAGCCCTTTTCGACATAGGGATCGATGTCGGGGCGCATCCTGTTCTGCGAGCCGGGCGTCGTGGCCGACTTGCGCATCGCCTCGTAAGCGGCGGCCATGTCGAAATCGCGCAGGCCCTTCATCCACGTATCGACGATCACCGGGATGGCCGGGTCGCCCTCCATGGTGAAGGTTTCGCGACCGTAAAGCTCCCACTTCGGCAGCCAGCCCCACTCCTTGTACATGCCGATCATCGAACGCACCATTTCCAACTGGCGTTCGGGATAGACCAGCGTCATCAGCTGATGCAGGTTGCGGTAGGTGTCCCAAAGCGAGAAAACCGTATAGCGGTTGCCCTCGGCGGTGCGGATTTCGGCGCTCTCCATCGCGGGGTATTCACCGTTGACGTCGCTCAGCACGTTGGGATGGATCAGCGCATGATAGAGTCCCGTATAGAAAACCTTCTTCTGCGCGTCGGTGCCGCCCTCGACGCGGATGCGGCCCAGATCGTCGTTCCACGAGCGGCGCGCCGCGGCACGGATGTCGTCGAACGAACGCTCCTGCTGCTCGGCTTCGAGGTTCAGGCGCGCATTCTCGACCGACACGAACGAAACGCCCATGCGGACTTCGAGCTGCTCGCCCTCCGTCGTTTCGTAGCTGAACCACACGCCAACGTCGTCGCCCGCAAGTTCACGGTCGTAGTGCGTATAGAGCTTGTAATTGCCGGCATCCTTGTCCCACTCGGCTTCGACACCGTATTTGGGGGGCTGTTTCTTCCAGAATCCCGTGGCGGAGGGGCGTTTCGAGACGCGCATCACGAAATAGATCGGGAACACCGCCTGCGGGTTGTAGCAGAACGTGCCGAGCAGTTTCATGCCCTCGACCTCGGTATCGCTCACGCGGCGCACCCAAGCTCCCGATTCGTTGGTAAGGCCCTCGCCCAGATTGAGCAGAATATGGCTCTCGCCCGCCGGGAAGGTGTAGCGTTCGGCCGAGCTGCGCGGCGTGGCCGTCACTTCGGCAAGGACGCCGTACTTCGAAAGCCGGTTCGAATAGTAGCCCGGAGAAGCGGTTTCACCGGTGTACTTGCTGCCGTAATTGCGGTAATCGACGTCGAGCGCGCCCGTGGTCGGCATCACCAGCAGCGATCCCAGTTCGGGGCACCCCACGCCGCTCAGCGTGACATGGGCGAAGCCCGTGAAGAACTTGTTGTGGAACTCATAGGGCGCGGACCACCAGCGGGCGTCCTTATCGTAGACGTTCTCGTCGGAACCCATCACGTTGAAGGGAACCACGGACATCATGCCGTTGGGACACACCGCGCCGGGGTTGGTCGTGCCGAAGTTGGTCGTGCCGACGAATGGATCGACCCAGTCGGCAGGTTCCTGCGCACGCAGCGGTGCGCAGAAAACGGCTGCGGCGAGCGCAGCAGTTAAGAGCGTTCGTCGCAGCATCGTCAGAGAATATTGTTTTCCTTGGTAAACTTGACGATTTCGGGGATATAACCGAAGGCAAGGCCCGTGACGGTGTCGGCGCATCCGTAATAGACGGCGATCCGGCCCGTTT
>ERZ780144.3261-NODE-3261-length-12238-cov-4.019289_pt1 | contig 12238 bp, 7 predicted proteins | sample MGYA00511380_ERZ780144 | MGnify/ENA primary metagenome ERZ780144 (study PRJEB29588, sample SAMEA1965858) | human gut metagenome | biome: human gut; feature: human-associated habitat; material: faeces | place: Denmark | collected 2008/2010 ... | reverse complement strand
TTCCGTCACAGTCATAACCGATACCGGTGATGTAGTTGGTCAGTGCATCCAGCCACACGTAGATGACATGCTTGGGATCGAAGGTCACCGGAATGCCCCAGGTAAAGGAGGTACGGGATACGCACAGATCCTGCAGTCCGGGGAGCAGGAAGTTGTTCATCATCTCGTTCTTACGGGAAACGGGCTGAATGAACTCGGGATGCTCATTAATGTGCTTGATCAGTCTGTCCGCATACTTGCTCATACGGAAGAAGTAAGCCTCCTCCTTCGCAGGCTTTACCACACCGCCGCAGTCCGGGCACTTGCCGTCTACCAGCTGGGACTCCGTCCAGAAAGACTCACAGGGAGTACAGTACATTCCCTCATAGGCTCCCTTGTAAATATCACCCTGATCATAGAGACGTTTGAATATCTTCTGTACCTGCTTCTCATGATCCTCATCGGTAGTACGGATGAACTTATCATAAGAAATGTTTAACAGGTCGCACAGTCCGCGGATCACACCGGCGATCTTGTCCACATGCTCCTTGGGTGTGATACCGGCTGCCTCTGCCTTCAGTTCGATCTTCTGACCGTGCTCATCGGTACCGGTCTGGAAGAAAACATCATAACCTTCTTTTCTCTTGAAACGTGCAATGCTGTCAGCCAGTACGATCTCGTAGTTATTACCGATATGGGGCTTGGCGGACGTATAGGCAATGGCCGTTGTAAGATAATATTTTCCTTTGCTTTCCATAAATCTGATTCTCCTTTTCTTAAAAATAAAAGCCCGTCTCCTGAAAGAACATGAAGTTCCTCAAGAAGACGAGCGTTATCTCGTGTTACCACTTCTCTTCGTCTGTACCTCACAGTACAGACCTCTTCGGGTCCGTAACCCTATCCGCTGTAACAGGCGGATCCTGTCGCAGCCTTGCTTCTACCGTTCCTATTCTCCCCGGTATCCGTTCGGTGCGCCGCTCAGAAGCCATCTTCTCTATCTGTCCGTTCCATTCCTCTCAGCCTTACGGAATGTTCTCTGTAAAACTTCTATGATAAATACTCTCTTCCTCATTGCATTTGCGTATTCTTACAGTAGCACAGGAAATCCGGACTGTCAATGCAGTTTGTCTCATTACTGCTCATTACAGCTCCTCTTTTTCCCCCAGTATCAAAACAGAATATGCCGGAAGTGTGACCGCAGTTCCTTCGCGTTCGGCGATCTCCTCTCCGGTATAAAGTTCTCCAAGCAGTACCAGATCCTCTGCTGCGGTGTTACCAACGGTAAGTCCGGACAGGTCCACACTTGCAGGCTCCGCAGAAGTATTGCCCAACAGTAATAAAGTACTGTCTTCATAGCTTCTTGTCAGTGCAAAGCATTGCTCGCCGGAATACTGCTCCAGATAAGTGGTGGTGCCTCTGGCAATAGCGGGATTCTGGTTCCGGATACGGATTACCTGTTTTACATAATTGTAAATGGAATCCGGATCCTCCTGCTGTTCTTCCAGACTGTCGAATTTCATCTGAAAATCTTCCATATCCGCAGGTCCCTTGCACATGCCTTCCGCTTTGTCATCCTTGCTCCAGTACATGGGAGCACGCTTATTCTCATCCTTGCCGGAGCCCTTCATTCCCAGTTCCTCCCCATAGTAGAGGAAGACACTTCCACCTGACAACAGATTCAGGGCATTGCCAAGCTTCGTCTGTGCCTCACTGTTTTCCCCGGCATAGTAGCCTGTGCTCCGCCCCATATCATGATTCGTGTAAAAAGGGGCATTGATGTAATCCGGATTGTACTGCGCATACATAGCCTGCTCCGCTTCCAGATTCTTTGCATAGGATGCCGCGGATGCCTTGCCATTTACCACATTTGCGATGATTCCGGACTTGTCAGCGAAGGTAAAATCAAACATGCTGTCCACGCCGCTCGCGTAATATTGCGCATAGGTATTCTGATCTGTCCAGCATTCACACACCAGATAATTCTCCGGGTCCTTGCCATGGACATAATCGGCAAACCAGCTTAAAATCTCGACATTGTCTTCCACAGAGCCGGTGACGTATTCCTTCACCGCATCCAGGCGGAAACCATCCACGCCCATATCCAGCCAGAAGTCCGCCACCTGCTCAAATTCCCGGCGCACCTCTTCATTCTGCAGATCCAGATCCGGCATGCCGTCCCAAAATCTTGCTTCATAATACCAGTCTGCCCCATTTACCTGCGCATATCCGCTCTGGGCTTCCCTTGAAAAATGGTAATAATCTATATAAGGACATTCTGAGGAGTCAGGCTCAGCTCCCTCCGGCAGATTTTTCAGATACTCCGTTGCCTGTAAAAACCATGGATGCCTACTGGAAGAATGGTTCATCGCCAGATCCAGGATCACACGGATCCCACGGTCATGGCAGGCTGTCAGCAGCTTTTGGAAATCATCCAGGGTACCGTACTGCGGATCAATATTCTCGTAATCCGTAGTGTCGTATTTATGATAGGTCGTGGAGGGCATTACCGGCATGAGCCAGATGCCGTTGATCCCTAAGTCCGTATCCGTCGTATCGTCACCATCATTCAGGTAGTCCAGCTTGTCCAGGACTCCCTGCAGGTCACCGATGCCGTCACCGTCACTGTCATAGAAGGAATAAACAAAAAGCTCGTAGTAGGTGCGGTAGTTGTCGTCTATGATCTGCAGTGCCCGGGCATCCTGCGCTAACGTTACAATACTGCCGGCGTTGTCGATATTGCTGCCCGTGCTCTGGTTCTGTTGGGCGGCAGTCCCATCCTGGGTACCCGCGGATGCACCGCCTGCTGCCTGGTCGTTTCCTCCGCAGGCAGCCAGAGATACTGTCATCCCTGCTGCAAGTATCAATGCCCATAATTTTCTGTTCCATCTGCTCATCATTTTCTTTTACTCCTCCAATCCACTTTTTTCAAACCGGAACCATTTGAAATCAAAATTACAGCCCGGTAGGAAGACAAATGTCACCTTCTGTTCTCCGGTCACTTTCTGTATCGGGAATCGCATCTCACGATATTCCCCGCTATGCGGGAAGGGTAGTACCTGCGTCTCCCCATTACTGAATCGCAACTGTATCGTATTGTGCTGCAGAGGTGTCCTTCCGCATATGACGATACTGTCAGAAGCATCTGTTCCAAAGTCCATATCACTGAACTCAAGGGAAACATTGTTACCAATCTGTTCAATTGCATCTTCGGTTCTCACAAAGCTGTCTCCATAAGTAACGCCGTCTGTGAGGGCAGACAGTCTCGCATAAGCTTTCTCCTGTCTGGTAAAATGAAACTCCTTCAGGAAAAATTTATCTTCCGACACAATTGTCACATTTACCACGCCTTTCAGTCTCCGGGACAGTGTAAATGTCTCCGGTTGGAAGACCTCCCAGATGCCGGGCTTCTGATAGGTGACTTCTCCGACAAGTTCTCCCGTCTCTCCGAATCCGGATGCATTCTCCCTGGGTTCTCCCTCCCAGATTTGAATTCTGTGAGGGTCATTATCATTCGCAAAAATAGCCAGCGTGATCTCATCACTTCCGAATTCGCCGAAATCTACGGATCTATAAACCAGACCGGTAGGCTGTGCTTTATCCGTTCCGGCACTGTTCTCCACACCGCGGCTCACATCCCCGCCAAAACTTGTGTCATAGGAAATAGCAGTAACCGGTTCATAAGGTGACCGAAACGTCTGTCCCATTCCCTCCACCTGAAACTCCAGCTGTGAGATCATTTTCACAGAAGGGGTACCGTTGCAGGACATACATCTCACCTGGAAACTTCCGTCACTGATGCCTGTGATACGGATGCCTTCGCCGTCCGGAAGCTCTTCCGGCTTTGCGATCGGGCTGGGAATACCCGTGGCATCCGTAATGCTCCACAGAAGCTTACGGTCAGTGGCTTCCATAGGATAAATACAGGTATGCAGCAGTACAGAAGGGTTTTCCGGTGTCAGCGTCGTTGCGGCTGCGCTCAGTTCCAGCTTGCGTACCGGCACGAATCCGGGTTCCACAAAGGCAGGCGGATATTCTCTGTTTTCTTCCGTTGCACAGATACCGGGACGGATCTGTGCTTCGATAGCATGAAGCGTCACTGTCGCCGTGCGGTGCCCGGCAGCTGCCGTATTGTCCGAAGTCTCGACTACTGCCGCGGCCGTTCCGGTGACGGTTTCATCGGTCATGCTCGCCGTGGCTGTCCATGCGTCCTCCACGGTCACACGAATCTCTCCGGGGATCGTTTTCGCAGCGATCATCGCCAGAAGCTTCCCCTGGAACAGCTTGCGGACGGTTCCCTTATAGGAATCGTAGTCAGTACTATCACCGTTATCCAGTCCTATCAGTCTTCCGGCACCTTCCACGGTCACTCTCACATAATCGGAGGCATTTTCCACGGGATAACCGTCCTTATCTTCTGCCGCGATCTCCAGGAAGATCATATCTTCGCCATCGGCACGCAGAGTGGTTTTGTTTGCTTTTAATACATAATGATCGGTGTTGCCAAAGGAATGTCTCTCCTGTCTGGCAATCTCTCTGCCGGTCTCATCGTAAGCCACAGCACAGATACTGCCGGGCACATAAGGTACTTTCCAGGAAGGCTGCAACACCGTTCCCTTTTCATGATCGATCTGCCGCCTTCCCTGTGATACGCCGTTTACGAACAGTTCCACCTCCGGAGCATTGCTGGTGATCCGCACATCCACCTGCTGCCCCGGATTGAAGTCCCAATAAGGGTAGACATGAATCATAGGATCTTTTTTCACATCTGTCCACTCTGCGCGGAAGAGATAGTAGGAATCCTTCGGAAATCCCGCTGTATCCATCTGCCCGAAATAGCTGTTTTTCGTCTGATAAGGTGTCGGCTCACCGATGTAGTCAATAGCTGTCCAGATGAACTGTCCACAGGAATAGGGGGTATCTCTGTCCATAATGATACAGTATTCCGTATTTTGGGCTGCCCAGCTGGTAGTACTGTTACCCAGAGCGGAGCACTGTTCGTCTGCTTCGATCAGTGTCGCCCGATCCAGCGGGAAATGATAGATGCCGCGGCTCTGTACGACAGAAGAAGTCTCACTTCCGTAAATGATCCAGTCCGGATACTTTTTATGGTGCTCTTCATAATATTTTTCCGCGTAATTATATCCCGCCAGCTTCACGATATCTGCACATTTCTGTGCGTTTTCCCATGGCATATAGTTCGAACCGATGGTCACAGGTGCCACATTACGGTAGTCCCACTTTCTGACCGCGGCAATGAGGCTTCCGGTGATCTCCTGTCCGTGGGCATCCGCATGGGTGTCTGGGATCTCGTTACCGATGCTCCACATAATAATGCAAGGGTGATTGCGATCCCTACGGATCCAGCTGCGGACATCCTTTTCCATCCAATCCTTGAAAAATCTGGCGTAATCATATGGATTCTTGGCCATCTCCCACATGTCGAAGGCTTCGGACAATACCAGAAAGCCCATCTCGTCCGCCAGTTCCATCACTTCCACTGCCGGCATGTTGTGAGAAGTCCGCAGGGCATTGACACCCATGGAACGCATGAGTTTGAACTTACGGCGCATGGCTTCCTTGTGGAAAGCCGCTCCCAACGCTCCGAGGTCATGATGGTCACAGGTACCGTTCAGTCGGATCTTCCTGCCATTTAATAAAAAACCCCTGTCAGGATCAAATTGTATGGTGCGAAAGCCGATACGGAAATGTTCCTGCTGACATAGTTCCCGGCTGTTAGTCTCCTGCTCTCTCCACAGGCATACCTGCAGATCATATAAGTAAGGATCCGTAATGTCCCATTTCCTCGGATTATCCACAGGGATCGTCATGGATATCTTGTTCTGTCCACAGGTGAGGGGCTGTTTTACCCGGAAGAGCTCCGAGGTTTCTGTTTCTATGGGACTTTTGCTGTTATCAGTATCTCGCAGACAGTATTCCAGTTCATAATTTCCACTATCTGTTCCCCATTCCAGTTCCGTGTCGATAGTCAGGTCATAACCCTTGTTCGTCTCAACAGAAGATGTGTAGATGCCGTCCAGAGGAATATGTGTCTCCGGCAGCCGGATCATCCACACATTCCGGTAGATTCCTGCACCGCTGTACCATCTGCTGTTGGGCGCCTGAAATACAACACGCAGAACGATTTCATTCTCTCCCTCATGTAAAGCATCCGTAATATCCCAGTCAAAGGTAGAATAGCCGTATTTCCAGTCACCAAGGTGCTCACCGTTTACATAAATAGAAGAATCCATGTAGACACCTTCAAAGCGGAGGATGACACGGTCATCATTTCCTGTTTTATCCGGGGCATAGGCAAAGTTCTTCCGATACCAGCCGATGCTGTCTTCATAGAGATTCTTCGTATCATAGATCAACCAGTCATGGGGCAGATCCACCGGCTGCATTTTGGCTTCCCAGATCTGCCTGTCTTCCCAGTTCACACCTAATGCTGTTTTGGCAAAATACCAATTATCATTCCATAACGTTCTGCTGTTCATCATCGTTTTTGCCCTTTCCGTCTGATCCCGGTTTCGTCCCGTTATTTTATTTTTCCTGCACGTGTTCAGATTTATCTGCGTTCGATGCAGACTGCGCATCCGCCCGGTTCTCCAAGTGCCTCACAAGCCAGACCGCCAATAGTGCATCCAGCGTTCCCAATAAGATTCCACCCAGGATATCCGTCGGGTAATGAACGAAGAAGTAAAGTCTGGAAAATGCAATAAGTGCCGCCATGAGCAGACTTAAGAGTCCCGCTCTGCGATAATAGCAGAAGATCGTCACTGCACCGGCGAATCCATTGGAGCTGTGTCCCGAAGGAAAAGAATATTCGGAGGGAAACGGGATCTTCAATATGACACTGTTGTCGACTGCGCAGGGCCGGGGTCTGGCAATCACATTTTTCAAGAACAAATTTCCCACCAGATAAGTAATAGACATTGCGATCATCATAGTCAGACCACATTTTCTGGTCTTCGGTATACATGTCAGGACGATTGCAATAACGATCCATACCAAACCGCTTTCACCGATCGTGGTAAAAAAACGTAAGATCTCTGTCAGCCATTCCTGATGAATTCCCTGTATTGCGTGTAGTATCTGTAACTCCATATTACTCTCCATTCCGCAGACGTCTGTCTGTCCTTCCGTCACCGTCTGTCGGCAGTCTACGCCTTCCGTAAGACGTTCCCTACCTCATTCCCGCCTATGGCTATGTTACTGCATCTTCGCAAGAAAAGCCTTCGCATTGGCTGCGATGTCATCCTTGAACACAGCAGAGCCTGCCACGATAACATTGGCTCCCGCATCAAGTGCCAGCGCTACGTTGTCCAGATGAATGCCGCCGTCTACTTCCAGATCGGTAGTAAGTCCTCTGTCCGTGATCATTTTGCGGATCACCGCTACCTTGTCCAGGCATTCCGGGATCAGCTTCTGTCCGCCGAAACCGGGCTCCACGGTCATGACCAGTACCATATCCACCAGTTCCAGATAAGGCTCCACGGTCTCTGCCGGGGTGGCGGGTTTGATGGTGATGCCAACCTTTTTGCCGGTGGCACGTATTTTATCAATGCACCCCTTCACATCTTCTGTGGCTTCCAGATGAAAATTCACCAGATCCGCACCGCAGGCAGCGAACTCTTCCACATAGCGCTCCGGCTTCTCGATCATCAGATGCACATCCAGGAACATGTCTGTGTGGGGTCTCACTGCCTTCAAGACAGGCATTCCGTAAGAGATTGAAGGCACAAACAGTCCGTCCATCACGTCTACATGCAGCCAGGGCACACCGGCTCCTTCCACAGCTTTGATATCCTCTCCCAGCTTCCAGAAATCCGCCGAAAGAATTGAAGGTGATAAAATATTCATGATACTCCTCATTTCTGCCCCTTAGAGCCTTGTCTGCAACACTTTTCCCTTTGAAAAGGAAATCGTATTCCGTATGCGTCTATTCTAACAAACTTGTATTCTTAAAACAAGATAAACTAAAAGGAACCTTTCCTTTTGGAAAAAGTTCCTCTCTTCGTGTCTTGTGATCACGTAATTCTCTATAGATTTTTGACATCCTCTTTTAACTGCTCCCAGGCATCTTCATGCTCTGTATAGTATATGGGACATTTTTTTCCACCGCAGTCATAGCGGCGGAGAATATCCTCCGGTTCCAGTTCATAGGCATCGATCAGCCAACTCAGCAGCCTGATCAGGGAATCGTAGGTCTCCTGAGTGAACTGTCCGTTGTCCGCCTTATAGCAGCATTCGATAGAGATGGAATCCTCGTTACGGGTCTGCACCGCGTAAGCGATCTCATCCAAAGGAACACACTGGATGATCTCCCCGTTATAGCCGATGATGAAATGCGCGCTGGCACTGCGCTCATGATTGTCCTTAAGCTGTTCGAAATAACTGCGGTTCTGTGCCGCACTGGTGCCGGGGTTGGCAGTATAATGCACGAAAATATTATTCACCTCCGTCAAAGGATCTCCCGGTCTGGAATATTCATTTACCGTGAGGAAATCCTCCGTCCAGTCAGGGTGCGCTGCGTAAGTCTCCGCCGACAGTCCCTGGATCCTAGTCCCCATGGTATTCTCAGTCCCTTTTCCCACCTGCTGCGCCATATCTATTGCTTCCATCGGTGTGCTGGCTTCCGCAGTACTGGCAGGCACCTTCAAAAGCTTTGTCAATGCGACGATTCCTACCAGAATTCCTGCACAAAGCAAAGTCATCCGGATATATCTGCGGATTCTTGCCCGTCTGCGGCGACGCTGTCTCTCCGCCCTCGTCAGGCGTTGTCTTGTGCGCGTGTTGTAGGTATTGTCTCTGCATACGTTTCCATCAGATACAGCAACTGCAGTTTTCTGTTTCTGTTGGCGGATTCTGTTTTCCTGCTGGGGCACTGCACTATGATGTCGTTGTTCTATGCGCCTTCCTGTATGTCTGCCCGTATTTTTCCCGGTTTGATAATCCACCAGATACGGATTTCTCCGCATCTGCGTTATATGGATCTCTGCCTGTCTGCCCGAACGATTTTCCTGCATCATATTGCCAGTCCCTCCGAATGAATTACTTTCTACGGGTTTCAATATAACGCGGAATTGTCACATTTTACGTCACATTTTTCTTAAGAAATTATAAATTTCTCCTATAACAGTTCTTGCAGATATGTTTCGATCTCTTTCGCGGTAATTTGATGGGCTTTCATGCTGGGGTGCAGGCGGCTGCCTACGGTATCCGGTGTAGTGTCGGGAAGTTGCAAAAAGTGTATCCGGGAATCGGCAGTCTGCTCCGCATAGCCTTCCACAGCTTCCCGGATGGCGGACAGAAAGTTGTCTCCCAGCATGCCGTAACCCCAGATGATCTGTGCTGTGGGGTTGCTGTTCCGCACTACTTTCAGGAAATCGCAGATGGCTGTAGTCAGTATCTCTTTAACTTCTTCTACGTCCCGTGTTCCTGCCCATTCCTGCCCTAGTTCCACTGCGGACTGAATTGCTGTGGCATCATTGGTTCCCAGATTGATAATGACCGCATCCGGCTGCCATGCCTCGAAATCATAGTCTTGCAACGCTCCCAAAGAAGCATTCCTCTCCCCGGTGAGTAAGCCACAGACCTGTGTGTAAAACGGAGGAATCTTATTCTCCACATTTCCATCCCATCCGGTGACAATTCCCCAGCCGCTCTGAGATACCACACGATACTCTGCGGATAATGCATCTGCCACCATACGGGGATAAGTATTCATTGCAGAGAAAAAGGCACTGATCCAATCTTCCTCATAGATGGCTCCCACCGTACCTTCCCCGCTGGTAATGCTGTCTCCCACAAATTCCAGCCGGTACTTCGGCTCCGGCAGCTGCTGGAATTCACCGTCTGCATATTGCAATCCCACAATCTGTAACAGATGCCCGGGATCCTGATGCATTGCCTGTACTTCTTTCAGAATCCGTACATGCTTCGGTTTTCCTACCGTCATCCCCCGGAACAGGCACACTTCATTTTTCCCTTTATTTAACGGAACTCTACCGATCTGCACACCGTTCAGTTCCACCGCAAGCCACGGTTCATAAGCGTCGTAATCGGCATTTACCTCCACCTGAATTTCACTGCCGGTATAGATAAATTCTATTCCGCTGCCGGTCCAGAATAAGTTCACCACATCCGTTCCCGTGGTGCGTCCCAACACCCGTACCTGCGGCAATGCTGCTACGCTGACTATCTTTGTTGGCTGCTCCATTTTTCTGCCATACCTCCCTGTGCTTTGTTTTATCTGTCGTTCTGATTTTCGATGTCTCGCTCTCTTATCACCGATTCTTGGCACAACGGCTATATTCTTCGGCGATCACAGCCTCCGCAGGGCGATCGCAGACTGCATAAGGGCTCTTCCTTTCCATACTTCCCGGCCAGTCCCAGATTCCGAAGCCTTTCACCCAATCCCGTTTTTCGCAGGCAGAAAACATTGCCAGATACCAGTCTGCCTGTTCCGCATCATCCTCTTTGCCCTGCAGTTCCCAGTTATTCGGCACCAGCGCGGAACCATGGATATTCATGCATCCAGCCTCCGAGAAAATAAAAGGCTTCTGGTATTTTTTTACTACTTCTTCAATGCGATCCAACTGATTCTCCCAATCATCGATGGGATAGTATCCGCTGGAAGCGATCACGTCCACTGCATCCCACCATGTAATATGATCTTCTCCGTATTTGTCACAATTATAACCGACAGGTCCGTCATATACTGTGCGGACCTCTGCGATCAGCTTTCTCCAATCCGTCTCCCGGTGCTCTGTCATCGTCATCTCGCAGCCTGTAAGAAATAATTCACACCCTGTCCGCTGTGCGATCTGTGCATAATGCTTCTGAAAAGCAATATGGCTTTCAAACCAGTTGCCCCACTTCGGTTCACAGGGAACATCATGATCAAAAAAGCTTATCCTTGCTCTCCAGACACCATTGTCACAATTCACGGTAGGCTTTAATGCCACCTTTAATCCCAGACTCTGCGCATATCGGATCATATCACACAGTTCTTCATCCGTGCAGCTTTTCTCCCCATCGAAACGAATTTCTTCGCTATAAGGGGTTTCCTGCATCCCCGAGGGAGTGAGTATCACCCAGTTCGCGTGGGTCTTATGCGCCATTTCCTCCATACTTTTTCTGGCTTCTCCAGATCCCAGTACGCCTTTGTGCGGAAATACCGCAAAATTCACCCCATGAAATTTTTCTGTACCAAATTTCTGCATCAATAGTTTTCCTTTCCATAATTGTTTTATCGTAAAGCTTTTCCAATCTCCGTTCTTGTATTGTATCATTATTATCTTTATTTAGCCAGCTATTTTAGCTTAATTTTAGTTAAAATTATTTTTGTTTTCTCACTTTTCCTATGTTAATATAAAAATAAAGTTATACAATCAAATGAGGGAGAATATTACCATGCATTTTGTCCAGGCGAAGGGGATTTTATCTCAGAATAACGGAATGAATATTTACCGCGGATGCTCCCACGGCTGCATTTATTGTGACAGCCGCAGCAGATGTTACGGTTTTACACACGCCTTTGAAGATATCGAGGTCAAGAAAAATGCTCCTGAACTGCTGGAGCAGGCATTACGTTCAAAACGGCACAAATGCATGATCGGTACAGGTGCCATGTGCGATCCGTATCTTCCCGCTGAAAAAGAGCTTCAATTGACCAGAAAATGTCTGGAACTGATCGATCGGTATGAATATGGCGTTACGGTACTCACAAAATCCAATCTGGTACTTCGGGATCTCGATCTGCTGCAATCTATCAATAAGAAGGCCAAAGCAGTCGTGCAGATGACGCTCACTACTTATGATGAGGAGCTGTGCCGTAAGATTGAACCGCATGTATCTACTACGAGAGAGCGTTTTGAAGTGTTGATGAGATGTAAAGAGTTGGGAATACCGACTCTTGTGTGGATGACACCGATTCTTCCTTTTATTAACGATACCAGGGAGAATATAGAAGGCTTGCTTGATTATTGCCTGCTGGCAGGAGTTCAGGGGATTCTGGTGTTCGATGTTGGTGTCACGCTGCGGGAAGGCGACCGGGAATATTTCTATCAGGCGCTGGATCGTGATTTCCCCGGCATCCGGCAAAAATATATCAGCACCTACGGAAATGCCTACGATATTCCCAGTCCTTATGCAAAAGAGCTTATGGCACTGATTCAAAATACCTGCGTAGCGAATGGTATGCTGTGTTCCCCGAAGGAATGCTTTACTTACCTGCATGAATTCCCCGAGAGAT
>ERZ780144.3259-NODE-3259-length-12247-cov-3.762713_pt1 | contig 12247 bp, 11 predicted proteins | sample MGYA00511380_ERZ780144 | MGnify/ENA primary metagenome ERZ780144 (study PRJEB29588, sample SAMEA1965858) | human gut metagenome | biome: human gut; feature: human-associated habitat; material: faeces | place: Denmark | collected 2008/2010 ... | reverse complement strand
GAATCGGTTATCGCCATTACGCTCGTCGCGGGCGGCACGTCGCTGCCCGAACTGGCCTCGTCGGTCGTATCGCTGCTCAAAGGAAAGTCCGAAATGGCGCTGGGCAACGTCATCGGGTCCAACATCGCCAATATACTGCTGATCCTCGGCGTGAGCGCGACGATCCGCCCGCTGACGATGGGCGGCATCACGACGACCGACATTCTGATGGTGGTGCTAAGCTCCCTGCTGTTGTTGCTGACAGCGTTCACCTTCCGCAGGAAGCAGATCGACCGCTGGGAGGGCGCGATCTTCCTGATGATATACGTCGCCTATATCTGGTATCTGATACGCTGACGGAACAGATACACGCACAAAACACGCCCCCGGCGGCGTTTGCACACAAGACGAATCCCTGCCGAAGCAGGGATTTTTCACGGCTGCCGGTCCAGATAGCGGTCGATCAGCCGCGGCACGGCATAGTCGCCCAGCGTGGCGGTCGGCACAGAGGGGAAATCCACCGGGGAAAAGATCTCGATGCGGTGGAACACGGCATGCAGCGTCTGGTGCGAAAGCTGGTGTTTCGGCATTGCGACGCTCCGCAGCAGACGCCATTCGACGCCACCCAACACGGTTCGGAACTCTTCCGAATCGGTTAGTTCCGAGAAATCCGCCGCACGGTCCGTCTCGATCATCGGAAACTCGTACAGCCCCTGCCAGATGTCGCCTCCCCCGCGTCGCCGCAACAAGGTCCGGTCGCCGCATGTGACGTGCAGGTAGTTGAACCAACGGTCGCGCACCTTGGTTTTCGCCTGCTTGACGGGACGCTCCGCAACCGTTCCTGCGGCCAGAGCCAGACAGCGCGACGCAAGCGGACAGTCGGCGCATCCGGGCTGCGCCGGAGTGCATTGCAGCGCCCCGAAATCCATGACGGCCTGATTGTAACGCCCCGGACAACGCATGTCGAGCTGCGTTTGCGCCAATTCAGCGAACGTGCGCTTTCCGGCCGTGGAGTCGATCGGAAGGTCGATATCGAAAAGCCGCGCCAGCACCCGGAAAACATTGCCGTCGAGCACGGCGCAGGGAGCGTCGTAAGCGGCCGAGCAGACGGCCGCGGCGGTATAGTCGCCGACGCCCCGCAGCGAGCGGACCTCGTCGTAAGACCGGGGAAACACGCCTCCGAACCGCTCCGCGACCTGCCGCGCCGCAGCGTGCAGGTTGCACGCACGGCTGTAATAGCCGAGTCCCTGCCACAACTTGAGCACCTCGTCCTCCGGAGCGGCGGCCAGCGACCCGACGTCGGGAAAGCGCTCCGTGAAGCGCAGGTAATAGTCCATGCCCTGCGCGACGCGGGTCTGCTGGAGGATAACCTCGGAGAGCCATATGCGGTAAGGATCGCGGGTGCGTCTCCAAGGCAGATCGCGGCCGTGCCGGGCGTACCAGTCCAGCAATATGTCGGAAATGTTGTCCATATTCTGTCTGCAAAAGTAGCAATTTTCCCGTTTAGGCTCTATATTTGAAGAAACAAAGCCGACATCTAAAACTCAGGATTATGGAAAAGAAACACGAACTGATCGACAACGCTGCGGAAAAGCGATACGAATTCGACCTCGGCGGGGATCTCGCCATGATCGAATACATCAAGGCGCAGGGATTCATCGTCCTGACGCACACCGAGGTTCCCGAAAAATACGAAGGACAGGGCATCGGCTCGGAGCTGACGCGCGCCGTATTGGAGGATCTCCGCGCCAAAAAACTGCCGATGATCCCCCAGTGCCCCTTTGTGGCACAATACATCTACCGCCATCCCGAATGGGCGGACGTGGTGCTGAAGGAAGTACCCGCCAAATAACGCAGGAACCGGCCGGACAAGCGGTCTCAGACGAATTCACCCCTGCCGCATTTCGCTGCGGCAGAGGTGAATTTCATTTTTCAGAGGCCGGGTCCTGCAATTCCGACGGTCAGCAAACTCAGAAATCGTCCGTACGGAAAGGAACGACCGGCAGTTCGCGGGTATCGGCCAGATTGCCCGGCTGGAAATCGCGGAAACAGTAGCGCACGGCCACGGGTTCCGGCACTTTCTCCGACGAAACGACCAGAGCGAACTGGTTTTCGACGACCGCATCGGCCGGATAAAATACCTTGTCGGCGCCGCAGATCTCGAATCCGCGGATGTCGGCCATCCGGTTGAAACCCTGATCCATATATTTGAACCTGATGCGGGCTTTGCCGTCGCGGATCTCCATCGACTCGTACTGCGGGCTTTGGCAGGCGATCTCCTTCATCCCGTAGGTCTTGTTCAGCGCCATGAAGGCCAGCCGGTAGCCCACGTCCCGCTTGTTCTTCGGGTGGACATTGCAAAACTCGTAATGCTCCACCAGATCGTTGGTGCAAATCATGCCGCTGTTGGGAATCAGCTCCTGCGCCCGGCACTGCGCTTCGCGCAGGTAGGGCGACTTCCCGTTGCCGTACTCGAAGGGAGCGATCTCGACGTAATAGAACGGCAGGTCGTCCCGCCCCCACAATCCGCGCCACAACGAGACCATATCGGCCAGCCGCGCAGCGTAATCCATGTAGCGGCCGACGTTCGATTCGCCCTGATACCAGAGGAATCCGCGGACGGTATAGCCCGCCACGGGACGGAGCATGGCATTGTACATGACCATCGGACGCAGGTGCTGCGCGACGCGGGAGATTCCCTCTTCGGTCAGGTCGATGTCCGAATAACCGCTCAGCACTTCGCGGCTCATCCAGCTTTCGACGCGGCTTCCGCCCCACGAGCAGTCGATGATGCCGACCGGAACGCCGAGCACGTCGTTGAGCATTTCGGCGAAGAAGTAACCCGCAGCGGTGAATTTCGCCGCAGTAGCGGTCGTGCAGGGGGTCCAGCTTCCGGCCGTCCGGTCCTGCGGCGTATAGGCGGCGGCATGCGGAATCTTCACATAATGGAGTTTCCCGCTTTTGGCGTCCGCGCGGGCGATGATCTCGTTCGCATCCGTAACCGGACACTGCCAGAAACCGCCGAGCGGCATCTCCATATTGCTCTGCCCTCCGGCGAACCACACTTCGCCGATCAGCACGCGGTCGAACGTCACGCGGTCGCCGCTGGCGAAGGTAATCCGCTGCGGCTCGTAACTTCCGGCCGGCGTCCGGACCGATACGGCCCAGCGACCGTCGGCGTCGCTTTTCACGGCGGCTCCGGCGCCCCACGAGGTCTCGACTTTCACCGCGGCATGCGGCTCGGCCCAGCCCCACAACCGGACCTCGGCATTCTGTTGAAGCACCATGTCGTTGCCGATGATTTCGGGCAGCCGGATTTTAGCCGCGGCGCCCCATGCGGCCGCAAGGGCGATAAAAAGCAGGAGGATTCTTTTCATAACGGATCAGTATCGAATTTTCGCAAAAATACGATTTTTCGGCGGATGAAAAACAGTGGGAAGCGGAAAATTTCCCCGCAATTAATATAGGTATCTGTTTTTTTTGAAAAAATCCCGCCGGAAAATTTGGTTTATTATATAAACTACTTTATATTCGCAATATATTTACGACACGACAAAAGAATCTTAAAAACCGAACAGCATGGAACTCACGAACACCTCCCCGGACAAACGCCGCCTCTTCGGCCGCTGGTTCGCCCGCCGCATCACCACCTACCTCGTAGTCTGCGCATTCCTCGCCTTCGTCAACTGGCAGACCTCGCCCCATTACTGGTGGGTGGCATGGGTCGCAGCAGGATGGGGGCTGAATCTGGTGCTGTCGCTGGTATGGTATCTGACCGACTGCGACGACGAAAACAATTACCGCTAAAACCTCCGCAACCATGAAAGCATGGAAACTCGTCCTGACCGTCGTTTTTGCGCTGGCATCCGTTGCCGCCGCGGCCAAAACCCTTGAAATCACCGTAACGGACATCCGCAGCGACAAAGGCAATGTTCTGGCGATGGCGAAAGTCGCCGGACGTGAACAGCCCGTATACGGCATGTCGCCCGCCAAGAGGGGCGAAGTCGTGGTAACACTCGAAGGCATCGACGCCGAAACGGCCGAGGTATCGCTCCTCCACGACGAGGACGGCGACTACAAAATGAAGACGGACGAACGCGGCCCGGCCGAAGGCTATGCCGCGAAAAAGTGCACCCTGCCCGCAGAGCGGAACACCGTGACGATACGCCTCCGCTACCCTGCCGCGGAATAGACCGCCGCCCCGCGTACGGCTGAAACGCCGCAGAAGACGCACAGACATCCGGTGAAAAGCGAGGAACACCCGGAATAAATTCGTAACTTTAACCCCGAAATCCGACAGACATGGAAGACAGAAAGCTGGACGCCGCCGAGAGTTTGGCGCTCATCGGGCGGATGATCGAAAATACCCGCAGCCGCATGGTCCGCAACGCCGGACGGCCGTTTCTGGCGTGGGGCTATGCGACCGCCGCGACATTGATCGCCGTATGGGCCGCAGTGTCCTGCACCGGCGACGTACGCTGGAACTACCTTTGGTTCATGCTGCCCCTCTTGGGCGGCGCGCTGATATACTTCACGCGCCCCAAGGCGGCCGAAGGCTCGGTGCACACCTACGTGGACCGCGTACTCGACCTCATCTGGAGCGTAATAGGCCCCGCCACCCTGCTGATAAGCACGCTGGCGATCTGTTTCGTCGTCCGGTTTCCGGTCGCATTCACCGTATTGCTGATGATCGGTCTGGGCACGACCATCAACAACCTGATCATCGGCTTCAAGCCCGGCGTGGCGGGCGGCATTGCCGGAATCGTGCTGGCGTCGGTCTCGCTCGTCGTCACCGGAAACTGGCACGCCGGACTGTTTCTGGCAGCCTTCGTCCTGATGACGATTATTCCGGGGCATATCCTCAATTACCGGTACAGACACTCCCGTAGCGACGTGAAACAAGCGGCCGGACCGCGGCCCGGCAAGGCGACGAAAGACGGCGCAGCAGAGGAAGATGGCAGTACGGAGGAAGACGGCGCAGCGACCGAAAACGGCACTGCGGAGGACGGCGCGGCAACGGACAGCGCAGCGGCGGACAGGCCGCTGAACGCCGCCGAAAACATCGCACTCGTCGGCCGCATGATCGACAACACCCGCAGCCGCATGGTCCGCAACGCCGGGCGGCCGTTCCTGATATGGGGCTATGCGACCGTCGTCACGACACTCGCCGTATGGGCCGCCTACGCACTCTTTCCGGGTCGGAACTGGTACTACTTATGGCTGCTGCTGCCCGTGTTCGGAACCGCGCTGAGTCTGCTGACGATGCCCAAGGCGGACGACGGCAGGGTCTACACCTTCATCGACCGCGTAATCGGTCAGGTGTGGCTGGTAATGGGTCTCACGGCGTGGTTCGTCAGCCTGCTCTCGGTATTCGGCGACATGCCGGTCCCGATCCTCTTCGTCATCCTGCTGATGATGGGCATGGGAACAGCCATCACGGGGCTTGTCATCCGCTTCGTCCCGGCCGCCGTCGGCGGGGCCGCGGCGATCGTCCTCGCCCCCGTATCGCTCGCCGCGACCGGTTATTGGGTGCCGGCGCTCTTTATCGCCGGATTCGTCGCAATGATGATCGTGCCGGGGCATATCCTCAACTACAAGTCGAATCATCCGAAACAATAGCCGTATGGAAGAACGGAAAATGTCCGAAAAAGAGGCGATGGAGCTGATCGCCCGCTCGCTCGAAGCGCAGCGACGCAAACTGAGTTTCGTGCGGAGCACGCTTTTCTTCGGCGCAGGAGCGCTGGCGCTGGCCGTCACAACGGCGGATTACGTCGTCCGGCGGACGACGGGCCGGGATTTGACGCTGCTGCTGGTCCTCGCCGGAACGGTCGCCGGGCTGGCCGCCCTCTATTTCCATTACAGAAGTCACCGCACGGTCACGGCCAACGACCGGACACTGATGAACGTCTGGGCCTATGCGCTCGGCGTATGTCTCTACACTGCGGGATATGTCGCCACGGGCGACGGACTGCAGCTGCCCGTCATGGGACTGCTGACCATGGGCGCAGCCATTGCGGCGGGCGTCACGGGTGAACTGTTCCGCCGCAGCGAAGCCAACCGGTCGAACCAGAGCGGATCGCTGGCCGGACTGCTTTTCATCAGCATTTCGGGGGCATTTCTCGCCGCATGGATCTTCCGGGCCGCAGCAGCAGGAGAGACCGTCTCCCAATTCATACTCACCCTTGCGGCAGCCGTCATCCTCTTCTTCGGAACGGGAATCGTGCTGCGCTACAACGAACGCCGGAACCGTGTTTAAAGAACTCAACCCCCTGCTGCATTCCGAACTGCGTCTGGCCGTGATGTCGATCCTCATCGGGGTCGAAAGCGCCGATTTCGTCTTTATCCGGCAGCAGACCGGAGCCACGGCGGGCAACCTTTCGGTACAGCTGGACAAGCTGGCGAAAGCGAATTACATCGAAATCGAAAAGACCTTCCGGGGCAAGATGCCCTGCACCGTCTGCCGCATCACCGACACGGGACGCGACGCCTTCGCCGAATACGTCGCGGCGTTGCAGACCTATATCCGGAAATAAAGCGCCCGCAGGAAACAAGAGGCCCGCAAAGACAAAAGGTCCCCGGCCGAAACCGGAATTACCGCACGCACGGACTCCCGGACTCGGCAGCAGCCCCGCAGTCCGATTCCCCGCACGTCCGGACTCGGACCGGATTCGACCTTATCTCCCTGCTCCGGCGGGGATTTTTATTGCGGCCAACAATTACAGCGTACAGAAAAACGTCACCAGAAACGGAACGCTGAAATCGAGCGTGCAGCCGTGGAAAATCGAAACCACGGCATAGGGTTTTCCGGCCGCCTGCGTGATGACGGGGAGCGTGGTGTCGAAGGTGGTCGCACCGCCGATCGAGACGGCCGCCAGCGGTCCGCACCAACGGGCGACCAGCGGAGCGGCCAGCAGCGTGAAGATCTCGCGCATGACATTGCATAGCAGAGCGACGGTTCCCAGCTCCGCGCCCCGGAAATCGGCGATAAAGATGCTCGACAGCGAATAATAGCCGAAACCCGAACCGACGGCCAGCGTATCGGTCACGGCCAGCGGCGGCAGAAGCGGCGTCGCGGCGAGGGCCGCACCGGCCAGCGTGCCTACGGCCGTGGCGACGGGCAGCAGCGCCAGCCGCGGATCGAGCCGCCGGACACGTCCCGCAAGGGTTTCATCATGGCCCAGCGTCACGCCGACACAAAACATCAGCGCATAGAGAACATACGTGCTGACACGCGCCCCGGCGACATCGAACGGCACAAGAGCGAAAAGTCCCGCAACGCATCCGGCGACGAAGAAGGCGACGATCACCAGACTCCCTTTCAGAGCACCCCACATCGACAGCGTTTTTTCCGGCTCGGAGGCCGGAGAAGCAGGCGCGGGCGTCGGCTCGCACGCCGCCGAAGAAGATTGGGGAGAACACGGCGCGCAAAACAATGCCGGCTCCGAAGGTTCGGGCGAACATGACGCCCCACACGCCGCCGGATTGGGGAGCGCTTCGGAAGATTGATCCGCAACACTCCCGGAAAAGCCATTCGCACCGCAGCCCCCGCCTCCGGCCCCAAATCCGCGGCCCGCAACAGAGCCGGCAGATGCCGGATTTGCCGCGGCGCCCTCCGTCCCGGAAGCACTGCGGCCCCGGATACGCCGCCACAACAGCCATGAAGCCCCGATGCTTCCCGCGACCGAGAAGACGAAGATCACGAAGGCGGTACGCCCCAGCGTCGCCATGCCGCCCACGACGGCGGGATCGGAACCGACTTCCAGTCCGAGCAGGAACAACAACGCCCAGATGATGACGGCGATCAGCCGGGAGACGAACGCGAGGCGCCGGCTTTGCAGCAGGCGCCCCGTGACGATTCCTCCGAGAATGACGGCGAAAAGAACAAGCATTCCCTACTCCTGCTTCGCCGTGAGTTTTTCGATCTGTCTTTCAGCTTCGGCGCTGAGTTTGTCGGCCTGTTTCTTGGCCTCCTCGACCAGCTTGTCGCCCGCTTTCTCGGCCGCCAGCTTCGCCAAAGCACCCTTCTCCTTGGCGCCGTCCACAAGTTTCGTGCGCTGCGCTTCGGCGGCTTCGACCAGCTTGTCGCCGGCACGTTTGGCCTCCTTACGCAGGTTGTCGGCCTGCTTCTGAATCTCCTCGCCGAGCGATTCGCTGCCCGTGAGCTTCTGGATCTGCTGGTCGATGACGTTCTTCACGGCCTGCTCGGCCGCTTCCTTCACGCCGAGCGTGATCTTGGGCGAGGTGAACGTACCGCCTATGCCGACATTGACCGACTCCAAAATCCCGCCCGCAGAACCCGCAGGCAGGGCCACCTTGGCCGTATAGTCGATGGTCTGGTCGAGTCCCGTCGAACCGGACATGTTGATCTTTATGTCGCCCATCTTCAGGTCGAAGGGCTGGGTCGTAATCCGGCCGTCCCTGATCGAGAAACGGACGGCGACGTCCTTGGCTTCGATTTTCCGCAGTTTGTCGTTGTCGAGCGCCTTGGCCAGCGCATCGAACGCTTCGAGGTTCTGGATACGGATGTTCGCCGACTTGATTTCGCCCGTGGCGTCGAGCGACTGCAGGTCGGGTTCCATATTCGGATCGAGCGCGGTCGTCATGTCGAGCGACAACGAATAATCGCCGCCCGTTTTGGCGAACAGCGGCACGAGTTTCTGCACCATCTCCAGCTCGTCGAACGTCTTGGAGAACGAAGCGCCCGAAAGTCCCAGCGCCAGCTTCAGCGCCGGACGCTGCGGATCGGCCGCCGTCGAATAGCTGCCCGAAGCGGTCGCCGAACCGCCGAAGAGCTGCATGCGCAGCCGTTCGAGCGAAAGGGCGCCGCCGGCTACGCGCATCTCGCCCGATATGCCGGAGACGGTCATTTTCTGGAAGAGCACCTTCTGCAGTTCGGTATTGAGCGAGAGGTTCAAGTTGCGCGGCACTTCGAGCGCCTGCGCCGATTCGGCGGAAGTCCCGGCCGACGACGTCTCCGGGGTCTCTTCCGGTGCGGAATCGGGCATGACGTTCATCATTTCGTTCAGGTCCAGCAGGTCGGACTTCACATAGAGACGTCCCGAAAGCATGTCGCCCCGCAGCAGGTAGCCGATGTAGCCTGACAGCTGGCCGTTGGCCGCCAGATCGCTCCGGCCTATCGTAAGGCCGAGTTCGCCGAGCGTCATGGCCGCGGGCGTAATGGTCGCGGCGGCACGGCGGATATGGACCGCAGGCAGTTCGGGCATGGTCAGGCCCAGCCGCTCGACGACGAACGTTCCCGACGCGCCGATCCGCTCGTAGCGGCTCTTTTCGATGTCGGACATACGGCCCGAAACCTTCACGTCGGCGGTAATCAGACCGCTCAGCTCCATCCCCTTTTCGAGCGGATACACCTCTCTGACGGCCCCCAGATCGACACGGCCGTCCACCGCGGCACGGAACGTCGGGTCGCTGACCAGATTGGTCGCATAGGCCGACGCCGAAAGCGAATTCCCGGCCATCCGGAGCGTGAATTTCGAGAGGTCGAGTTCGGTCTTATCCGCCACGCCGCCGGGATTGGCGATCCGGACGTCGATGTTGATGCCGTCCACCGCCTTGGGCAGCGACGAGTACTGGAAGCTGCCGTTGCGCACCTCCGTCCGGAGTTCGAACGCCGGAAGCGCCGCGCCGCGCATTTCGCCGCGCGCCCAGAGCGCCATCGAAAGTTCGCCGCCGGCCGCAAGATTGCGGAAGTCGCGGGTGTAGAAGGCCGGAACGAGCGAAAGCACGTCCTTGAACTGCACCTTGTCGCAGCCGGCCGTGACGTCCATGGCCACGGCGTCGTCTTTCAGCTCCACCCAGCCGTCGAGACCGACCTCGATGGCGTTCAGGCGCAGTTTGTTCTGCGAGAAGGTAAAACGGCTGTTCGCCAGATCGGCCGCAATCACCGCATCCAGCTCCGCTTCGGCGCCGCTGAGCATCGGAATACCGCCCGAAACCAGCCGCATGCCCTTGGCCGTCAGCCGCAGGTCGAGGTCGGTCTGGTCGGCCGACATGTCGCCCCGCAGGCGAAGTGACAGAGGTGCGGTCGAGAAGCGCATGCCCGTCGAATCGTCCTCGTAACGGATCGCCGCGTCGCTGATCCTGAAGTCGCGGACCGAAAGGCGGAACGACGAAGGTTCCGCATCGGCGGGGGTCTCCTCTTCGCCCTGAGCCTCTTCCGAAGCCTTTACAACGTCCCAGTTCACCCTGCCGTCGGCGAGTTTGTGCGCATGGAGCGCAGGCTCCGAAAGGATGATCTTCGTCACCTCTAACCCCTCGTCGCCGAAAAGCGACATCACATTCACGACCACCGAAATCCGCTGCGCGGCGACGATCGTATCGCCCGCAAAAGGCTCCTCGCCCACCAGCGTCAGTCCCTTCAGGTCGAGCGAAGCACGGGGAAAATGGCGCAACAGGCTGATGTCCAGCTTCTCGAAATCGAGCCGCGCATCGAGCATCGCATTGGCCTCACGCTTCACAATCTCGGCGATCTTGCCCCGCAGCACCATCGGCGCCACCAGAGCGATCACCAGCACGACGGCCACCACGATGGCCGCAATCTTCACGAATTTTTTCATCACTTATCTGTTTTAAAGGCGAAAACCGTGGTTTCCACCTCTTCGAATCCGACTTTGCGATAAAGCGCCCTAGCGGCTTCGCGCGCCGGGTTCGACGTCAGCATCACCTTCCCGGCGCCGATGCGGGCCGCATGCTCCACGGCAGCGCGCACCAGCGCATCGCCCGCGCCGCAGCCGCGGGCCGCGCCGTCCACCACGACGTCCTCGATCCATGCCTTGCGCCCCGAAGGCGCATCGTACCACGCCAGCGTCAGCACCCCGACGATCCGCTCCCCGGCCACGGCGGCCAGCAACGCCCCGGTTTCGCTTCCTGCCACACGCCGCAACACCTCGCGGGAGGGCGCGCCCAGCCGCGGCGAAAGCTGCGGCATCAGCCGCGCGAACGCCTCTTCGAGCGCATCCGAGACTTGGGTTATCCGTCGTATCTCAACCGTCATAACATCCGATTTTCGGGCAAAGTTAATCTTTTTTTCACAACAGCTCCGCCGATCACCCTCGCCGGAGTCCGCAGAGCCGCAATTTACTCAACAAAGTTAATATTTTCGTCCGAATCTTTGGGGCATGTCTCGAAAAAAGATTACTTTTGCGTCGCATCGGTTCCCGAAACGCCCCGGAAGGGCGCGGGGATTAAAAGGGAATGCCGTGAAATCCGGCAACAGTTCCCGCTGCTGTAAGTTACGCAACATGTTCCGGCACTCTTTGGCCACTGTCCTCCGGGACGGGAAGGCGCCGGAACGGTAACGAGTCAGAAGACCTGCCGCATGCCGTTCAACCAATATGCACCCTGCGGAGAATGGGGCGCAGCAGACCGTCGCCGACACCGGCATCCGACACGTCAGCCCGTACCAGCCGCAGTCATTTGAAAGCCGATGAAACGCGTTTTACGACATATGGCGGTTTTATGCGCAGGCGCAGGATTCTGCTGCGCCTGCATGGACTACGGACCGCTGCATGAAGAGCCGTTCGCGCAGTCGCAGCGCGGCGTGTTCATCACGTGCGAGGGCAACTTCGGCTGGGACAACGCTTCGCTGTCGTTCTACGATCCGGCGGCACGGAGCGTCGAAAACGAAATCTTCATCCGCGCGAACGGCATGAAACTGGGCGACGTCGCCCAGTCGATGACCCTCCACAAAGGACGCGGATACGTCGTGGTGAACAATTCGGGCGCGGTCTATGTCATCGACCCGGCGACTTTCCGCGTCACGGGAGTGATCGAAGGGGTCGTCTCGCCGCGTTACATCCACTTCCCCAACGACACGACGGCCTATATCACCGACCTTTACGATCCGCGCATCACGGTCGTGGATTCCCGCAGCAACCGTATCCGCGGCCGGATTCCGATGAACGGCCACAAATCGACCGAACAGATGGTGCAGTGGGGCGACGAAGTGTTCGTAAACTGCTGGTCGTACGACGACAAGATTCTGGTCGTGGACGCCGCACGCGAAACGCTGGTGGACTCGATCGAGGTCGGGCCGCAGCCTTCGTCGCTGGTCCTCGACCGCTTCGGCAAACTCTGGACCGTCACCGACGGACGCACCGCAGGCATTCCGGCGGCGCTCTACCGCATCGACGCCGCCACGCGCCGCATCGAGCAGACCTATACGTTCGCCGCGGGCGACCATCCCTCGTCGGTCACCCTCAACGGCACGCGCGACACGCTCTACTTCATCAACAAGGCGATCTGGCGG
>ERZ780144.3250-NODE-3250-length-12276-cov-2.802389_pt1 | contig 12276 bp, 9 predicted proteins | sample MGYA00511380_ERZ780144 | MGnify/ENA primary metagenome ERZ780144 (study PRJEB29588, sample SAMEA1965858) | human gut metagenome | biome: human gut; feature: human-associated habitat; material: faeces | place: Denmark | collected 2008/2010 ... | reverse complement strand
GGTCCACCGCCGGGTCGAAGAGCCAGTTGTCCTTCCCCGGGAAGAACAGGGCGTGGAATACCACAAAAGCCCGCTCAAAGTCCAGGGAGGCCAGCAGGCCCACCACGGCGAAGACGATGCCCAGCCCCGCGGCAGACCAGAAGCCGGGGCCCCGGCCCAGAAGGGGGCGGGGCACCAGGCCCATCCGCCGGCCCAGCAGGAACCAGAGGAGCAGGAGGGCGGCAGACAAGGCCAGCACGGCCAGATCCAGCAGGAAGAGGACCCGCACATCGGCAAAATGGTCCCGGCCGGACTGTGACCAGGACAGCGCGCCGGTGGAGAACTCCGGGGCGCCCAGGCAGAAGTCCAGCATCTCGTCATAGGCCTGGCGGATCGCCTCCTCTGTCAGGCCGGTAGCCTGGACCAGCCCCAAAGGGCCGATATGGGCGTAATAGAAAGGGCGGCAGAGGATGGGGACCGCCACAGAGGAGGAGAGCACGAGGCAGGCCGTAAGGACGGCCAGCAGGACGGACAGGATCTTACTCTGTTTCATCAGGGACACCTCCCGAAGGGATGACCAGACCGGACAGGACGATGAGCACCTGCCCGGGGAGGTAGAAGAGCCACATCCCTACCTGGGCCACGGAAGAGAGGGGGGGAGGGAAGAGGCTGGGGAACTGAGAGACTGCGACCAGCATGTCGCACATGAGGTAGAGGAGCAGTCCCAGGGAGAAGAGGCGGCCCCCGGCGTCCCGCAGAGACAGGCTCAGCAGGGCGTTGAAGAGGAAGTGGGAGAAGTAGAGGGCCGCGGCTGCGGTCTCCGGTGTGAAGAGCTCCAACTGGTACAGGGACACCAGAAGCAGGGAGAACAGAAGGAACCTGGGAATGAGCAGGGCATGGCCTCCGTTGGCCTTACAGATGCGGACCATATACGCAACCTGGACCCCGTAAAAGAGGAGGATGCCCAGGAGGTACCAGCGGTCCAGCACCAGCAGGAAGAGGTCGGCCGCTACGGTCATGGCCAGCGCGGCGGCCACCAGGCGGTCTCCGCCCCGGGAAGCCCCCGCCAGGGCCATGAGCAGGCACAGCAGCAGGGCGGCATACTTCAGGGCGGTGCTCAGAGGACCAGGAGAGAGCAGGTCCAGGGCCAGGAAGGAGAGGTAGAGCGCCCCCTCCAGCAGCAAAAAAGCCGGCACGCTCCACCGGCAGAGCCGCTCGATCAGAATGTTCTCCTCCCTTCCACAAAGGCTGTCCCGTTCAGTGTAGCACGAATGAGAAAAAAATACAATCCTTGTCAACAGAAGAGGACCGCAGCGCCCGGAAAAAGGCACTGCGGTCCTTGCTGATGTCGTGAAGCAGGATGGAAGGTTACTTCGCGGCGGTGTTTTTCTTCTTGCCGAAGATGGTCATGCAGCCCTCAACAGCCAGCACGATAGCCAGGATGAACAGCAGCACGCCCAGGATGGCCTGCGCATAGGGGGCCCAGTCGGTGGCAGCGCCGGCGGTGATCTTACCCACCTGAGTGCTGATGGTCTGAGCCAGGGAAGTCAGGGTGACGATCAGCATGAAGATCATGGGGATATAGAACATCTTGTTGTTCTTGCCGATGTTGCCCAGCCAGGCACAGACGGCCAGCAGGGCCAGCGCGGCCAGCAGCTGGTTGGCGGCGCCGAACAGGGGCCAGATCTTGGAGTAGCCGGTCATGCCCAGACCCACGCCCAGCACCACGGTGATGGCGGTGGCGACCACGGGGTTGGTGAGGATGGCCTTGAAGCCGGTGGCCTCCTTATAGGTCTGGCCGGGCTTCAGCCAGAACTCCTGGAACATGTAGCGGGCCAGACGGGTGGCAGTATCCAGGGAGGTCAGGCAGAAGACAGATACGGTCAGCACCAACAGGGAGCTGACGGTGGCCTGTGTGCCCGCCAGGCCGGGGATGGAGGCGATCATGCGGGAAATGCCGGTGGCAAACACCTGGGTGGGGGTGACGATCTCGCCGGAGGCGTACTCGGTCCAGATGAAGGACACAGCACACAGGGAGACCAGGGCCAGCGCACACTCGATGAGCATGCCGCCGTAGGCGATGGGCTTGGCGTCCCGCTCGTGATCCAGCTGCTTGGCGGTGGTGCCGGAGCCCACCAGGGAGTGGAAGCCGGAGATGGCGCCGCAGGCGATGGTAACGAACAGGGCGGGGAAGACATAGCCCAGGGAGGTGCCGGTGGGCGCCAAGTTGTCATAGAAGCCGGTGAAGGCGGGCATATCCATGTGGGCAGCGTCCGCACCAGTGAGACCGGCCCCGATGACGCCCACAGCGGCGATGGCCATCATGGCGTACAGCAGGAAGGAGGACAGATAATCACGGGGCTGGAGCAGGATCCACACGGGAGCCACAGAGGCCACCAGAATGTAGGCGCCGATGATCCACATCCACACGGAGTTGGACAGATAGATGGGGTGCCAGTTCAGGCCGATGAGCAGGCAGATCACGATGCCCACGCAGCCGGCAATGGTGGCCACTGCCAGGGAGGCCCCGCGGCGGTAGACAAAGAAGCCGAACAGGACGGCCATGACAATGAACAGCAGGGAGATCATGGCCACGGACGCGTTGGTGGCAGAGGCGGCGGTGTCCAGCACGCCGTCCACATAGGTGGCCTGGAAGGTGCTGGCCACGATGGAGGCGAAAGCGGCCACCACCAGCACCAGGGTCAGGTAGGAAAAGATCAGGAACAGCTTCTTGGAACGGTCGCCGATGTTCAGGGCGACCACCTCGCCGATGGACTGGCCCTTGTGGCGGATGGAAGCGAACAGGGCACCGTAGTCATGGACGGCGCCGAAAAAGATGCCGCCGATCAGCACCCACAGCACCACAGGCATCCAGCCGAATACGGCGGCCTGGATGGGGCCGTTGATGGGGCCGGCGCCGGCGATAGACGAAAAGTGGTGGCCCATCAGCACCGGAGCCTTGGCGGGGACATAGTCCATGCCGTCCTCCAGCTCATGGGCAGGGGTGGGCCGGGAGTCATCCACGCCCCACTGCTTGGCAAGCCATCCGCCGTAGAAGATGTAACCTACGATCAGAATGACAATGCCAATGGAAAGAACTAACACTGCATTCATTTAAGTTTCTCCTCTCCTTAACTTAAATTTCTGGATCTCGCGGGCCACAAGACCACTCAGGCTCTTCCCCAGATCTTTGCCGCTGCGGTTCGTGGCGATGTCGCCGGTGGACAGGTCCACCGCTGCTATACGAAACTCCATCCATCCATGGAGCGATAGCTTAAAGTCCCGGTGCTTCTTCAGCTTTTGAAGCTGGGCCAGAGCGTCCGGGTCGGCCTGATCACACAGGACCACGGCCGACAGATAGGTGCACATATGCTGGGAATGGGGGCGGATGCGTGGCATCCCGTCCTCCAGCGTGCGGGCCTGAAGCTCCACCAGGCTGGTGAAGTCCAGCCGGGGGAGGGAGTATAGGTAGAGGTATTCGTGGGTCTCCGCCGCCCACAGCTCCGCCTTTTTGATCAGTACATACTGAGAGCCGCGGGAGTGATAGGCGCACAGTGCTTTCAGGGGGGAGCCGTCTTGGACGGGCTCTACGTCAAAATAGGCTGTGTATGCCTCCGAGAGGCGGGCGAGGAGGGTATCGCGCAGTTCAGACACAGGGGACCTCATTTCCATGGGGCGCCATAGGCAGAACAGAAGCGGAAACCGATTCCCGCTCCCGCCCAAATAAACCCCAAAATTATGAATAAAATGTTAAAATCATGATAGCAGATTTCCACATATTTTGCAAGGAAATTCTTCAAAAAGGGAGGAAAGAAATGAAGATCCTCCATCAAATTCTTTTGATTAAGATAGAATAAACAAAAAAATAAAGAAGAAGGAGAAGAAATTGTGCAGAAAACCGCGGGATGGGAGAAAAAAGAAAAAAAGGGACAGCGCTGTGCAGGATTACCGCCGTTTTTTATAGGGGAAATATGGAGGGCGTGGGGAGAGGGGAGACGTTCCGGGGATTTGACAGCGGGTGCGGGATTGAGTACAATGGGAAATCATGCGCCAGGCCGCGCCGGCCCCCGGAGAGAGGGGGGGCGCGGAGACGGACAGGGCGCTCTTCCCAAAAGTGAGTCCCGCGAGCGGAGGTTGTCTACATGAGTTGGGAAAGAATGACTGCTATGGGCCCGGCGGGGGAGAACAGATGGAGCCGTTGGCGGCGGCTGCTGGTCCCGTCCCTGTTTTTTGCTGGGGTCATCTACTATGAAGAACTGTTTTTGAAGCTGTTTTGTTTCCACGCCGTCACGCCGGTGGGGGCGCTGTTCACCCTGTTGTTCACCCTGCCCATCGCGATCCTGCTGGGACTGCTGTGCGGCGGGGTCGCCCCACGAAAGGGGCGGGTGCTGCTGCTGGCAATGACCCTGCTGCTCTCCGTGTGGATGGGAGCCCAGAGCATCTATTATCACCTGTTCAAGACCTTCCTCACAGCTTTCTCCCTGACTAAGATGGGGATGGTGGCCGGTGCTTTCGGAGACATGGCGGTTGGGGAGATCCTGCTCAACTGGTTCCCCATCGCCATGATGGCGGTCCCCTTCGGACTGGCGGTGGTCCTCCGCCGGCGTCTGATCCCGGAGGAGGGCCCCATGTCCAGAAGGATGGGGGCACGGTGGGCCCTCCTGGCGGCGGTGGTCCAGCTGGCTGCCATGGGCATCGTGATGTGCTGCGGCGGGGGCTCCATGTCCCTGCGCTTCATCTATCTCCAGGCGGCGGTGCCGGAACTGGAGGTGCAGAACTTTGGGATGCTGACCCAGAACCAGCTGGAGCTGCGCAGAGTGCTCTTCGGGATTACCCCGGAGGACCAGAGCCTCCGGAAGGGGCAGGCGCTCCACCTCTACCGGCCGGCCAGTGAGCCGGTAGAGGTGGAGTCCGCGGAGTATTCCTCCGCGGACTATCACATCTTGGACATCGATTTCGACCGGCTGATAGCGGAGGAGACAGACGAGGACCTGCTCCAGATGCACACCTATTTTTCCCAGCAGGTGCCCACAGCAAAAAATGAGTGGACGGGCTATTTTCAGGGAAAGAATTTGATCTGGATCGTGGCAGAGGGGTTCTGTACCCTGGCTATGGACCCGGAGCGCACTCCTGTGCTCTATGAGATGGCCCACTCTGGCTTTGTGTTTGACCACTTCTACACCCCGCTGTGGGGGGTGTCCACCTCGGATGGGGAGTACACCACCACCACGGGGCTCATCCCAAAGTCCGGGGTGTGGAGCTACTCCCAGTCCGCAGGAAATTACATGCCCTTCGGTTTTGGAAACCAGTTCAGCCAGCTGGGCTACCGGACGATGGCCTTCCACGACTACCTCTATACCTACTATGACCGGGATAAGTCCTTCCCCAACATGGGCTATGAGTACTATGCCCTGGGGCACGGGTTAGAACTGGAAGAGATCTGGCCTCCCTCTGACCTGGAGATGATGGAAGAGATCGTTCCCATGTTCGTGGACGAGGAGCAGTTTATGGTCTACTGCCTGACGGTGAGCGGCCATCTGAACTACACCTATGAGGAGAACGCCATGTCCCGCAGGCACTGGGACGAGGTGGCTGGCCTGCCGTACAGCGAGGGGCCCAAGGCATATCTGGCCTGTCAGATGGAGCTGGAACTGGCCATGGAGAGCCTGCTCACCCAGCTGGAGGAGGCGGGCAGGCTGGATGACACCGTCATCGTCCTTTCAGGCGACCACTACCCCTACGGACTGACCGACGAGGAGTACAGTGAGCTGCTGGGCCGTCAAGTGGACCCCAACTTTGAGATATTCCAGAACACCCTGATTCTGTGGAACGCCCAGATGGAGGAGCCGGTGCGGGTGGAGAAGCTTTGCTCCAGCCTGGATGTAATGCCCACCCTGGCTAACCTGTTCGGCCTGGAGTATGACTCGCGGCTGATGGCGGGGCGGGATATCCTGTCTGACGAACCCGGGTTGGTGATCTTCTCGAATTACAGCTTCCTGACAGAGGAGGGGGCATACAACTCAGTGCTGGATGAGTTCCGGTCCTGGGACGGCTCCCCGCCGGACGAGGCGTATGTGCAGAGCCAGATCGCCGAAGTGCAGAACCGGGTGGCCTATTCGGCCATGATCCTGGACCACGACTACTACCGGGTGGCCCTGAACGGGCCGCCCAGGGAGGAAGGCTCCCTGTTCAGTGCCCATCGGGAGCCCCAGCCGGACTCCGGCTGGCTGGACTGAATCCAAAAATGCCCGGCCCACTCAATGCGTTGAGCGGGCCGGGCATTTTGTATGATGGGAACCGGACCATAGATGGGGGCCGGAGAGTCTTTGGTCTGTCTCCCGGGCAGGCTGTTGTCCGTGCGGGAGACAGTGGGCGCACCGCCGTGCGCCGGAGGTGAGACGCAGCCCGGGGAGAACGGGCCGCATACTCGGGGTTGGGAGGGGATGGAGCCCTCCGTGGATTCTGGAAGGGGAAAGCCGGATCGCTCCGACCACCCATAGAATACCATACCAGGAGGGAAAAACATCAAGAAATTTGAGACAAAGCGTGAACGAATTGTAAATTGCTATGGAAGAAAAAGGACCCAGCCTTCCGGCTGGGTCCAATGGTTTTTTTGAAGGGAGCTGAGCTCAGGAGAGAATGCCCAAATCGGTCCACAGGTCGTTGTAGAGGGTGCGGGTGTCTACCGGGCGCACCAGATAGGCCTCGCAGCGGTCCAGAACCTCCTGGGGGGCAGCCATGATCTCATAGCGCTCCATGTCCAGGGGTTCGCCATAGGTCTCCTCGTAGTAGTCGGGATAGGAATCCAGGGCCTCCTGATTGGGGGAGGCGTACCAGATATAGTCCATATTTTTCAGGCTGGCATCGGTGGAAGCCATGAAGTTGATCCACTCATGAGCCTCATCCACATTCTCTGCGTTCTTAAGGATACACATGGCATCCACGAACCAGTTGGAGCCCTCCTCGGGGACCACGTAGACCAGGTCCTCATTGTTCTCCAGCATGCTCAGGTAGTCGCCGGCATAGTAGGTGGCCACGGCGGCCTCGCCGGCCTCCATCTTGTCGAAGACCTCGTCCATGACCCATGCCTGATACACACCGGCCTTCTTGGCTTCAGCAAGCAGATCGTAGGCGGCCCGCAGCTCCTCCTCGCTGTCGGTGTTGACGGAGTAGCCCAGATCCATCAGTGCGATGCCCAGGGCATCCCGGGAGTTGTTGATCATCAGGACCTGGTCGGCATACTGGGGGTCAAACATGGCGTCCCAGCTGGTGATGGGCTGGTCCACCATGGTGCTGTTGTAGATGATGCCCAGGGTGCCCCAGGTGTAGGGGACCGTATAGAGATTCTCCGGGTCATAGGACAGGTTCTTGAACCGGTCGGCGATTTTGGAAAAGTTGGGGATCTTGTCGTAGTCCAGAGGCTGGAGCATGTCCTCCTCGATGAGCTGGGAGATCATATAGTCCGAGGGGACGATCACATCGTAGCTGGTGCCGCCCAGAGTGAGAGAGGAGTAGAGCTCCTCGTTGCTGGGAGAGGTCTGGTAGTTGACTTCGATCCCGGTCGCCTCCTCAAACTGCTGGATGAGGCTCTCATCAATATATTCACCCCAGCTGCACACGTTGACCACCCGCTTTTCGGTACCGGAGCCGGAGCAGCCAGCCAGCAGGCCGGCGGACAGGGACAGGGTAAGAATGAGGGAAAATGCTTTTTTCAATGGATCATTCCTCCAATATTCTATGGTTTTCTATTTTCACGGCTGAAGGCCGCAAAAATCAGCGGCGGAGCTTCCTGGCCGCCTTCTCCTGACTGGCCTCCCGCAGGTTGATGACGATCAGCAGGATGAGCACGGTGGCGAACAGCAGGGTGGAGATGGCGTTGACCTCCGGACTGATGCGTTTTTTGGTCATGGCGTAGATGCGCATGGCCAGGTTGGCGGTGGTGGAGCCGGCGGTGAAGTAGCTGATGACAAAGTCGTCCACCGACATGGTGAAGGCGATGAGCAGGCCGTTGACGATGCCCGGCTTGATCTCAGGCACCACCACCTTCCAGAAAGCCTGCATCCAGGTGCAGCCCAGGTCCTGGGCCGCGTCCACCAGGTTCTTGTCCATCTGCCGCAGCTTGGGCATGATGGACAGGATCACATAGGGGATGTTGAAGGTGATGTGGGCGATGAGCATGGTGCCGAAGCCCAGATAGAGCTTGGTGGGCAGATCGGTGCCCAGACTGGCGTTGATCCACTCCGCAGCCTGTCCCCACAGGGAGAAGGCTGCCACAAAGAACAGACACATGCTCACACCGGTGACAATATCGGCGTTGACCATGGGTATATTGTTGATGGTCATCAGGGGACTGCGCCAGCGCCGCTTCATGTTGTAGAAGCCGATGGCGGCGAAGGTGCCCGCCACGGTAGCGATGACCGCCGCCAGGACGGAGACTGCCAAGGTGGTGTAGAAGGCGTCCAGGATCAGGTCATCCCGAAGCAGCTCCCGATACCAGTCCAGGGTAAAGCCGGCCCATACCGAGCGGCTGCTGGAGTCGTTGAAGGAAAAGACGATGAGTACCAGAATGGGGGCGTAAAGGAACACAAAGACCAGCGCCATGGAGAGGCGGCGGAAGAGAGAGGCGGAACGGCTCATAGCATCACCGCCTGTTCCTCGCCCTCACCGAAGCGATTCATTACCGACATGCAGATGACCACGATCACCATCATCACCAGCGCCACGGCGGAGCCCAGATAGGGGTTATAGGCCGAGCCCTTGAACTGCATCTCAATCAGGTTGCCCAGCAGAAGATGCTTGCCGCCCCCCAGCAGATGGGGGATGGCGAAGGTGGACACCGCAGGGACGAACACCATGGTGATGCCCGAGAGGACCCCAGGCAGGGACAGGGGCAGGGTCACACGGCGGAACACCGTGACCGAATCGGCCCCCAGGTCCCGGGCGGCCTCGATCAGCCGGTGGTCCAGCTTGACGATGACCGAGTAGATGGGCAGGATCATGAAGGGCAGGAAGTTGTACACCATGCCCAGCACCACCGCGCCCTGGGTGTTGATCATTTTGAAATACTCGATCTCCGTGCCAAAGAGGCCGTTGATGAGGTCGAACAGGCCGATAGCGTCAAAAAAACGGTTGAGCAGGCCGGTGTTCTCCAGGATGGACATCCAGGCGTAGGTGCGCAGCAGGAAATTCATCCACATGGGCAGCATGATGAGCATCATGGCCACCCGCTGGAAGCCGGCTCCCTCCCGGGCCAGGAAACAGGAAATGGGGTAGCCCACCAACAGGCAGATCACGGTGGCGATGAGGGCCAGCTTGAAGGACCGGGTGAAGACCACCGCGTAGTCCCAGATGCGGGCGAAGTTGTCCAGGGTGAAGCCGCCTCCGGCGGAAGAAAAGGCATAGACCACCACCATCAGAATGGGGATGACCACAAAGATGGCCATCCAGACCACATAGGGGATGGAAAACAGGGAGAGCTTATTCCGCTTCATCTCCGGCCTCCTCCCCCTCTGCCTCCTCGGGGTCATAGGCGGCGTCGCTGATCTCGTCATACTCCTCGCTGTAAGAGGAGTAGTCTCCAAACATGCCGGAGTAATGGCTCTTCTTCATCACGTGGAAGCCGTCGGGATCGATCTTGATGCCGATACGGCTGCCCACCGGGGACAGGTCCGTGGTCTGGATCAGCCATTTGAAGCCATAGAAGTCTACGATGATGTCATACTGCATCCCCTTGAAGGTGACGGAGGTGACGGTCCCCTTCAGCTGGCCCTGCTCCTCTGGCACGATGTCCACATCCTCGGGGCGGATGACCACGTCCACCGGCTCGTTGGGGGCAAAGCCCTTGTCCAGGCACTGGAAACGGCGGTTGAAGATCTCCACCACGCCATCGGTGCGCATAATGCCGTCGATGATGTTGGACTCGCCGATGAAGTCGGCCACAAAGGCATTCTGAGGCTCGTTGTAGATGTCCTCCGGGGTGCCGATCTGCTGGATCTGCCCCTTGTCCATCACTACCACCGTGTCCGACATGGACAGGGCCTCCTCCTGGTCGTGGGTGACATAGATGAAGGTGATGCCCATGGCTTGCTGGATGCGCTTAAGTTCGTTCTGCATGTCTTTGCGCAGCCGCATATCCAGCGCCCCCAGAGGCTCATCCAGCAGCAGCACCTTGGGACGGTTCACCAGGGCGCGGGCAATGGCCACCCGCTGCTGCTGTCCGCCGGACAGGGAAGACACAGAGCGCTTCTCAAACCCCTTCAGGTTGACGACATCCAGCATCTCCATGACCCGCTCCTGGATCTCCTTCTCAGTGAGCTTGACTTTTTGACGACGGATGACCTTTCCCTTCTCGTCCCGCTCCTCCTTCGCCTTGGGGATGCGCAGGCCGAAGGCGATGTTTTCAAAGACATTCAGGTGGGGAAACAGAGCGTATCTCTGAAATACTGTATTGATGGCCCGTTTGTGCGCCGGGACAGCATTGATCCTCACACCGTCAAAAAATACGTCGCCAGCGGTGGGCGTCTGGAAACCACCGATAATGCGCAGAGTGGTGGTCTTGCCGCATCCACTGGGACCGAGCAGTGTGAGGAACTCCTTGTCATGGATATTCAGCGTAATGTTATCGAGCACGACCTCGTCGTCAAACGCCATGGTGCAGTCCACCAGGCGGATCAACTCCTTGGACATGTATCCTCCCCCATTTCCTTTCAACTTACAGCTTGTCAGCTCCCTCGGTCTCATTCCCGCCGCTGTCCGCAGCAGAGGGACAGCTGGAGGTCCCGGCGGGGATTCACAGATAGCGAGATACACTATATCCGCTTACCGATAAAATGTCAATGGATTTTGTCGAAAATCTCGGTGAAATCCCCCCGCCGGAAAACCGGGAAAGCCCGGCCGGGGCAAGGAAAACTGGGGGTGCGCCGGAGTGAGGGGAGATCCCGGCGGACCGGCGGGGATCACAGGGAAAAGCCGGGAAAATATTCCGTCACGAAGTCCACCTGCTCCACCTGGAACTGCTGTCCGTCCAGAGGAGCCAGCGCCCCGGCGTCGGTAGTGAAGCAGAACTCCAGCCGGTAGGAGTACAGGGCCTGATAGCTGCGGCCGTAGCGCTTGTTCTGCCGCTCGCTGCCATATTTGCCGTCTCCCAGCAGGGGGTGCCCGGCGGCGGCGAACTGGGCCCGGATCTGGTGGGTGCGCCCGGTGATGAGCTGGCAGCGCACCAGGGAGAGCCCGTTCCGGACGGCCAGGGTCTCGTACAGTGTGACGGCCGTCTTGGCCCCCGGCCTGGGACGGCTGCTCACGGGGACCTGTTTTTTTGCCTCATCTTTCAGAATGTAGCCCTCCAGCCGGCCCGCGGGGCGCGGGAGAGTTCCGTGGACTATGCAGAGGTAGTATTTTTTCAGCTCACGGTCCCGGATCTTCTGGTTCATCACCCGAAGTCCCTCCGCCGTTTTGGCGGCGATGACGATGCCCCCGGTGTTCCGGTCGATACGGTTGCACAGGGCGGGGGCAAAGGCCCCCTCCTGGTAGGGGGACCACTCCTTTTTCTGGTAGAGGTAGGCCTGGATGTGGGTGATGAGTGTGTTGACCCGCTCCGTCTCGTCGGGGTGGACCACCAGGCCGGGGCGCTTGTCCACTAGAAGGATGTGCTCATCCTCATAAAGGATCGTGAGTTTGGGCTGGTAGAGGGAGAGAAAGGCGTTTTCCGGTGTGGGGGTCTGGAAAAACTCGTCGTTGATATAAAGCTGGAGCAAGTCCCCCTGGACCAGACGCACGTCCCGCTTTGCCCCCCTGCCGTTGAGCTTGACCCGCTTGAGACGGATGTACTTCTGGGCCAGCGGGGCGGGGAGGAGGGGGAGGGTCTTGGCCAGCCAGCGGTCCAGGCGCTGTCCAGCGTCGTTCGTTCCAACGATAAATTCCTTCATGGGGCAAGTCGGTCCCTTCCACAGTATTGAGCGTGTGATATCCTGCCACCATTCCACCATATTCTTGTTTTTTTGTCAATCCCGATTTCGCCCGGCGGGCCGGCGGGGCGCCGCAAAAAAAATTTTTTCCTCAAATGCAAAAAAGTATTTGACATTATTCCCCGATTTGTTTATAATACTCGCTGTACCATTCTGCGAGTATGGGGTCCATACCCCGGAGGGAGGTTCCATATGCGGCTGGATCTGAAGGACATCATCCACGTTCCGGGCGCGTCCAAGGACTTCCAATTTCAGCTGGACCTGTCCCAGCTGGAGTTTTATCAGGGACTGGGCCCCGCCCTGCTGTTTTTCTTTGACGACAGCGGCCAGAGGG
>ERZ780144.3247-NODE-3247-length-12284-cov-2.847739_pt1 | contig 12284 bp, 14 predicted proteins | sample MGYA00511380_ERZ780144 | MGnify/ENA primary metagenome ERZ780144 (study PRJEB29588, sample SAMEA1965858) | human gut metagenome | biome: human gut; feature: human-associated habitat; material: faeces | place: Denmark | collected 2008/2010 ... | reverse complement strand
TTGATCCGCACGGTAGGCGAACAGCCCCCGGAGATTTCCCCGCTGAACGGCTCCGGGGAGTGGGGCGGGACGTGCCCCGAATGTTCCCCGGCGGTGGTCCCGTCTACCGCGTCCATAATTCTTGCCGCTCCCGGCATGGTCCCCGCCTCCTTAGTTCAGGTCTATGGTGGCGCCGTTGATGGTGATGGCGCCGCCCGCCTCGATTCTGATGGCCCCGGCGCATTGGATGGTCAGGGTGCTGCCGTCGTAGCGGATCATGGCCTCCCCGGGGCTTTGCCCCAGGTCCTTCCGGTAGAGGGCGGCCCCGCCCTCCGGCGGCATGTTCTTTTCGCTCCACGGCCGCCCCAGCACCACCCCGGCCTCCGTTCCGTTGGATAGGTGGACCACAAGGACCTGGGACCCCACCGGGGGCATTTTGTATTCATGGGATAATAGGGGGATCAGGCGCGTCACGTCGTCGTCCTTTTCGTGGTACACCACCCGGGCCATACCCTTGGCGTAGTCGATGGATGAAATTTTCCCCAGCCTTATTCCCGCTTTCACTCGGTCCCTCCTTACTCTGTCAGGGCGTTTGCCGCGCTGATCAGCAGCACGTCCAGCCACGCCAGGGCCGTGTACTTACTGGCCCAGTAGTCCGGGGAGTTGATCACGCCCGTGCGGGTCAGCACGTCCAGGGCCTCCTCCACGGTTGTGATACTCGTTCCCCCCAGATTGGTCTTGATCCTGGTGGCCATGTTCAGGATCAGGCCGTCCAGGTTGGCCACGTCCTTGTAATGGGCCACCCAGTATTCCGGGGAGGCCATGACGCCCACCGCCGCCAGGCGGTCCGTGGCGTCCTTGATCACCTCCTCGGTCATGGCCTCCACCAGGGCTAGTTCCAGGGCCATGGTGTAACCGCCGCCCACCGTGTGGGTGATACTGTCGATGAAATATTTCCCGGACAGGCGGCCGATCCCTACCACGGTGACGCATTGGCCGGCCACCAGGTCCGCCCGCCCCATGATGGTCAGGGACAGGGTGGTGGCGCCGTGGTTGGCGTTGGCCACCGCCGCCGCGATCTTCCGCTCCGCGTCCGCCTTGTTGTCCGCCTTGCCGGACTTTTTCAGGATCCGGGTCCCGGTCCCCACCGTGACTTTGATCTCCTCCTCGGTGGTCGGGTCCGTGTAGGTGTACTCCCCGCCGGTATAGGTCCCCTCCAGTTTGCTTTCCCAGGATCCGCCCTCAATCTCGCTTTCCCGGATGGTAGCCACGGGGTCCTTTTCCTTGTACTTCTCCCGGTCATATACGGCGATTTTTTGGGCGTACACCTTCATGGACAGCCCATATTCCTCGCACAGGCTCATATAAAATTCACAGTCGGTTTGTTCGGACTGTTCCACGCTCTCGACGGTGATGGGTTCCCCCTCAACATCCCACACCATGGTAATGCCCGCCCTGGCCGCGATCTCGGTTCCTATGGCCTGCAAGGTGGCCTTTTCCCATGTCTTGGTCCGCTGCGTTGCCCGGAAGGCGCTGTCCGCCGGCACCGATACCGCCGAAATGGTCCCTTCCATGGGCCACCAGGAAAAGGTGTAGTTGTCCAGAATGAAAAATCCGCAGTCCAGGGTCCTGTTGTCGCCCTCCTGGTCCCAGTCGTACACCTTGATGGCGGCCGTCAGGGTGTCCCCGGTCTTTGGTAGCCATGCCGTGGTCCATTGTCTGTCCCTGTCGTTCAGGCTGATTTCCAGACTGTCCGCCTCTCCGCTGGCCGGGTCCGTGTAGGTCACAGTGGACTTGTAGTTTTCCATTTTGCTGGTGACGGCCGCGCCGTTCCAGGTCAAATCAACTTCCGCCCGCCGCGTCCTCATGTGGTGGTCCTCCAGATCGGCACATTGGCCAGGTCGTCGTCCTCCGGCAGGCCCGGCGTTTGGAGGACCACCCCCGCGTCAAAAACAAAGGTGTCCAGGTGCGGGAAGTTGGCCTGCATGAGAAAGCCCGTATATTTCACGTCGCCGTACACATGAAACGCGATTGCGTCCCAGGCGTCCCCCTGCTTTGTGGTGTAGGTGCTTGCCATGGTTTCCTCCTTACCCTGTCACCGGCTCCGGCTTGAAGTTTTTCCGGCGCTCCTCCGCTTTCAGTTTCTTATACAGGCGCTTGAACTCTTGGAAGGAAATGCGGGTGGCCTCCTCCACGTCCTCCCGGTCCGCCTTCCCGTAGAAGTTGAACACGGGGGAGAATACGATGGTTTCCCCGTCGCCGCCCGGCTGGCTGCCTCCGCCGCCCGGCTTTGGCCTCGGCCAGTTGTCCAGCAGATCCGCCAGTTTGGACAGCGGCATGACGGCCTCCGGCTCTCCGCCCTCTCCGATTTCTGCCAGGGTTGGGGAGGTTGCCACGCCGCCCTCCGCCAGTTGCGGGATCGTCGGGATATTAAAGCCCAGGGTTTGGCCGCCCACCAGTGGCACCCAGTCCGGGATCGTCACGGAAATGCTGTTGATCTTCTCCAGCACCCAGTTGATGGCCGAAATAACGCCGTTGATCGGCGCCTTGGCCAGGTTTACGATCATGCCGAACAGATTTCCGAAGATGTTTACAATATTCTGCCAGGCGGCGAACCAGTTGCCGGAAAATACGTTGCTGATAAAGTCGATGATATTTTGGAAAATCGCCTTGACGTTCTCGACGGCGGCCTGGATACTTTCCCACCAGCCTTGCAGATATGCGCCCAGCAGCGGGAAGTGCTGGCCGATGGCCGCGATTGCATTTCCCACCGCGTTGGAAAAGTTGGTCCAGATCTGGTTCACCGTGTTGCCGAAGTTCACCAGCCACGCCTTCACGCTGTCCCAGTTCTTATACAGCAGGACCAGGGCGGCCGCCACGGCCGTGATGATCCCCAGCGTTATTCCCATGGGGCTGGTCAGGAACTTCACCGCCGCGCTCATTCCCTTGGTGGCCACGGTCGCCGCCTTGGTGGCCAGTGTGCTGGCCTTGGTGGCCGCTGTCTGCGCCCATGTGGCCGCCGTGGTCTTTGCTCGGATCAGCACGTCTTTGGCCTCCAGCGCGTACAGGTACGCGGTTTCTGCCTTGTCCTTCACCTTTGCCGCAATCAGCCCGGGATACACGGCCAGGATCTTCTGGAGGACTGCCAGCATACCCTTGGCGTTTTTGTATGCCCCCATGGCTTTGTTTACCGCGCCCAGGCTCACGGAAAGGACCTTTGCGCCCGCGGCCACGGCCACAACGGTTCCTTTGTGCTCCCACAGGAATGACAAAAATGGCTTTGCCTTTTCGTGTGCTTTCCCGGCCCAGTCTGCAAAATCGCGGATCCCGTCCACCAGGACCGGCAGGCCCTCCGAAACGGCGCCGCCCGCCCAGTCCGCGAAGTCCTCCGCAATTTCCGCGATCACGGGGGACATTTCTCCCATGGCGGCCGTGATCTCCGGCATACTGTCCATAAGGGATTGATACACCGCGTCGGCCGCCGGTAGCAGATCCACCTCCATCTGCCGCCTGATCCCCTGCAGGGCGCTGTCCAGGTCGTTATACTTGACCTGGTTGATCTGTTCCAGGGCGCCCTGTGTGTCATAGGCCGCGCTGGAGGCGTCCGCCATGGCCTGCATGGCCTCCACGCCCAGGTCCTCCCACATGGTGCCGAACAGGGACACGCCCAGGGCGTCCCGTTTCACCTGGTCGTCCACGTCCATCAGGGTGTTTAGGACCTCGAAAAACGCGGTATTCGCCCCTTCTCCGCCCGCGGCGAAAGTGGCCATGATCTTCTCCGCGTTATACCCCAGATCCTCGAAGGCCGACACCGTGGTGTCGCTCCCGTCGATGGCGCGGATCGAAAATTCCTTGATGGCGTCGCCCACCTTGTCCAGGTTCCACGCCGTGCTGTCCGCTCCAGACTGGAGAAGGTTAAACATGCCGTCCGCCGTGAAACCCAGTTTTGAGACCTGGCTGGAATATTCATTGATGGTGTCGATCAGTTCCCCGGAGTAGTCCAGGCCATTTTGTGCGCCGGCGGCGATCAGACTAAAAGCGTCCTCCACGCTTGTGCCGAAGTTCTTGCGTATGGCTTCCGCCGCCCGTGTGCTTTCCTCCACCTCATACTCGAAGGCGTCACGCAGGGCCAGGGCGCCCTCCGTGGCCTTGGTTAGCCCCTCCTGATCCAGGTTGGCCAGGTTTCGGTCCACCAGGGCCACGGCGTCGGCCACGTCGGCCACGTCCTCCCCGAAATTGTCCGCGTACACGCGCTCCATGGCGCCCCGCAGGCTCTCCAGTTCCTTCCCGGCCGCTCCGGTGGAGGAGGCCACCTGGTTGGTTGCCTCTTGCCACTCTCCACCCAGGTCAGAAAAGTATTTTGTGGCGGCGATGGCCCCCGTGCCCATCGCCGCCAGTCCCGCCGTCATGGTGGTGGATACCTTGTCGGCGGCCTTTTGTATCGTCGCCAGTTGCTTGTTGGCCGCTTTGGTGCTGGATCCCAGGGTCTTGTCAACTTTTCCCGCGATTTTTATGGCCAATTCCATGACCTTGCTTTTTGGCAATTTCCAGCACCACCTTTGCCATGTCGTTCAGTTCATCCAGCGGCAGGCCCAGGAACCAGTCCACACCGCTGTGCAGTTGGAGGGATAGGGCAATACAGCCCTTTTTGATTTCCGGCGGGTTTACTCCTCTCCATCCCCGCCGTAAAGAAAACCCGATACAAGGTTTTTCAGTTTCATGCTCTCCTGGGCCGGCAGTCCCCTGAAAAACTCAACGGGCAGTTTCGACGCCCTAGCCGCCATGTGGATGGCATAGGGGATCGTCATTTCCGGGATCGGCGTAATGCCGGTATCCCGGCCGGACAGTTTGGCCACGGCGCAAAGGTCCGCCGCCGTCATGTCCTCCATGGCGGACAGGTCCACCTCCGTGTACTCCCGCCCCTCGAATTTGTATGGCTTTTTGAATTTCAGGATCAGGCTTTCCTCCTCGCCCTCCTGATCTCCCGCCGCGCCCGCGGCGGCGGTTTCGGCTCCCTGTACCTTCTCCGCCTCCAGGGCGGCGTTTTCGGAGTTCTCGCTCATTAGATCATTTCCCTCACTTTCTGCAAAATGTCCACGCCCCGCACCTTAAAGGTGGGGTTCAACTTGTCCAGTTCGATCAGGCTTTCCCCGTTCACCTCGATCAGAATATAGGTCAGGTTCAGGGTCACGCCGCTGCCCATGGAACTGCCGCTTTTCACGCTCCCCATGGACAGGGTGGCGCTCTTGCCGCGCACCACCACGCGCATGGACCGAAATTCCGTGTTTCCCTCCACGGTCAGCGTCTGCTGGGCCGCCCGGAGGGTCAACTGCACCGCCTTGGTCATGTCCATCATGTCCGCGGCCTCATGGTCCACCAGGCGGAAGGGGATCTCCATTTCCATGTTGGAGAAGTGGCCCACGGTGGGGTCGTCCACCTCTCCCAGGATCCCGGCGCCGGAAATGGTGTCCGCCATGGCCTCGAAGTCTGGCAGGGTGACTTCATCCCCCACGCCGATCAGGCGCTCCGCCACGTTGTAGACGTTGTAATTATTGATTTTGCTAGGGATAGCAGGAATGTCAGCCATGTTTATTCACCTCCACCAGTCAGGGCGGCCTCCAGGGCCTTCGTGTCGTATTCTCTGATATTCTCGATGTACTCCGCCGGGATATAGGGGGCCAGGTAGGTGTGGGTGGTCAGGTGGCCGGCCAGCAGGTTGGTAATCGGGTTTTCGTCGCTCTTGAACTCCGTCCGGTATCCGGCGCAGTAGTCCCGGGCCACATACCCATTTCCGATGATGTTCTGGCTGTCCACGATGGACTGGATCAGCCTGGTGTTGCCCGGCTTGTCCGCCTTCTGAAAGTACGTCAGAATGAAATTATTTCCATCCCAGTCGAAGAACCGCCGCACCGCCAGCCACCGATCCTTGGGGTCCGTGGTGGAGGGGTAGGCCGCCGTGTTGTTGCCCCATGCCTTGTACCCGTTGGCGTTGATGGCGGTGATCACGCCGTTGGCGTTCAGCAGGTCATTGGCCTGCTGCTGATCCAGCAGGACCTCCGTTCCGTCTTTCAGGACCGTGGCGGTGATCTTCAAGTCCTTGTTGGACGGGCTTTCATAGGGCACGTCGCTGTTTCCGGCGTCGGTGTAGGCCGTCATGGCCGCGAACATGGCGGACAGATAATAGATCTTGTCGCCCACCGCCCCCATGGGCCACAGGGCCGCCGCGTGTGGGGAGGCGGCCCCCATGGCCTCCTTGGCGGTTTTCACGTCGGCGTAAACCTCCGCGCCGTCCTCCTGGTCCGTGGAAATGTCCAGATAGGTCACGCAGTCGAAGTTCCCGTTGATCCTCTCGGTCTTTGCCTGGAGGGCCGCCGCCACAGTGGGGTTATGGCTCCATCCGGGGGCCAGCAGGATCCCGGGGGTCATGCCGAACCGGGGATAGATCTGGCGCACCAGTTCCAGGCCGGTTTCCGCGCCCGTCTCCGCGTTGTATCCGCCCACCAGGTCCGCCTCTGTTACGCCGTCCGGCTTTAGGCTGGTGCTTGCCACTTTCAGCGTTTCCGCCTCCTTGGCCGCCTCGGACAGAATGGTGATCAGCACCGTGCCGTCCTCTGCGTGGGTGGCCACATAGTCGCTACCTGCCACCAGGGTGGCGTCGTTGTTCTTCACCACGATGGTGTCCAGCAGGACAAACTGCTTATTGTAGGCCACCGCCCCGGCCTCCACGTCGCAACTCTCCTCCGCGTTCTTCGTGGTGTGGCTTTCCTTCCCGGGGTCCAGCACGTTCACCAGGATAATGGGCGCCACGTTGAACACGCGGAAACAGGCGTCCATGCTCTGGCAAAGGGTGAAGTCCTTGAAGTCGTCCGAATAGCCCATGGCCTTCTGGCACTCCGCGAGGGAGTAACACACCACGGGCTTGTTTACCGCCGCCGCCGGATCCTCTGCCAGGTGGATCGGCGCGGTGCCGAAGATAACCTGCAGGCCCGCCGTTCCCTGGCGCGGTGTGGTCAGGCTGGTTTCCTGCTCCTGGTTATACACACCATGGTTATATGCCATTGTTCATCCCTCCCATTAGGTCTTTCCCTGCGCGGCCTGATACAGGGTATAAATGCGGCCGGACTTCTGGCGCAGTTGGCGCATGGCCTCCGGCAGTTCCTCCAGGGGCACGATCAGGGCGGCCAGGATCTTGTTTTTCTCCGTCGCCTCTTTCAACCCCTGCGGGATCCCGTTGTTGTACGCGGTGTACTGCCTGGCCACGCCTCGAATGGACGGCCCGCAGTACACCACCGTGCCGGCGGCCTCCGCCGCCTTTCTGGTCGTTTTCTTGGTCATATAAATGGCACCTCCTGGCGCACCGCTGGCGCCTCAAATTTCAGCGACATAGCCCCGAAATAATAGGGGTGTGTGTCGTCCTGTTGTGTGACCCACTTGATTGGGAACTTGATGGCATACGGGCCGCCCGCCGCTCCGCCGCTGTCCGGCTTGATCCTCACAAGCGGGTTTTTCGCATACCGCCCATAAATTTCCTGGATGATGTGCAGCACGTCCCGGTATCCTTGGCGGTTCGGGTTGTTGTCATAGACGCAGATCACCAGGATCAGGTCTACCTCCTGGGCACTGTTCGCGTCCGGTATGTTCCCTTCATTGGTCCGCACGATGATGTACGGCTCCGGGATCTCCTCGGTCCGGTCCTCGGTTTCGTCCATGCCCTCAATGATCGGGAGGTCCTGGGGGTAAACCCGGATCGGCCGCCTGTCCCCGGCGGAACTGGGGAGGGTCTGCCCCTCGAACAGGTCCGCCAGGTCTGCCACAATGGCGTCCTGCAAAAATTCCGGTGTCGTGGTGTTCGCCTCCTTGACTTTTTGCCGCTTTTCGTGGTAAATTCTTGTTGTGGTAATAATGCGAAAATAGTGGTAATACTCTGTACGAAAGGGTGTGTTAAAATGCCGGTACAACTCGATCTTTGGTCCATTTCTCCGCCTGTTTCTTCCCGCCCCGTTGGCAGTACAAACGATCCAGACGCTTTTGGGTGTTGCTCTCGGTATCGTTCCTGTTCTGCTGCCGAAAAGTGCTTAATTCCTGGCCTTGACTATTCCGCCCATTGTTCTTATCGAAAAAACCTGGAGGCCGGCCGGATTTTCTACGGAAAAAACTCTTGCGGGTTCTCTGCGGACCGCTATTGTTCGCTATGCTCTGCCGTCGGCGCTCTGCCGGATGGCGCCCGGCTGGCGCTTGACAGCCTGGTGGTTGATTTCTGCGAATACCGGCGCGGAATCTCCTCCGTCGTCGTCCGCTCCGTATTCTTTTCTGATCTGGCTGGGCTTTCCCTTTTCGATTTTTCCCCGCTTGGCCCCATGTTTCCACGTCTGTGCGGCTATCGGCAGTTGCTCTCCTCCGTTACAGAAAACCCCTCCTATGGCCCCTTGTTTCGCCGGGCACAGGAGGCCGGGGCCGGCTCAAAACCCGGTCCGAAAACGAAAGAATTTCTGTCCGATTGGTTGAACCATGCCGGGGTGCCTTTACGGGATGAACTTTCTGCGCCGTACCTCTTGGCGTCCATACGGTCAGACGCTCTTTCATATCTGGAAGAACTGTACCATGATACTTTGGCCGCGTCCTATGATGGCCGCATATACGCTCGTTCTCCTCTTGCGGAGGATGGTTTTTTGTCCAGTGCGGACTACGAAAGAGAGGAACTGCGCCGGATCTCTCTTTCCCATGGGTATTCCCCGGAGGAAAAAGCCGGCCTTTCAGCCCCGCTCCTGGAGGCCCAGGCAGCCCGATTCCGCTCTACAAATAAGGGGGGCGGCTCCGTATGACCTTTGGACCTTTTGAGATTCCGGAGGAGGAACTGCTGGAGGCTTGCAAGCGTCTGGAACGTGCCCAGGCGATTTCCCCGGGGGCTGTTCTCTCCTTTGATGTTTCGGCCCGCTCGATGGTTATTCAAGGGTCGGACGGGTGCCTTTATCATGTCCGCCTTGATGGGTGCGAATGTGTAGACTACGAACGCCGGCAACTTCCGTGCAAGCATATTTACCGCCTGGCTCTTGATCTTGGTTGTAAATTTCCAGAGGCCCCGGCGTTTGATCCTTACCTTGCCGCTGAATACGATATTTCGGAGGACCTGGACCGTTTGCGTCGGCGCTGGGTTTCCGGTCAACTTACCCTGGCGGCGTACTCGAAATGTGTTGACGCGCTCCGCAGTTCTGCCGCAAAGGCAAAACACCGTCGGGGTCGCCCCAAAAAACAATGATTTATGCGCTTTGTCGGATTGCCTTTGCAATCCGTTTGTCGATCTCATAGTCCAGGACCATGTAAAGCATGGCCCTGGCCTTTTCCTGCACATCTTCACTCCCCATCATGCTGGGGACGGACGGCCCCGTTAGGACCTTGATCCTGGTCATATCGGGCCACTGTCCGCGGCGCGGCATACCGTATTTGTCCACGCGGTCCGCCGCCCCGCTCGTTGTGTAGGTTTCCCCGGGCCGCCGCTGTGCGATTGCCAGGTGCCCGCTCCTGAACTGCACTTCAAACGCAGGCGCCCCGTCCCGCTCCAGCAGTTTCGCCCCGCCGGCTCTCTTGATCTTCGCCTTTACGCCCCGGCCGCCGGGCGAAGTCAGGAAGTCCACCAGGTCATTTACCGGGCCTTTTGACCGGATCACCGCCTCGATTTTCCCCGGCTTTGCCGTCTGGAGCGTCGGGGCACCTTTTTTCCGGTCTTTCAGTATGCTTTCGTTGATGGTATAGACGCCGGCCGTGTCCTTCGTGATCTGCTTTCGGACCTTTCTGGCCGCCGCGTTGATAGAAAGGCGCAACACGTCCGGCGCCTTTACTGCCAGCCACTCCAGCCTTTGGGCGATCTGTTCGATTTCCGCCTGGGTGTCAACTTCAATATGGATCATGTACGGTTCGCCTCGATCTCAATGGTCAGCATACCGGCCGCGTCGTCCGCCTGCACCACGCGGTACTCCCGGCCGTCCAGGTTCAGGCGCTTTCCGGACGGTGGGCGGCCTCCATAGTCGGCTTTTGCCACATAGAGCAGCCGCCGCACCCGGTAGATCCCATCCGAATGGACTCCGCCCCGGGCCGCGTCCCGCTCCAGCAGGGCGTCGTCGTCCACCACCGCGTCCATTTCCCGGCCGTCAATGGTATGGGTGTCTGCAAACTCCATCCGGTTCAGGAATACGCCGTGAATATCTCCAGCCACACAGTCCTTGAAGGTGGGGGCGCCCATTACAGGGCACCCCCGGTTTTATCCTCCGCGGGTGCGTACACTTCCGCCGCCGTGATGGTGGCGATCAGGTCCGCTTTGGTCTTGTCCTTGGAAATATCCAGTCCCATGTCCTTGGCTAGGCGCTCCAGGTCCGCCTTTTTCATGTCCTCCAGGTCCTCGGGGTCAAGGTGGCCGGAGATCGTCCCGCCTCCCTCGTTTTTACCCTCTCCCGTCGGCTCCGGCTTGTTCTGTGCGCCGTTCTCCGGCTCCGGGGCCTGCTGGGATACCCCCACGGCCTTCCGGCCGTCCTGGGGCGGCTCCAGGTCCTCCGCGCCGTCCCATTTTGCGCTTTTGTTTCTCAGCCACGCCTCCACCATGTTGGCGTCGTCACCGGGCAGGCGGTCTCCGGTCTGATACATGCGGCCCCGGTATAGGATCGGCATTGCCGCGATCAGTTTCTTCATGTCCGCCCCTCCTTTAGCCCAGCAGTTTCACCAGCACCGTGGCGTCGCTCGAACCGGCCTCCGCGACGGCCCATCCTGCGGGAGTGTTGGCGCTTTCTGCGTCGTCGGTCGTGATTTTCTTTGCGGCCTTGTCCCAGTAAAGGGCCTGGCCCACCGTCACGGCCCCGGTGGCTTTTGGGATCTCGAACACGCCCACGATGTGGACGGTTCCGGTTTCTCCGGCCGGGATGTCGTCCCCGGCCACGCCGATCCGAGTGGCCAGATCCACCACGTCGCCGTTTGCTAGGGCGTCCGTGGCGGTGTAGTCGATGGCCTCGCCTCTCTGCCAGTATTTCGCGCTCATATCCGCTTTACCTCCTTACTGCCTTACAACGTGATGGCGGTTCCGGGGTTCTTGGCAATGCCGCGGAAGTCCACGGCGGTGATACCCCAGTCCAGCCAAATGTCCCACACATAGCCCAGTTGTCCGGCCACCTCCATACGGCGAATGGTCGGGACCTCCTGGCCGTTCAGGTAATCCACCTGGATGGACCTGGCATAGGATTTGTCACCCACCACGAACCAGGGGGCTGCGCTCTTGCCTGCCAGGGCGTTCAAGGTTCCTTCCTCCACCACCTGCAAGCGGTTTCTGTACTGATACAGGGCGTTTGCGGTGTGGCTGCCAATCCCGTCCACGTCGATCTGCGCGGTTTCCAGGATCTGCGACATAAGGAACCCATACCCCACGGGCACGATGATATATCGGGGCTGTACCATAATGCTTTCCCCGAAGGGGTCAGTCTGGTTCAGCAGTTTCAGCATAATGGCCTGGAGGGTTTCAATAGAGGGGGCCGCGCCGGTAGCGATCAGGTTGCTGTGCGCGTTGTCGAACAGGGCCACACCGTCGAAAATAGCGGGGTTGTTGTAGAGGATGGAATACACCTGCTTGTTGATCGTCCGCTTGGCCGCCGCCGCGTACATGCCGGGCACCTGCGTGATGAAACCCACGTCGTCGTTGATAAACGCCTCACGGGTCATAGAGAACTGGCGCCCATAGGTGCCCACCTTGCGCTGGGGCAGAAGGTCCGTCTTGGGGGTGTCGTGTTTCAGTTCGCCGCCCTCACCCACAGGCAGGAACTCACCGGCGCCGCCGGCCAGATACTCATGGTCCTTGGTTGGCTTAAAGTCGCTTACGCTGCCCTTGGTGGTCCACACCTGGAACGTGGTGGGCACGGCCTGGTATCTCTGTACGATGGCCTTGCGGATCGTGTTGTCCAGGATCGCAGGGAAGGCCGCCGTGGGGTTGAAAAACTGGCGCTGTGCCATGTTCCACAGGTCATCCTTGGACATGCGAAGGAGGGAGGCCGTGGTGCCCAGGCCCTCCCGGGCCATGCACTCAATGGCCAGATCCCGCAGGGACAGGCCCCGCATTTGCTCCGCGTCGTCCGCGGGCCGCTCCACCTCGATCCCGCTGCGCAACAGCAGGGCGTCCGTGGCCGCCTGGCGGAAGTTGTCCCGCTCCCCGTCCTCGGACATTCTGGCGCCCACGGGGCCATTATGCTTGATCAGGAAGTCCACGGCCGCCGCCCGCACGGTGTCCATGCTGGCGCCAGTTCGGATATACTCTACCGGGTCCATTCCGGTCT
>ERZ780144.3246-NODE-3246-length-12284-cov-3.322349_pt1 | contig 12284 bp, 8 predicted proteins | sample MGYA00511380_ERZ780144 | MGnify/ENA primary metagenome ERZ780144 (study PRJEB29588, sample SAMEA1965858) | human gut metagenome | biome: human gut; feature: human-associated habitat; material: faeces | place: Denmark | collected 2008/2010 ... | reverse complement strand
AAGAAAAAGCTAGATGACCGACAGAAGCGACCGCGTCCCCAAACACGAACACCGAAGACGAGTAAGTAACAGAATAATTCTACGTTTTCTCAGGAACAATGGAGAAAAGAAGAACAAACTTTAATTCGCTCCTTCTCCAATTCTCAGGTTGTAAGTATAAACACCACCGCCTAATACGCATTTACCATCTTTATTTTCCAGCATGATCAGGATACCTTTGCATGTGATTCGATATGCCTTTTTGGCATTCATTTTAAATAAATGGTAAAATCATGTCCTTAATAGACAGTTTAAAAAAAGATATTCACTATATAGAAAGCTTAAATAGTTGTATGAACTGTGGAGTTTGTACAGCTATTTGCCCTTCTGCCGAATTTTACAATTATGATCCCCGAATAATAGCCGACACAGTCCAACGCCAGGACGAAGAGAGTATCGAAGGGTTACTGAAATCCGATACGATTTGGTATTGCGGAGAATGTATGTCGTGCAAAACCCGTTGTCCACGCTGTAATACACCCGGCGGAATCATCATGGCACTACGCAGATTATCACAGGAAAAAGGATGGTTTACCGAATCTGAAAAAGGACGTCAGCAATTTGCCCTGAAAAGAATATTAGGAAATAACATACTGAATTACGGCTATTGCGTCACTCCCGATATTGTGAAACCGGAAATGCATCCGGAACAAGGTCCTGTCTGGGAATGGATTTATGAACACCGCGACGAGGTATACGAACGAACACATTCGAATTACAAACAAACGGGAGCCGGCGCCTTAAGAAAAGTCGACGACGACTCGCTCAACGAACTGAAACAAATCTTCGAAGTAACCGGAGGATCGGAATTCATGGAGAATATCGAAACCTATTCCCTCCAAAAAGCCGAGGAAGAAGGGATGGACCCGGAAAGTTATTTTCTGCATACTTATACGGATAACAATGGGAGACATGGGGGGAGGTAAAAAGCGAAAGGCTAGAAGCTAGAGGCTAGAAAGAAAGAAGGGAAAAAAGAGAGAAAAGGAGAAATACAGAAAGAGGAAAAAGAAATGAATCTGGAAGGTAAACAACAAATATGGAATGATTATCAGAAAGAGATTGCTGATGATCGGTATTATTATGCGAGAAGTTGTATTCGTCAGACTTTTTTTCCAGGGTCCGAATGGGCTTATCTGGATATACTGAATAATAAATTGGGAAAAACTGTTCTCGACGATCCGCGACACACGACTTGCACAGGTATCGGTTATCATTCCGATGTCGTACCGATCGAGACTATCATGACCGTCGTCGCCCGTCATTTTGCTTTGATGACTGAAGCCGGATTCGAAAATATGACTCCCTCCTGCATTACTTCTTTCGGTATTTATACAGAAATCCTGCATACCTGGGAGACTCATCCCGAATGGGAAGAAAAGACCCGGGAATTTTTATGGAAAGCAACGAAACGGGAATTCCAAAAGCCGAAGAACCTGGCACATACTTCCGATGTCATCTATAAATTCAGAAATGAAATTGCAGCTCAGAAAAAATATAGTCTGGTAGATATACACACCGGACGCCCTTTGCAAGTAGTCGACCACATCGGTTGTCATTACGCTAAAATGTTTCCCAGCAAAGGCATCGGGGGGGCAGAATTTCCTGCTGTATTGTCGGGAATGGTCTCCGCTTGGGGAGGCCAACCGGTCGACTACCCCGAAAGACGACACTGTTGCGGATTCGGTTTCCGGAATTACCTGGTATTAGCCAACCGGGGATTCTCTGTCGCAAATTCGAAAAAGAAATTCGAATCCATGCAACCCTATGAACCGGACTTTATTATTACCAATTGCCCGGGTTGTGCCATGTTTCTGGACAAGTGGCAATACACCATCAGTGAAATGGAAGGTACCACTTACGGTCCGGATGGTTACGGTATCCCTGTTCTGACCTATGAAGAAGTGGCGGCTTTGGTTTTAGGATACGATCCCTGGGAGATCGGCCTGCAAATGCATCAGGTCAGCGTCGAGCCTCTATTGGATAAAATGGGTATCCGATATGATCCGGAGGCTAAATATAAAAATATCCGGGGTGAGGATATGGGACATCCCCAGTGTCCCACTTATCTCAAAGTCTGATCTGCCCCACTCCATTGTAAACAACCGAATATAGAATGAAAAACAAATAATATGTGTGTTATCATTATAGGTGCAGGACCCGCAGGATGTGAGGCAGCCTACCGGCTGGCTCAGGCAGGTAAAACGGTAGAATTGATCGAAAAAGAAAGCGAAACCGGAGGAAATCTGAATAACTGGTATCAACTCTTCCCCGACCGGAAACAAGCCCGTGATCTGAATCAAAGTCTCCGCCAAAATATACAACGCCCTGATATTCATCTCCATTTGGGAAATTATCCGGTCAAAATTTCACGGACAGAAAATAATAAATTCACCCTGGAACTGAACGACGGAGCCTTATTAAAAGGAGATGCCTTATTGGTAACCAGTGGCTTCCGCCTATTTAACGCCCGCCGGAAAGAAGAATATGGGTATGGCATCTACGAAAATGTGATCACTTCCGTAGAACTGGAAAATTTCTTCATCAATCATCACATAGCCACCTCTACCGGTCAGATCCCCAAACGAATCGGATTGATTCATTGTGTAGGCTCAAGAGACGAAAAGATTTGTAATTACCACTGTTCCAAACTCTGTTGCGTAACAGCAGTCAAACAAGCCATCGAACTTCGTGAGATGTTGCCGGAAACCGAAATACTATGTTTTTATATGGATATGCGCATGTTCGGTCCGGGATATGAAGAACTCTACCGGGAAGCACAGGAAAAATACAACATCAAATTTGTACGGGGACGTTTGTCGGAAGCTTCTGAAAACAGAGAAAAACAATTGCTTATTAAAGTCGAAGATACACTGGTGGGTAAACCTTTGAAGATGACCCTCGATCTGATGGTGCTAATGGTAGGTATGGAACCTTCCGAAGGCAGTACGCAGCTCGCTTCGATGCTCGGCCTCGACATAGCTCCCAATGGCTTTATCCGGGTCGGAGACCCCCACACGGGAACCAACCGAACCAACCGGCCAGGCATTTTTATTGCCGGATGCAGCTCCTCTCCCATGAACCTGACCGACACACTCACCGATGCACGTTCTGCAGCGATCACTATCGGAGAATATCTGAAAAATAACGAAAACAAGCATTAATCTTCGAAGCTGAATTTCTATGAACTTTTGGGGTTTTTCAATATCTGAAGCGCGGGTCATCGATTATGATAAAAATGATAAAAGTCTGGTAACGGCTATGACGACCGAAGTTCCCAGTAGCAAGCTCTGTATCGGATGCGGCCACTTGTACCGCCGGCAATCTGACCGAATTCAATATCCGTAAACTGCAAATGCTGGTGAAACGAGGTGAGACCAAAGAAGTCGGTGAGCACCTCCAAAAATGTATGTTGTGTGGAAAATGTCTGCTGGTTTGTCCCCGGGGAGTAGATACCCGGCGCATGATCCTAAGCATGCTCAAATATATAAACAGCCTTTAGCTCTTTACCTTTTACTTTTTTAACTATGTATTACGATCCTTTTGTACTTCCTTTCACTATCGGTCTGAATATCCTCCTGATCTATCTGGTCATCAAATATGCCCGTTGGATTCGTACCTTCTCTCCCGAAGACAAACGAACGATCCGGCGAAATTTTTTCAGTCTGAAAACCCTGAAAGCCGGTAAAGAAGTATTCCTGGAAAGTCTTGTACATCATAAAATCTTCCGCACCAATCCTTTTCTGGGATATATGCACATGTGTTTCGGATTAGGGTGGTTTTTGCTGATTGTTGTAGGTAAAATCGAGTCGTTGGTGTACCATACCAGTATTTTCAATCCACCTTATTTTGCCATATTTTTCCGTTATTTTCATCCGGCACAGGAAACATTTCCCTATAGCAGCACTTTTGCTTTCCTGATGGATCTGATCTTGTTGATGATCCTCTCCGGATTGACTCTGGCTTTTCTGAAACGAATGTATTCCAAAGCACTTGGTTTAAAAAAAACAACCAATCATCGTCCTTTCGACTTACTCATCCTCACGGTATTGTGGTTAATATTTCCTCTTCGCTTTCTGGCAGAGAGTTTCACCAGTGGAGTACGCGGAGGAGGCAGTTTTCTGACTCATTCGGCAGGTAATCTCTTCGACACTTTCCTACCGATCGAATCGCTCGCTTATCCGGCCTGGTGGGCTTATTCTTCGGCTTTAGGGCTTTTTTTCCTGCTTCTTCCCTTTTCCCGGTATATGCATATCCCGACAGAAATCGTTTATATTTTTCTGAAAAACTGGGGAATCAAACAAGGGAAACAATTTACAGGAATCAGTCAGTTTCAGCTCTATTCCTGTTCGCGTTGCGGTATTTGTATCGACCGCTGTCAGCTCGGCACTTCTCTCGGTCACACCGATACCCAGCCGGTTTATTTTTTGAAAAAACTACGTCATGAAAAAGAACATACCGTACAAATAGCGGACTGTCTGATGTGCGGACGTTGTGAGGCAGCCTGCCCGGTAGATTTGAAACTGAACGCCTTACGGTTAAGCCAACGTACCGATTACACCCATATTACAAAATCGACCTACGACTACATTCAGCCCCAACCGGCCTTCCCGGCCAAAGTAGCTTATTTCGCCGGTTGTATGGGGCACCTCACCCCATCCGTTATCCAGGCCATGGAACATATCTTCCGGAAAGCCGGGGTCGATTACACCTTTATCGATCAACAAACAGGTATCTGTTGCGGCCGGCCTATGATGCTGGCTGGCAACCACAATGCCGCTTCGGTGATCGTGGAAAAAAACAAAGCCCGGATCGAGAACTCAGGGGCCGGATTACTGGTCACTTCCTGCCCGATCTGTTATAAGACTTTCCGGGAAGAATACCGATTGAACCTAAAGGTCATGCACCACACCGAATACCTGAACGACCTGATTCGAAATAAACTCATCACCCCACATCAAAGCGAGCTGAAAACCGTATTCCACAATCCCTGTGAACTGGGCCGCGGATGTGGTGTATATGCTGCTCCCGATCAGGTACTGCAAACCGTCAGTCATAAATTAGCAACCGTCTATGACGGTAAAAATTCATTGTGCTGTGGCGGATCCCTGGCCAACATACATATCGATCCCGGACAACGTACCCGAATCAGTAGCGATGCGGTAAAAGCCTATCTGTCTTATCAACCGGATCTTTTAGTAACAGCCTGTCCTCTATGTAAAAAAACTTTTATGAAAACCGATACGGCAGTTCCTATCAAAGACATCGCTGAAGTGGTTGCAGAAAACTGCCGGTGATTTTATATATTTTATGTTTTACTTTATACTTTTTACCTGATCCGTTAGCCCCTTAAACTTATATTTTATATCTTTATCGGGGTATTAGAATAAAGAAATATGCTTTGGACTTCATCACAACAGACTGTAATCGATCAATTTATACAAGAAATAAAAACCATCGGATGGTTTAAACAGGCCGGAGAACCTTCTGAAAAATATTGGGTTATCGACACGATTTGGGAAGCTTGTGATACTTATGGCCATCAAATGCTCGAAGTTTGGGGACAAAATAGTGAGCTCATCGAACAAAAAGCACTGCGACAGCTGAAAGACGAACAGATAGACGCCATATTCGAGGCAGTCAGTCTGGCTATTGGCAACGAAGTCTACGAAGCTTTATGCGACCTGGAGGATAAAATCGGACAAGAAACCGGTGAAGACCAATCCGGAATCGAAGAAGAAATTTTAGATTTCATCAAACGTGATACTGCCTGGGCTTGTATCGAAAGGCTTCTTGGAGAAAAAGGGTTTTTCTCGCGTATTCTCGAAATCAACCAAACCGGACATTGGGCTTGCTCGTGGGTCGGAAAATTCCCGAAGGGAAATTTCATTATTCTATAATTTTCAGGAGGTGCCAGCCGATGGTGTAATTGTAACCGTAACCTGTTATCCGGAAAAATTTCATATATTTATTATATATTTGCTCAGGAAAAGATTACGATGGAATTTTCAGAAACAGAAATAAAAGCACTTGCCCAAGGCGACACAAAAGTATTCCACAAACTATATGAACATTTTTTTGTCGCCTTATGCATATTCGCCCGTAGTTTTTCTCTAAAACCGGAAGAAGCTGAAGACATTGTACAGGAAGTATTCTGCCGAATGTACGACGAACACCGGCTGTTCGAAGGGTTGAATACTCTGAAATCCTATCTTTATACAGCTGTACGTAACCGCAGTTTTAACTACCTCCGGGATGAAAAAAGACGTTCAATCCGGGAAGCACAATTCCTGAATAATTTAAAAACGGAAGAAGAAGGCTACAATTCAGCCCTGGAAAATGAAATCTATCGCCAACTCAAACTATTACTGGAAGAACTACCTGAACAGTGCAAGAATATCTTTCAACGTACCTTATCGGGAGATACTTCTGAAAAAATCGCTGCTGATCTGAAATTATCCGTCGAAACTGTAAAAACCCAACGTAAAAAAGCCAAACGTATTCTGCGGGAACGTTACGCTTTACTTTTCAAAACCTTCGGTATCCTTTTTTGATTTTTGTCAAAATTATTTTTTTTTACCTTTTAAATACCCATTTTTACTCCAGGCGGTGTCATATAATAAAAAAGGCTAAATAATTTATGGACACACCAATCCCCTGGAAGATCGCAGACCTGATCATTCGACAATGGAGCAAAGAACTGACACCTGAGGAAGAGACGACACTTCGGGAATGGATCACCTCCCAAGAAAGTAACCAAGTCTTTTACCAGAAAGTCATCACAGGAAAAGGATTCGACCACTTCTGCCAACAAGCGTCAGAACACAATTACCGGCAGAAATATCAAGCTTTTCGTTCCCATATAAGAAAAAGGAAACTTCGGAAATGGAGACGAATAGGATATGCGGCAGCAGCCATACTCCTTCCTTTCGTCCTTTCCATCAGCCTGTATCTCAAATCAGAGCAGAAAAATACCTCCATTCAATCTACGGAGATTATACCCGGAACATATCAGGCCGTCCTGACACTGTCGAATGGTCAAGATATTTTCCTGTCTCCGATTACAGAAAAAAACAAACTTGAAGCTACAACAGCAACACTCGAAGGGAATACTCTGGTATACCCAGAAACCGATACCACAACCGCTCCCGTATACCATAAAATCACGATTCCCCGGGGAGGGGAATATATACTGAGGTTAGCCGATGGCACCCGGGTATGGCTTAATTCTGAAACAGAACTGGAATATCCGGTTGTTTTTACAAAAAAACAGCGCCAAGTCTTCTTAAAGGGAGAAGCTTATTTCGAAGTGGCTCCTGATTCTTTACATCCGTTTATCGTGAAAACAGAACAACAGAACCTGAGAGTACTAGGAACCTCTTTTGCTATCCGGGCCTATGCAAACGAATCTGTCATTCTGACTACTCTCGAAACCGGAAAAGTCAATATACATTCCAAGGGACAAGAAGTGATTCTAACCCCGGGAGAACAATCCTGCCTGAAAGACGGCAACCTGACTGTTGCAAAAGTCAATACTACCTTATTTACAGCCTGGCACAAAGGAATTTTTATATTCCAGGACCAACCGTTGGAAAATATCCTGAACACCTTAGCCCGCTGGTATAACATCGACATTTTTTATACAAATGAAAATTTAAAAGACATACATTTTACAGGCGAACTCAAACGGTATGACCGAATCCAGGATTTTCTCTGTAAACTGGAAATACTGGAAAAAGTACGCTTTACAATTAAAGGAAGAACAGTGACCGTATCGACTTATTAAAAAGCGGGAATGCGACGACATTCCCACTTTAAATAAAGCTTGCGACAACAAGCATTTTATAAACTTAAGTATTACAAAATTATGAAAAAAAACAAATTTCTTTCTCTCCGAAGAGAGAAAATCAGAAAACTTGTGCTAATGCATTTTCTTACTTTCCTCCTGCTGTTGATTTTACTTCCGGGTATGGCAATCACCCAGGCACAGAACAAAATCAGTATCGAAATGCGCAACGCATCTCTGCAAGATGTATTTACAGCGCTACAACAACAAAGTCATTTACGTTTTCTCTATTCGAATGAAGATGTCGACAATATAAAAGTCGAGCAGCTGAAAAGCGAACAGGAAAAAATCGGAACAATTCTGGATCAGGTACTAAAAAATACCGGATTGACCTGGAAAATACAGGATCATATCATTTTTATCAAGAAAGCGAAAATAACAGTCCCCCCTGTAGAATCGGTTAAAATCACCGGAAAAGTAACCGACCAAACAGGTAATCCGTTGCCCGGAGTAACTGTCGCAATCAAAGGTACTTCTTTAGGTGGAGCTACCGATGTGGACGGGAATTATTCTATAGAAATCCCCTCAGGAAAGGAAATCGTACTCGTCTTTTCTTTTGTGGGGATGAAAACCCGGGAAATTCTTTATCAAGGTAAAGAAAACATAAATGTTGTCCTGGAAGAAGAGATAAAAGGTATGGATGAAGTTGTGGTAACGGGTTATTTCAATAAAAACAAATCGAGCTTTACAGGAACTGCCAAAAGTTATACGGCCGAAGAACTGAAACAAGTAAATCCGGTAAATTTACTCTCTGCCCTTTCCATCCTCGACCCTTCGTTCAAAATGGTAGAAAACAACCTGGACGGTTCCAACCCGAATGTCATCCCTGATTTTCAAATCCGGGGAACGGCCAGTATGCCTTCGACCAACGAATTGACAAGTTCCTTCGTCGGCAGTCCGAATATGCCTACTTTTATCATGGATGGATTTGAAGTGACAGCTGAAAAGGTATTCGATCTCGATCCGATGCGCATAGAATCGATGACCATACTGAAGGATGCGGCAGCAACCGCCATCTACGGTTCCCGGGCTTCTAACGGTGTGGTCGTTATCAATACGAAACAACCGGAAGCCGGTAAACTCCGGTTACTTTACAATCTCGACGTTTCATTCAATATTCCGGATCTGACTGATTATGATTTACTGAATGCTACAGAAAAATTACAATTGGAAAAAGCTGCCGGATATTTTGATCCATTCGGAACGATAGACCAGACCGAAGCCCGGGAAAGAGATTACAACTACCGATTGGGGCTGGTGCAACAGGGCTATAACACCTATTGGCTGGATAAACCCCTGGAAGTAGCTATCGGTCATAAACACACCCTGTCTGTTGAAGGCGGCGAAAAAGCCATGCGCTATTCTTTAGATCTGACCTATGAAAATGTTCCCGGCGTGATGAAAGAATCCGGCAGGCAACGAATGGGAATGGGAACCATGCTTCTATACCGTTTTAAAAACCTGACTTTCCGTAACAACATGACTTACGACAATGTCAAATCGACCAACAGCCCATACGGTAGTTTCAGAGAATACGCCACCCTGAATCCTTATTACCCTTACCAAGATGAAAATGGAAACTACCTCAAAGAACTGGAAGCCAACTCAGGTATACTGGGACGGAAAAGCGTGATTAATCCGCTGTACAATACCACCCTGAATGTGATCGACGAGACTTCTTACAGTGAATTCGCCAATAATTTCGGGATCGACTGGTATATCAATGCCGATCTGAGGCTAAAGGGTAATTTTGCCATCCGTCACAAAAAAAACGACGGTACTGTATTCAAACCGGCGGATCATACGGATTTCGTCAATTATTCCGATGACAACTATTACAGACGGGGATATTATCAGGCTACCTCAGGAAAAGAATTTTTCTATGACGGCAACGTCGTGCTCAGTTATTTCAAGCAAATACAGGATCATACCCTGAATGCGAATATAGCCTGGAATATTCAAGGCAATGAAGGCGAAGTCTATACCGTCAGAGCAGAAGGTTTTCCGGATGAAAAACTGGATTTTATCACTTTTGCAGCCCAAAATGCAAAAGAATATCTGCCGACGGGAGAGGATTATATTTCCCGCCTGATGGGATTCGTCGGAAATGCCGGTTATACTTACCGCGATTGTTACCTGTTGGATGCCTCTATCCGATTCGACGGTTCTTCCAAGTTCGGATCGGACGGACGATGGGCGACCTTCTGGTCTGTCGGCCTGGGATGGAATATCCACAAAGAAAAATTTGCCGAAAACTGGACCTGGGCCAATATGTTAAAAATACGGGCCTCTTACGGTATGACCGGTTCACAAGCCTTTGAACCCTATCAATCGATTATCATGTACGAATATTATACCCAAAACCGTTACCGGTATAATATCGGAGCTATGATGATGGGATTGGGTAACCCGGATTTGAAATGGCAACAAACCAACCAGCTGAATATCGGCACGGACATTTCCGTGCTCGGTGACCGGTTAGCCCTCTCCGCCAATTATTATCAAAACAGATCGAAAGACTTGTTGACGGACGTAACCCTGCCTCCCTCTCTGGGATACGGTACCTATCGGGAAAATTTAGGAGAAATCGAAAATAAAGGGTATGAATTGGAAGTACGCCTGGGTATACTGAAGAAAAAAGATCTTTGGCTCAATCTGACAGCATCCGGCATACACAATACCAACATCCTGAAGAAAATCTCCAATAGCCTCGAAGCCTGGAATCAAGCCCAGGATAAAAGTGATGAAAATCTTAATGTACCCAAAGTACGGTATATTGAAGGCGAATCGATCAATTCCATCTGGGGTGTGCCTTCTCTGGGGATCAATCCGGCCAACGGAAAAGAGACCTACCTGGCAGCCGACGGAAGTCTGACAGATCGTTGGCAGGCAAAGGACCAACGGGTTATCGGTTGTACAGATCCCGACCTGGAAGGTAATCTGGGACTCAATGCCGGCTGGAAAGGCTTGCAACTGAATCTTTATTTCACTTATCGAATCGGCGGCCAAAATTACAATTACACCCTGGTAGACAGGGGGGAAAATGCCGATAAACGCTATAATACGGACCGAAGGGTTTTGGAACAAAGATGGCAGCAACCCGGAGACATCACTTTTTTCAAAGATGTTAAGGATGAAAGCCAGACAAGACCGACTTCCCGGTTCGTAGAAGATTATAATTATTTGCAATTAAGTGCATTAAACCTATCGTATGACTTTCCGACACCCCTCACCCGCAAATGGCGGATGGAAAATATCCGTATTTCGTTTTCTATGAACGATGTATTCCGGGCTTCTTCCATCAAAGCCGAACGAGGAATCGACTACCCGTTTGCGAGAGCTTTCAGAACTTCTTTACGTGTAATCTTTTAAAATCAATCTCATGAAAAAGATCTTAATCCTCAGCCTCTTAATCAGTTGTTCACAATTTTTCATGAGTTGTGAAAACTGGTTCGACGTAAATCCCAAAAGTCAGGTGAAAAACGATATCCTGTTTGAAAACGAAAACGGATACAAAACAGCCCTATTCGGTATATATACCACAATGGCCACTCCGGCACTTTACGGCCAGGAGCTGACAATGAGTTTGCTGGACGTCTTGGCCCAATACTATACAATAAACGACAATTACCACAATTTTTACAATGCTTCGATATATAATTACGAAGCCTCCCCGGTAAAATCTAAGTTCGATGCCATTTGGAAAACGATGTACAAAACCATTATGAACTGCAACAATCTGCTGGAAAACATGGAGGGCCGTCAGGAGCTTTTCAGTGGGCATAACTATGAACTGATCCGGGGAGAAACTTTAGGCCTGCGAGCCTATCTGCATTTCGATCTGCTACGCATGTTTGCACCGTCTTTTACCGTAGGTGCAAATGCAGCGGCTATCCCCTATGTAGACCGGGTTACGCGCACTCCTTTCCCCCAGCTGACCAATATGGCCGTTACAGAAAAAATTCTGCAAGACTGTGAAGAAGCCCTGAGCTTACTGGAAGTCAGCGATCCATTCGGACCGGCAGCCGATAATACGGAACCGGAAGACGAATTTCTCCGGAACCGGGAGGAAAGAATGAACTATTATGCGGTAAAAGCCCTGATGGCCCGGGTATATCTATGGGCCGGACAAACCCCAAAGGCCGGAAATATAGCCAATGAATTAATAGCCCATCCGTTATTGGGTACAAACCGGATATTGTTCCGGCTATACTCCGATAAGATAACAACAATGTCGGATGACTATTTCACAGTAAATTCTGAAAATAATTTACAGTTGTCCCTGTCTCAGAATCAACGGAAAGAATTTTATGAAACAGAAAAATACGAATCCTCCGACAACCGTATCCCTTCCTGGCTCATATTGAATCCGAATACCATCGAAAGCGATGCGAATACCGGA
>ERZ780144.3240-NODE-3240-length-12304-cov-18.054617_pt1 | contig 12304 bp, 6 predicted proteins | sample MGYA00511380_ERZ780144 | MGnify/ENA primary metagenome ERZ780144 (study PRJEB29588, sample SAMEA1965858) | human gut metagenome | biome: human gut; feature: human-associated habitat; material: faeces | place: Denmark | collected 2008/2010 ... | reverse complement strand
CTGAAACTATTCTGGTTATCCGGGGCGTGAGTGCCTTGGACAAAGAACTGCTCGGCACACTGGTGGCCGAGGCAAGAGAGGCTCTGGAAACGCTGGAAAAGCAGCTTGTGCAGGCACAGGAAGAATACGAAGAAGCCACCAAAACAGCAAAGCGCAGCAACTACATCTGCAACGAACTGTTCACGTGGGCAGATGTGTACGACACCGCCAACCACGATGAACGTCGCGCCATTTTGCAGCAGTTCATTAAGGAGATTCGCGTCCGAAAGGACTATGAAATCTCGATTACCCTGAACGCCAGCTTTAACCAAGTGGAGCAGCTCAAGTCTGTATCAATCTACGATGGTGCGGAAATTTTTGAAGAAATTTCCGAAAAGGGGGCATAAAAGCGATGCGCTTGCCCGCAGCGCTCTGCAAAATGCAAAGAAAGAGACGTGAAAGCAATGGATTTTCAAAAAGTACATGGATGACCCCGCCCGGTTCGCATCCGACTTCAGGGTTCGGAGCCCGGCACGGTCTGCCAAAGTTTTTTAGGCATAAAAAACGCCGCATCGTACAAAACGATGCGGCAGATTGGTGGACCTAGAGGGATTCGAACCCTTGACCTCTCGGATGCGAACCGAACGCTCTCCCAGCTGAGCTATAGGCCCATATTTAGGGGCGTGACTCGGTTGGGCGACCAACCGACATACTCCCCATTTGAAAGCCCACAACTCTGTGGGGCACAAAAGCGATACGCTTGCACTCCCAGCTGAGCTATAGGCCCATATTTGTTTTTCGGAACGAGAACAGTGTAACTCTTTTAGAAGGATTTGTCAAGGACTTTTCACCCGGGCGGCCTGCGGGGAATGTCCGGCTGAATCGGACGCGCCGTTTCTTAAAAAACGGCAGATCCTTTCGTAAAAATAACAGTGGCTCTCAGAGAAAAAGCGTGCTACAATAATGCTGAGACTTCTGTACATAAAAAGTCTATCACCCAAAGTCAGGAGGACAACGGTTATGGAATTTACTAAGGTCGTTGCAGAGCGTTATTCCTGCAAGAATTTCAGCACACGTAAAGTAGAAGCCGAGAAGCTGACGGAGATCCTGGAAGCGGGGCGGCTGGCCCCGACCGCCAAGAATTCTCAGGAGCAGCGCATCTATGTGCTGCAGTCGGAAGAAAGCCTGGCAAAGCTCGACAAGGTGACGCCCTGCCGCTATGGCGCACCTACCTGCCTTGTCGTGGCCTTCGATAAAAACAGCGTCTTTACTTATCCCGGCGGAAAGCGGGACTCCGGCATGGAGGATGCCGCCATCGTGGCGACCCACCTGATGCTGGCCGCCGCCAACGCAGGTGTGGACAGCTGCTGGCTCAACTTCTTCGATCCGGATGAGCTGGCCAAGGAGCTGGGCCTGCCGGAAAATGAAGAGGTCCTGATGATCCTCGACCTCGGCTATGCCGCAGAGGGCGCAGGGCCGCTGGCAAACCACGGCTCGAGAAAGCCCCTGTCCGAGACGGTCGCATACCTGTAATACCAAAAAACACCCGGAGATGCCTCCGGGTGTTTTTGCGTTATTGTCCGACGATACGCCAGTGTTCGGGCCTGTTGTGATCGGTGGTCACGCCGTCGTCGGTATACATCCGGTAGGGCGCAGGCTGGCCGTCGGGCGCGAAGCGCCAGAAGGTGAGGGCCGTATCATCCAGCTGGGCGGTGTTGGCGGCGGGCTGTGCCACCGGTACGGTGTGGCCCGGACGGATGAAGAGCAGCACCTCGCCAAGTTCGCAGGGCAGATAGTGCCGCCCGGCGGGAAGAACTTCCTCATCGTAGTCGGAGACGCTGCGCAGACGCAGCATCTTCATCCCCTCAGGCAGATAGACCGTCCGGCCATGGGCGTTCTGGGTGTGGATGGGTGCGACCATCAGGCCCTCGCCAAGAAGCAGCTGGTCGTCCACCTCCCGGGCGTCGGGGTCGGCAGGGTAGTCAAAAGCCAAAGGCCGGAAGTAAGGTGCGTCCTCAAGCGTGGCCTTCATGAACTCACTGTAGAGGTAGGGCAGGAGGGCATACCGCAGATTCAGCATATTGCGGATGGCGGGCAGAACATCGGTAAAGCGGTAAAATTCCTGCTCCCGGCTCTCAGCGCCGGCGTGGTTGCGCATGAGAGGGGTGAACAGTCCGAACTCGAGCCAGCGGAGCGCTAGATCGGGGGTGGTGTCCTCACTGAAACCGCACAAATCGGCACCGCTGTAGAGGAAGCCGCACATCTGGACGGCAGGCATCATCTGGATATTGGCCAGCAGCTGGCTCCACGAGGAGTGGTTGTCGCCCAGCCAGATCCCGCCCCAACGGTGGGCGCCGATGATGCTGCTGCGGCAATAGAGCAGGGTGCGCTGGCCGGGACGCAGGGTCTGGAACGCCTCGCCGGCAGCACGGGTCATGCAGCCGCCGTAGAGGTTGTGGACGCGGTCGTGGCGCACCCGCCCGGCAGCGGTATCGTGGTAAAAACTGCGGTAGTCCTCGGGGGCATTCATCAGGCCCATCACCGAGCGCACCAGCCCGAAGAAATCGTTCTGGTCGAGGTTATCCTTCCGGCTCAGGGCGGCGGCATTCTCGAAGAAGGCTTTCAGCCGCTCAGGGGAGTAGAAGAGGGCTGGCTCGTTCATGTCGTTCCAGAAACCCTCGATGCCGAGGTCGGTGAGCACCTTGTACTGCCTGCCGAACCACGCCCGGGCATCGGGACGGAGAAAGTCGGTGAAGTAGGCCTTGCCGGGCCAGACCGCCGCCACAAAGGGCGTGCCGTCTTCTTTGGTGCAGAAATAGCCCTTCTCGAGGCCCTCGCGGCAGACGGGGTCATTGTCGTCGCAGCGGATGCCTGCGTCGATGATGGGAACGAGCCGGATGCCTTCGGCTTTCAGGTCAGAAGCAAGTTTGCCGAGGTCGGGGAAGCGGGTCTTGTCGATGGTGAAATCAGCGTAGGACTGCATGTAATCAATATCCATGCAGATCATGTCCAGCGGCAGACTGTTGGCCTTATACTGTGCGGCCACCTCCCGGATGTCAGCCTCGGTCTTGTAGCCGAAGCGGCTCTGGGCCAGACCGAACGCCCACTTGGGCGGGATATAGCTGGGGCCGATGAGATGCCGGAACTCCTTTGCGACCGCTGCCGCTGTAGGGGCTGTGATGAGGTAGAGCGCATAGTTCGGCTCTGCCGTGGCGAAGCGGAGGGTGTCGTGGCGGGTATAGCCGATGTCGTAGCTCACTTTGCCCGGGAAATCGACGAAGATGCCGATGCATCCGCTGCCGTCGGCAGGGAAGATGAGCAGGAAATTGTGGGCGGCGTAGTAGGAAAGCCGGTTTTCGCCGTGCTCACTCTCGTCGGTGTTGTTCGTCTCGTAGTGCCAGCCGCGCTTGTTGAGACCCCGGGGCATCTCGCCCAAGCCATAGACGATGTCCTTCTCCTGCATGACATACTGCCAGCCATCGCCGTCCGGTGTCAGGTAAGGCACGGGGCCGGTCTCGGCGGGCAGGTCCAGCACGACGCTCTCGGTGGGAAAAAGCTTCCCAATGACAAAACGCTGTATCATAAACAGAGTGCTCCTCTCAGATGATCTTATGTCTATGGTACGCCGTCCGGCCCGGCGGGGCAAGAGAGAAAACCGTCAGAACGATACAACAAAACCAGCATTTTCGCCCGGGAATGCGGCCCGGGGCTTGTTTGGACAGGGGAAAATGGTATATAATAAGTATATTCTAGGAATAAAAGGGAGAACCATCATGTATCAAAAAGGAATCAAGCGGCTGCTGGACGTGGTACTGTCGGCCTGCGGGCTGCTGGTGCTGTCACCGCTGCTGCTTTTGCTCTGCCTTGCCATCAAGCTGGACTCGCCGGGGCCGGTGTTCTTCAAGCAGAAGCGGGTGGGCATCCATAAGAGCTATTTCGACATCCTGAAATTCCGCACCATGCGCATCGACACCCCCCACGACATGCCCACCCATCTGCTCCACGACCCGGAGCAGTATATCACCCGGGTGGGCCGTTTCCTGCGCAAGACCAGCCTGGACGAGCTGCCCCAGCTGTGGAATATCCTTGTGGGCGATATGGCAGTCATCGGTCCGCGCCCGGCCCTCTGGAACCAGTACGACCTGCTGGCCGAGCGGGACAAGTACGGCGCTAACGATGTCCGCCCCGGCCTGACCGGCTGGGCGCAGATCCATGGCCGCGACGAGCTGGAGATCACGGAGAAAGCGAAGCTCGACGGCTGGTATGTGGAGCATATGAGCTTCTGGCTGGACGTCAAATGCTTCTTCGGCACCATCAAGGCTGTGGCCGACCACGACGGCGTGGTGGAGGGCGGCACCGGGACGCTGCACGAAGAAGGAAAGTGATTCGTCCTTTCTCTTGATTTATCCCCCGAAAAGCGTATAATAAAACAGTACACAAGACACAGAAGGAGGATTTCCATGGAACGCACCTATATCAATGAGGTACAAAAGGAAATTGGCAGCACGGTCAAGGTGCAGGGCTTTATCGAGAACCTGCGCAATAGCAAATATATGGCCTTCATCGTGCTGAAGGATATTACCGGCAAACTTCAGATCACCGTCGAGAAGGAGGACCACCCCGAGCTGGTGGACATCATCGACAAACTGACCCCGGACTCTGTCATCACCGTCACCGGCAAGGTGATGGAGAACGACTACGTCAAGATGGGCGGCATCGAGATGATTCCCGAGTCCATCGAGATCGAGAGCATCGCCGACGCGCTGCCCATCGTCCGCAAGGAGATCGCCGCCACCAAGAAGAAGAAGGCTGTGGAGCGTTCCAGCATCGACCAGCGCATCGACTACCGTTGGATCGACCTGCGCACCGATGAGAACCAGCTGATGTTCAAGGCACAGAGCTGCTTCGTCAACGCCATGCGTCAGTTCCTGCTCGAGCGCAGCTTCATCGAGATCCACACCCCGAAGCTCATCGCTGCTGCCAGCGAGAGCGGCTCTGAGGTGTTCAAGGTGGACTACTTCGACCGCAACGCCTATCTGGCCCAGAGTCCTCAGTTCTATAAGCAGATGGCCATGGCCGCCGGCTTCGAGCGCATCTTTGAGACCGGCCCCGTCTTCCGCGCGGAGAAGAGCTACACCAACAAGCACTCCACCGAGTTCTCCGGCTTCGACCTTGAGTTCAGCTACATCACCTCTTACAAGGACGTCATGAAGATGGAGGAAGAGCTTCTGACTGCCGGTCTGAAGGCCGTCAAGGAGCAGTACGGTGAGCAGATCAAGGAGCTGTTTGGTCTGGGAGTCGTCGTCCCCACCACTCCGTTCCCTGTGGTCAAGCTGGCCGACCTGTACAAGGGTCTGGAAGAGGAGTTCGGCTACACGGTCGATGAGAGCGAGAAGGGCGACCTGACCACCGAGGCCGAGCGCCTGAGCTACGACTGGGTCAAGAAGCACTACGGCCACGAGTTCCTGTTCATCACCGACTACTCCGCTGAGAAGCGTGCTTTCTACCACATGCGCGACGAGAACGGCGTGCCGCAGGGCTACGACCTCATCTGGCGCGGCGTGGAGATCACCACCGGCGCACAGCGTGAGCATCGCTACGACGTGCTGAAGAAGCAGGCAGAGGAGAAGGGCCTGGCCGATGACGTCAAGTTCTATCTGGAGTTCTTCCAGTACGGCTGCCCCCCGCACGGCGGCTTCGGTCTGGGCATCGACCGTCTGACCATGCTGCTCTGCGGCCAGTCCATCAAGGACGCCGAGTTCCTGTTCCGCGGCCCCAACCGTCTGACTCCGTAACCTCTTTCAGGCTCTCCCCTTGGGAGAGCTGGCGCGCAAGCGCCTGAGAGGGCAAGGATGTCGACGGAAAATCGCAGGCGCGGTGATAGTATCGCTCTGACAAAGAGCCTGCTTATCGCTGTGCGGAAACTCTTTTATACCGGGCTTGCCCTCTCCGTCACCTTCGGTGACACCTCTCCCAAGGGGAGAGGCTTACAGCAACAACAAAAGCCAGCGCACATTCCGTGCGCTGGCTTTTCTGCATCTTACAGCTTACTGGATGCCGGTGACCTTGTAGTCCTGTGCCTCGACGGCGTTCTTGAGCACGTCGTCGGCGACCTCGGCGTTCAGGGTGACGATGGCGGTGCCGGCCTCGTGGCTCACCACGGCCTCGTCCACCTCGGGCAGGGCTTCCAGAGCCTTCTTCACGCGGGCTTCGCAGTGGCTGCACATCATGCCTTCCACTTTCAGGGTCTTCTTCATGGTATTATCCTCCGTTTTGACTTCGGGCGCTTCGGCGTCCGATTTTTTGTTATTTTCGGCCGCAGACTGCACCGGGGCAGCGGCGGGAGAAGCGGCTTTGTGGTCGTGCCTGGTGCTGTGCAAATCGAACAGGTTCAGCCGCAGCGCGTTGCTCACGACGCAGAAGCTGGACAGGCTCATGGCAGCAGCACCGAACATGGGGTTCAGGGTCAGGCCGAAGGGGATGAACAGACCAGCCGCCAGCGGGATGCCGATGATGTTGTAGATGAACGCCCAGAACAGGTTCTCGTGGATGTTCCGCAGGGTGGCGCGGCTGAGGCGGATGGCCGCAGGCACGTCCGAGAGCTTCGAGTTCATCAGTACGACGTCGGCGGCGTCAATGGCCACGTCGGTGCCTGCGCCGATGGCAATGCCGGTGTCGGCACGGGTGAGGGCGGGGGCGTCGTTGATGCCGTCGCCCACCATGGCCACCTTGCCGCTGGCCTGCAGCTGACGGATGACGGCCTCCTTGCCGTCGGGCAGGACGCCCGCGATGACCTCGTCCACGCCCGCCTGCCTGCCGATGGCGTCGGCGGTGCGCTGGTTGTCGCCGGTGAGCATCACGACCCGGATGCCCATGTTCTGCAGCTGACGGATGGCTTCGGGGCTGTCCTCCTTGATGGTGTCGGCCACGGCGATAACGCCCAGCAGACGGCCTGCGCCACCGAAGAAGAGGGGAGTCTTGCCCTCAGAGGCCAGCTTCTCAGCCTGCTGTGCCAGTGCGGCGGGCAGGGTGAGCTTGGTCTGGATGAAGGCGGCATTGCCGGCATAGATGTCCATGCCGTCCAGCTTGGCCGCCAGACCATTGCCCGGCAGGGCTGCGAAGTCAGTGACTTCCGGGGGAGTGATGGCCTTTGCCTCGGCGTCGGCCAGAACTGCCTTTGCCAGAGGGTGCTCGCTGCGGCTTTCCAGCGCGGCGGCCAGCGTCAGAAGCTCCGTCTCGGAGACACCCTCAGCGGGCAGCAGGTCGGTGACGCGGGGGGCGCCCTCGGTGATGGTGCCGGTCTTGTCCAGCGCCACGATCTGGGTGCGGCCTGCGGCTTCCAGCGAGGCGGCAGTCTTGAAGAGGATGCCGTTTTTTGCGCCGAGGCCATTGCCGACCATAATAGCCACAGGCGTTGCCAGGCCCAGTGCGCAGGGGCAGCTGATGACCAGAACGGAGATGCCGCGGGCCAGCGCATAGCCCAGCTCATGGCCCAGCAGCAGCCAGACGATGGTGGTCACGACGGCAATGGAGATGACCGCCGGGACGAAGAAGCCCGACACGGTGTCGGCGATTTTGGCGATAGGAGCTTTGGTGGCGGCGGCATCGCTGACCATCTTGATGATCTGAGCCAGCGTGGTATCCTCGCCCACGCGGGTAGCCTCACAGCGGAGGAAGCCCGACTGGTTGGTGGTGGCGGCGCTGACCTTGTCGCCGACGGCCTTGTCCACCGGGATGCTCTCGCCGGTCAGGGCGCTCTCGTTGACTGCGCTGGTGCCTTCCAGCACCACGCCGTCCACCGGGATATTCTCGCCGGGGCGGATCACAAAGACGTCGCCCTTCTGCACGTCGGCGATGGCCACGGTCACTTCCGTGCCGTCCCGCACCAGCGTAGCAGTCTTGGGGGCCAGCTTCATCAGGCTCTTGAGGGCGTCGGTGGTCTTGCCCTTGGAGCGGGCTTCCAGCATCTTGCCCACCGTGATGAGGGTCAGGATCATGGCGGCAGACTCGAAGTAGAACTCCATCATATAGTGCATGACGAGCTCGTCGTTGCCGTCCACCTGAGCGCGGGTCATAGCGAAGAGGGCGTAAGTGCTCCACACGAAGCTTGCCATGGAGCCGAGGGCCACCAGCGTATCCATGTTGGGTGCGCCGTGGATAAGGCCCTTGAAGCCGTTGATGAAGAACTTCTGGTTGATGACCATGACGATGCCCGCCAGCAGCAGCTGGACAAGGCCCATGGCGACGTGGTTGCCGTCGAACCAGTGGGGCAGGGGCCAGCCCCACATCATGTGGCCCATGGAGAAGTACATCAGCACCAGCAGGAAGCCCAGCGAGGCGATGAGACGGCGCTTGAGCTTCGGTGTCTCGTGGTCAGCCAGTGCATCGAGGTCGGCGCTGGCGCCCGAAGCCTTACTGGCAGAGGCATTCTTCGGGCTTGCGCCGTAGCCTGCCTCCTGCACAGCCGAGAGGATGGCGGCAGGGGAGGCTGTGCCTTCCACGCCCATGGAGTTTGTCAGAAGGCTCACCGAGCAGCTCGTGACGCCCGGCACCTTCTTCACGGCCTTTTCCACCCGGGCAGAGCAGGCCGCGCAGCTCATGCCCGTGACGTTGTATTGTTCCATTGCGGATTCCTTTCCCTCATATAGGATGCCCGGAACGGGATCATTTCATGAGCCGGGGCAGCAGCTGCAGCAGTTCGTCCAGCTTCTGCGTCCCGCCGGCTCTCAAATCGTCGGCCACGCAGGTGCGGACGTGCTGGCTCAGCAGCTCTTTGGAAAAACCGTTCAGTGCAGCGTTCACCGCAGCCACCTGCACCAGAATATCGGCGCAGTAGACATCCTTGTCCAGCATCGCGCGGATACCGCGCACCTGGCCCTCGATGCGGCTCAGCCGGTTGGCGAGGGCGCGGTACTCCTCAGGGGTACGGTCCTTGTGGCGGCAGCAGGAGGGGGCAGTGTCCTTTTCGGCAGGCTCAGCGGCGCAGCAGAGCTTTTTTTCAGCATCAGTCATAGCAGATGACTCCTTTCCGGGTGTATCAGTGTGAAGAGGAAATGTACCCTGTGGGGGTAAATCTCCTGATATTCTGATTTTACCACTTGGGGGTATCTGTTTCAAGTGGGTAGAATGCGCTAACTGTGAAAACTTTGTGAAAACGAAAGCGGTGAGATGCAGAAACGGGAGCCTCCCGGTAAAGGAAAGCTCCCGTTTCTGTTTAGGATAGGAAAGAGAATGTCATAAATAGGGGGAGGGGGTCACAGGTTGGTGTAACCCATCAGATAGCGGTCCACCTCGGCGGCACATTCCGCAGCGTCCCTCTGAATGCCGGTAAAAAGAAAAGGCGTCCCAGATGGGTCGGCGAAGACTCATCTGGAACGCCCTTGTTCCGGATAACAAGAATATTATACAAAGGTGCTGAAAAAGATTCAAGTGACAGCTGCACCAAATGTGGGTACACCGGCCCTCTTTTTTCTTGTTCAAAACAGACACACTCGGTGGGCAAAAGTATGGCTTTTCACAGGCTGCTGCCGGGCCTGTCACGGGGCATAAAAACACCCTTTCTTTGCCTTGACCGGCAGGGGAAGGGTGTTTTTGCGTCTCCGGCCCGACAAAAAGTAAACAAATAAAATGGCGAAACTTTGTAGATTATTGCTATTGAAAAAGGTATAGGGGGGGGGGGTAAAATGGTGAAAAGACCTGCGCCGAGTTGGTGCAAAAAGCGGGAACGACACCCCGGGATGCCCGCCATGCGGAGGCGAACGAGGTATCCTTTTTGCTGCGGGACAGGCTTGGAATGTACAACAGGGAGGATTTTGTATGCAGCGAAAAGATTTAGCTTTGCGGGTGCTGTCTACGGCAGCCATCATGTCGATTGTTACGTCCATTGCAGCCCCGGCCTTTGCGGGTACCTATTATATGGACAACGGCGATTTGTCCATCCGGCAGGATGAACATGGCAAGGTCTGGGTCAAATCCGGCGATACGGACGAACAGGAGGATAAGGACGGTGAGGTCATCATCCGCGGCGGCGCAGGACAGAATCAATGGTCGAATGGGTCCTCCGGCGGGGCGGCATTGACCTCTGGGACTCCGGCAGCGGAGGAGCAGAAGCTGCCCGGTGAGGCTGCGGATGAGCAGCAGCCTGACCCGGACGCAGGCTTTACCCTGAACGAGACCGGGGAGGACTCTGCCCAGAATCAGGAGGGCAACAACCCCACAGAGAACCCCACAGAGAACCCCACAGAGAACCCCACAGAGGATACCAAGGACAACCCCACAGAGGATACCAAGGACAACCCCACGGAGGATACCAAGGACAATCCCACGGAGAATCCCAAGAAGGATGTGGTGTACGAGTACGCCCCGGCAGACCCGGAGCCGGAGAAGCCGACCACGAAACTCGCCCCCACCACCTCTGCCGCCCCTGCGGCAGAGACCCGGGAGGTCACTCTGGACGACGCCCCTGCGGCTACTCCCACCACTGCCACCCCGGCAGCAGGCAGTGTAACGCCCCCCACCACGAATGTCATCAAGGTCATCAATAACTGGGTGGGCGATGCGGCCAAGGAGCTCAAGATCCGGCTCAGTAATGTGAACATCAAGGTGGGGAATGCAGTTGATAAAGCTGCAATGGATGTCTCCGGCGGCGGAACGACAAAAGTTGAGCTGGACGGCCAGAATGTTTTGGACGGTTCTCAATCCTGGTATCAGGCAGGACTGCGCAAGCAGGGAGAGGGAACGCTGATCATCACAGACGAGACCGATGACGAGGGAAAGAAAATCACCACCCCCAAATCAGAATCAGGCATCTCCGGCAGTCTGATCGCAAAAGGTGCAGTCTCGAACGGTGCGGCAGGCATCGGAGGAAAGACAGGCGAAAGCACAAAAAACATCACCATCGAAGGCTATGCAACCGTTGACGCAACAGGCAACGGGAACGCTGCAGGTATCGGCGGCGGCGGTAGAGGAGCCAATAATGCTTCCGGAGATGCGGAAAATATCATCATCCGGGGGCATTCCAAGGTGACGGCATCGGCTTATAATGGTGCTGCCATTGGCGGCGGGGGCGGTGGCAATTCTGGCGGCTCGGCAAAGGGCATCGTGATCTGTGAACATGCAAAGGTCGTTGCAAAGAACAATGGCAATGGAGCCGCCATCGGCGCTGCCGGAGATAGTTATAACACCGAGGCAGTGGTGACCATTGGCACGAAAGACGCTACGGAAGCGGATGAAGATGTCAATGTCACGGCGACCGGGGACCTCGGCTCTGCCATTGGCAATGGCAGGACAACCACTAATGTCACCATTCAGGGCCGTACGACAATCCAGACGGCGGGTAGAAAAAATCCCATGGCGATCGGAAGTCTCTATGGAAATGTGGAGGTCAATATAAAGGACAATGTCTCCATCGATACAGCTACGGGAGCAGGAGACTCCGATATCGGTGGCGGGAGTGGCTCGGGCAGAACAGTCGTAGTGAACATTGACGGCGGAGCAGACGGAAAAGTTAAGATCGGTGAGAACAGTGCAATATTAGGAGGCGCCTATGGTGCAATTTCCGGCACCGAGGTCAACATCGGCAACAACGTCCTACTTAAAATGAAACAGAAATATAGTGGAGGCTATTATATCAATGTGAACAATGTCGAGGCTGAGGTAGGCAAAAGAAGTGACCCCAAAGCAGGGGGCCTTGTAAATACCATTGGCAATAATACGCAGCTGTGGTATACCGACTTTAGCAATCATCTGCAGAAGATCGTCCATAGCAAGAACCTCTGCACCAAACATGAGACCGGCCACAGGGATGCCAACTGCACGGAAAATGGCTGGGTGAAGTACGAATGCACCTTTGAGAAAAATAAAGACGCTGTCGACCCGGAGCATACCGAACAGTGGACGGAGAATACAGATATTGACCCCAATGCACATAACTATGTAAAGACCACCGTACCCCCCACCTGTGGCGCACAGGGCTACGATGAGTACATCTGTACCAACAACCCCGACCATAAATACAGGGATAATTTTGTTGACGCCACGGGAAACCACCAGTTCAACGCTTGGCATCAGACCAAGGCTCCCACTTGCCTGGAAGAGGGCGAGGAAAAGCGCGAGTGCAGCGTCTGCGGCAAAACCGAGACCCAGAAGCTGGATAAACTCGACCATGTGGAAGAGCTTCGTGGTGCCAAAGAGCCTACCTGCACCGAGCCGGGTTATACCGGGGATAAGTGGTGTACCCGCGGCGACCACCTGCTGGAAAAGGGAAGCGTCATCCCCGCCACCGGCCACCACTGGAAGGACAACGGCGACGGCACCCACACCTGCA
>ERZ780144.3216-NODE-3216-length-12378-cov-5.538099_pt1 | contig 12378 bp, 8 predicted proteins | sample MGYA00511380_ERZ780144 | MGnify/ENA primary metagenome ERZ780144 (study PRJEB29588, sample SAMEA1965858) | human gut metagenome | biome: human gut; feature: human-associated habitat; material: faeces | place: Denmark | collected 2008/2010 ... | reverse complement strand
GTGGCGCGTGACGAATTCGCCCAGATGGTGCTGCGTCAGCAGGTCGATGGCGAAGCGGTGTTCGAGTACGGTGATGCCGGGATGCCTGCGGACCGACTCGATGAGCGCCCGTTCGATCTCGGCGCCCGTCAGGTCCTCGTGGTGGAGGATGCGGTGCTCGGTGTGGCCGCCTTCGCGGTTCAGCTCGAAACGCCCGTCGGGAGTCTTGTCGAAGCGCGTACCCCATTCGATCAGGTCCCGAATCAGCTCCGGCGCCCGGCGCACGACCAGTCCGACGGCCTCTTCGTCGCATTTGCCCGCGCCGCAGACCAGCGTGTCGCGGATGTGTTTCTCGAAAGTGTCGGGGGCGTAGGTTACCGAGCAGATGCCGCCTTGCGCATAGTTGGTGTTGCACTCGTTCATTTCGCCCTTCGTCACGATGGTGACGTGTCCGTGGGCAGCGGCTTTGAGCGCGAACGAAAGGCCCGCCGCGCCGGAACCGATAACCAGAAAGTCGGTTTTCATAGTTTTGCAAGCGTTAAGCGTCGCAAAGTTATAAAAAATGCCCGATAATCCCATTTTCGGCCGGAAAAAGCGCACGGAAAAATGGGGCAACGGCTCCGGAACGGACCCCCGGAGCGGTAATTTTTTCGGCCCGGCAGGCGATATTTGGAATTTTTCTCTATTTTTGCCTTAAGCTACCCAAAATAAATTATGAAAAAACTACTTTTGACTCTGGCTGCCGGAATAGTTCTTTGTTCCTGCGGTTCGCACGATCCGCAGATCGCGATCGTGCCCTATCCCAATCATCTCGAAACCGGTCGGGGAACCTATCGGGTGACCGATCGGCCCGTTACGTGTGACAGTCGCACCGACGAGCGGACGCAGCGCGCCGTGGTCGGATTCGCCGCACGGCTGGCGACGGTTACCGGCGGGACGAATCCCGTCACGGTCGCCGACGAGGTGCCCGCGTCGGGCATCCGTTTCGTCACGGACGAATCGCTCCCGGCCGAAGGCTATGAACTGAACGTGGACGGGGAGGGAATCGAAGTGCGGGCGTCGCAGTTTCCCGGCTTCCTCTATGCCCTGCAAAGTCTCGAACAACTGCTGCCCGCGGCGGTTTACGGCACGGAGCCTGCGCCCGATGCGGCGTGGGAGGTGCCCTGCGTGAAGATTGCCGACGCGCCGCGGTTCGCATACCGCGGCATGCACCTCGACGTGGCGCGCCACTTCTTCTCGGTGGACGAAGTGAAGCGGTATATCGACGTGATGGCCATACACAAGCTCAATACGCTGCACTGGCACCTGACCGACGATCAGGGCTGGCGCATCGAGATCAAGCGCTATCCGGAGCTGACCGCCGTGGGCAGCATCCGCAAGGCCACCGTGGTCCGCAAGGAGTGGGGAACCTATGACGGTACGCCCTACGGCGGTTTCTATACGCAGGACGAGATCCGCGACGTGGTGAAATATGCCGCCGACCGGGGTGTTACGGTGATTCCCGAAATCGACCTGCCGGGCCATATGCTGGCGGCGCTGACCGCCTATCCCGAACTGGGCTGCACGGGCGGTCCGTACGAGGTGTGGGGCCGCTGGGGCGTGGCCGACGACGTGCTTTGCCCCGGACGGGAGAAGACTTTCGAATTCCTCGAAGGCGTATTGACCGAGGTGATGGAGCTGTTCCCCTCGGAGTATATCCATATCGGCGGCGACGAAGCCTCGAAGCAGGGCTGGCGCACCTGCCCCAAATGCGCCGCGCGGATGCGCAAAGAGGGGCTGAAAGACGTCGATGAGCTGCAAAGCTACATGATCCGCCGCATCGAGACCTTCCTCAACGCCAAGGGCCGCCGCCTGCTGGGCTGGGACGAGATTCTCGAAGGGGGGCTTGCGCCCGACGCCACGGTCATGTCGTGGCGCGGCACCGAGGGCGGCATCGCCGCTGCCGCCGCCGGACATCATGCCGTCATGACCCCTTCGAATTACTGCTACCTCGACTTCTGTCAGGACGATCCTACGACCGAACCGGTCGCCGCCGCGGCGTTCCTGACCCTCGAACAGGCCTATTCCTACGATCCGGCTCCCGATTCGCTCGGCGCTCAGGTCGTGCCGATGATCCTCGGCGTGCAGGGCAACCTCTGGTGCGAGCACGTCCCGACCGCCGAGCATGCCGAGCATATGATATGGCCGCGCCTGCTGGCCGTCGCCGAAGTGGGGTGGAGCGCGCCTGAAAGGAAGGATTACGACGACTTTTATGCCCGTGCGCTCGACGCCGTGGCATGGCTTCAGGAGCGCGGATACCACCCCTTCGATCAGAAGAACGCCGTGGGGCCGCGTCCCGAATCGCTCGAACCCCTCCGCTGCCTTTCGACCGGCAAGACCGTGATTTACCATACGCCCTACAGCCCCAAATACGCCGCTGCGGGCGACGGCTCGCTGACCGACGGACTGCGCGGCGGCTGGAACTACGGCGACCGACGCTGGCTGGGCTGGCTCGACACCGATGTCGATCTGGTCGTCGATCTGGGTGAGCGGCAGCCCGTGCGGCGCATCGCCGCCGATTTCATGCAGGGCTTCTACGCCGATATCTGGATGCCCCGTGCGGTCGAATTTTCGGTCTCGGACGACAACGAGCACTTCACGCCCCTCGCCACGGTCGGGAACGACATTCCTGTCGAATTCAAGCAGGACTGCTACAGGGAGTTCGGCTGGACGGGCCAGACCGAGGCGCGTTACGTCCGCCTGAAAGCCCGTCACAACGGCCGTCCCGGCGGCTGGATCTTCACCGACGAAATCATCGTCGAGTAACTGTCGCGTTGCGTCCGTTTTGCGAAAAGGGATGCGGCCTGACGGCCGCATCCCTCTTTTTGACGGGTCCCTGAGGACCTTCGGTGTGTCGTTACTTGCGGATCAGCCGCTGTACGCCCGTCGGGGTTGCGGATTTCGGCATCTCCGCTCCGGCAAGCGGTGCGATGCCGGTTTCGGCCTTGACTTCGGACTTCGTTACGGACGCCGAATTTTTGGTCATCGTGTAAGGCCCGATCGCATAATCCTGCAGCGTATATCCGGCCTTGAAAAGATCCGGCCAAATGACATACTGACCGCCCGAATAGATGGCGTAGTCGATGCCGCATACGGTGTATTCCGTATTGTTGTGGGGGAACTTCTGGCCCTCGAACCGTACCGAACCGCCGGCTGCGTCGTAGCTGCCCTTCATCAGCTCTTGGTCGGTGGTGTAGATCGGGTAGGGCGGCGTCTGCGCCGGATCGTAGAAGTGGTATTTGAGATATACGTATGCCGTCAGGCCGTACATGCCCTGTGGGTCGAACGTCGGAATCGTGACGTTGCCGTCCTCGTTGTATTTGAGCAGGAAGGGGTAGTCGTCGCCCAGCGTGGTGATGCCCCAGCCCTTGACCCTGAAGCTTTCGTTGGTGCGGTAGGGCGTGATCTCCACGGTGTATGTCTGGGGCTGTTTGTTGATTTCCGACGAGGTCGAGGTCACGGTCCAAGTGCCGATATAACGCTCGTAGTCGGCCTCGCCCGTCGGTACGGCCGGGATCTTCACCTCGGTCTGTTCGATGGTCGTGCCGTGGGCGTTGGTGCCCGATGCGAGGAAGATGTATTCGGTGTCGGCTTGGACGTTGAAATTGAAGGTGGCCCCGGCTTCCGAATTGGCCTGCGTCACAGCTGCCGAGCTGATGGGGTTGCCGTAGCGGTTCATCACCTTTTCGAGCGTCTCCATCTGCTCGATCAGTTCCGGGAGCAGCGCTTTCGTCGTGCAGAGAACCTTTCCCGATTTCATCTCCGTACTCTTGACGATGCCCGTCAGCTGGTAGTACTCCTTGCCTTCGGCGGGCGCGGCCGTCAGCGTGAGCGTCGGCTTGGCCTTCGTGCCGTCGCTGATGCCGCCCCACGGGATCGGAATATCGGCGTAATCTGCCATCTGCGTACAGCCCTTGAAGGTGTCCTTGTAACTGCTGGCCGAGGTGAAGATCTTGGCGCCGAAGATGTCGGGGTAATTCGTGCGTTCGTAGAGATGCACCTTGACCTGCTGCTCGCCGTCCTGCACCATCGTATAGGGCGATTCGCCGGTGAAGGCGGTGCAGCCGCTGAATGCCGCGCCTGCCGAATTGATCTTCTTCATGCCGTCGAAGATGTCTGCGGGCAGCGATTCGAGCGACGTGCAGTTGAGGAACATCTGGCTGATGGTCGTAACCGACTCGAAATCTTTGAACAGCCCTTGGGGAACGGTCTTGAGCGCCGTACAGCCGCTGAATATGTAAGCGGCCGATATGCCTTTTTTCACACTTTCCGGGAAGTAGTCCGCAGGCGCCTCCACGAGCTGCGTGCAGTCTTTCCAGATCGCGGGGACGGCCTCCAGCGAGACGCAGTTTTTCAGCGAGGGGAATTGGGTCATGCTGATACAACCTTCGTAGAGATAGCCGCCCGACTTGGCCTTTCCCATGTTCTTGAAGATATCGTCGGGCAGGTCTTCCAGCATTTTGCAGCCGCTGAACAGGCTTGTCATATTGGTAACCTCCGTGAAGGTGTCCAACAGTCCTGCGGGAACGCTTTTGAGGTTTGCACACCCCTTGAACAGCGACGCGACATTGGTGAGCTTGGTCATGTTCTTGAACAGCTCTGCGGGCAGGGTTTCGAGTGCCGCGCAGCCGAAGAATCCCGACGTGAGGCTGTTCGCTTCCGTCTGGTTGGCGAAGAATGTTTCGGGAACGCTCTTGAGCGATGCGCAGTTGTTGAAGATGCTTCCGAGGTTGGTCAGGGCGGGCATGTCGGCCAGCAGTCCTGCCGGAACGCTTTCCAGCGCCTTGCAGCCGCTGAACAGGCCGGATGCCGAGGTGGCTTTTGTCGTCTTTTCGAAGAGTTTTTCCGGGACGCTCTTTAGCGCCGTACAGTTGTAGAACATCGAGGCGACCGAGGTGATTTCGGGCGCGCCGGCCAGCAGTCCTTCGGGCACGGTTTCGAGCTTCGTACACCCTGAAAACATGTTTTCGACCGAAGTGACGGCGGCGAAGGCGTCCTCTTCGGGCTGGGGCACGGTTACGAGCGAGGTGTTCGCGAAGGCGTAATCCAGCGTCGTCATGCCGAGTTTGCCCCATTGTCTGACTTCGAGAATGGCGGGAGCCACGGTTTTGTTGGTGAGTCTTCCGGAGAGTTTCTCCGTGGTTCCGCTTATGGTTACGTAATAGATGCCGGATTCGGCGTAGGTGTGGTTCACCATCGCGGCCGCGGTCGAGATCGTGGCTGCGACCGGCTCGCTCTGGCCGTCGCCCCAGTTGACCGTGACGTCCACGGCGCCGTAGAGGGGCAGGTAGACCTTGTTGTTGTAGGCGCTGCTGCTGTATTCCTTCGCTTCGACCTTGAGCACCATCTGGGCCGGGTCGTAATAGGCTTCCTGATAGATCAGGATGGTTTCGATCACCGTCTCTCCCGCCACCAGCTCGATGTTGGCGCTGCGGGACTGGGTTTCCGTGTTGGCCGCGACGTTAAAGGTCAGGGTTTCGGTCCGGATTTCCCCCCCCCTCGTCTCTGCCAGCGTAATCCATGATTTCGCAGCTTCGGGAATCGCTGCCGTGTAATCCAGATCGGTCTCCACCTCGACCGTTACGGGGCCTCCTGCGGCCGTCGCCTCCTTCGAGGAGGTCGAGACGTTCAGCACGCCCGACACGAATGTCAGCGTACGCATCAGCGTCTTGGCGTCGCCGTCGCTGACCAGCACGATGACCTTGCCGGTCGAGCTGTCGCCGGGAGCCGTCACGGCGATCGTTCCGCCTTCGTTGCCCGTGCGTTTCACTTCGGCCTTCCATGCGCCGTCAGCGAGGGCCTGAATGTCGGTTTTGGCGTCGGCTCCGGTCAGCGTAAAGGGAATTTCCGCCGTTTCGCCCACGCGGATCGTCGCCGAGGCCGTGTCGAACGCGATGCCGAACTGCACGTACAACTCGAACGTCAGCACCGTTCCGTCGGCCAGCGTCAGGTAAACCAGCTTGCCGTCCTCGCTCGTGGCGACGGACTTGAACAGATTCTGGTCCGTCTGGGCCTGTCCGCAGTCGGTCCACGTCGTGCCGTTGTCGTAGGATACCCACCAATGGCTGTTTTCGATCTTGAATTCGGGGGTGACGCCCGATACGGGAAGTTTTTTGCCGTTGTCGAGGATAAAGTCGCCGTTGAGCGTCCAGTAGTAGACACCGTCGGAATCCTGTTTCACCCCGATGACCGACGAAGTCCCGTCTTTTCCGTCGCTGATGGTGATCGTCGAGGTCTCGCCGGCCGCGGTGACCAGCGTGATGACGTAGCCGCCGTCTTCACCGGGCTGTACGTCTGAGATGAACCGTTTCCCGGCGACAAGCTCCTTGAGCGTCGTGACGTCGGAGTTGAGCGCCTTGACGAGCGCCTGCAGTTCGGTGAGCTGACCGTCGAGGTCGTCCAACCGTTTTTGGATGTCCGTATCGTCGTACGAACATCCGATCAGTGCCATTAGCGGCACAATCATCAGAAGAATTTTTTTCATGGCAAGGCTTTAAAGAAATTGGTTTAAAAGAACTGAGTGATCGCTTCAAATATAGTAAAATTGATGATTTCTGCTGCATTTTCTCCGGATTTTTTGTTTAAAATTGCCCTGCAAACTCTTCTGAAGGGGGTGACCCGTGGGTGTAGCGGGTGATGTAAAGTCTCTTGCCTGTTTGTTTTGTTGTTAAATATTGACACGACGAGCCTTCGCGCCGTCCGGGATTCACGCTTGTCTTTTATTGCTCCGAATGCGGCAAACGGCAAAGGGGGAGACGCATCATCGTCTCCCCCCTTTACCGTATTTTTTACGGATAAAATTCTTTCCGAAGTAAGTTATTCCCTGAAGATGTTGAGGTGCGCCAGCAGCGGATTGCGGCGGTCGAGCAGCAGGAACTCCGCCAGCAGCAACACGATTGCCGCGAGCAGCAGGTATTGGTACTGTTCGTTGAATTCTTCGAAGCGCATCACCGACAACTCGCTCTGCTCCATTTCGTTGATGCTCTTCACGATCTCGTCGAGACCGATCGACTGCTTGCTCGAACGGACATAGGCGCCGCCCGTGATGTCGGCGATCTGGGCCAGCATCTCCTCGTTGAGCTTCGAAACGACCATGTCGCCCTTCTCGTCCTTGATGAATTCGCCGCCGATCTGAATCGGGGCGCCTTCGGGCGTGCCGATGCCGATGGTGAAGATCTTCACGCCCATCTGTGCGGCGCGCTCGGCGACGGCGATGGCGTCGTCGTCGTGGTTCTCGCCGTCGGTGATGAGGATGATGACGCGGCCGTGGCTCTGCTCCGTGTCGCCCGAGAAGGCCAGCAGGGCCTGTTCCAGCGCCTTGCCGATGGCCGTGCCCTGCACCGATACCAGCGACGGGTCGATCCGCCGTGCGAAGGCCCGGGCCATGCGGTAATCCGAGGTGATCGGCAGCTGGACCTTGGGTTCGCCCGCGAAGACGACCAGTCCCACGCGGTCCTGCTGCAACCTCTCGAAGAGTTTGCCGATGGCGTATTTGGTCCGTTCGAGACGGTTGGGTTCGAAATCTTCGGCCAGCATCGAGTTCGAGACGTCTACGGCCAGCATCATCTCGACGCCCTGCGTCTTCTCTTCGCGGAGTTTCGACCCGAACTGCGGGCGTGCCGCCGCCAGTATGAGCAGCGTGACCGCCGCGCAGAAGAGGATGAATTTGAGCGCCACACGCCCGGTCGAAACTTCGGGCATCAGCTCTTCCAATACCTGCATGCGCCCGAAGCGCTCCAGCCGCCTGCGGCGGTTGCGCGCCGCCAGCCAGAAGAGCAGGATCAGCGCGGGTATGACCGGCAGCAGCCAGAAATATTGCGGATTTGCGAATCTAAACATTGCAAATTACGTTTTACGGTATTCTTTTCAGCACCAGATTCGAGAACAGGAACTCCAGCACGAGCAGCCCCAGACCTGCCAGCACCCAGAGCAGGAACTGCTCGTGGTAGGTGACGTGTTCCGTAACTTCCACCTTGCTCTTTTCCAGTTGGTTGATCTGGTCGTAAATGGCCTTGAGCTTGGCCTTGTCCGTGGCGCGGAAATATTGTCCGCCGGTCTGCTCGGCGATCGACCTGAGGGTTTTCTCGTCGATCTCGACCTTCGCCATGACGGTTCCTCCGGTCGGCGTGCCGTAGATGTCCACGGCGGGGTAGGGGGCCATGCCCTCGGTGCCGACGCCGATGGTGTAGACGCGGATGCCCTGCGCCTTGGCGATTTCGGCCGCCGTCTGGGGCGCGATCTCGCCGCGGTTGTTCACGCCGTCGGTCAGCAGGATGATGACCTTCGATTTGGCTTCGCTCTCGCGCAGGCGGTTGATCGCCGTGGCCAATCCGTTGCCGATGGCCGTGCCGTCCTCGATCAGTCCGCTGCGGATGCGGGCCAGAAGGGTTTGCAGCGTGCTCTGGTCGGTGGTCAGCGGGCTTTGCGTGAAGGCTTCGCCGGCGAAGGCCACCAGTCCGATGCGGTCGCCGTAGCGGTCGGCGATGAACGATCCGGCCACCTCCTTGGCGGCCGTGATGCGGTCGGGCTTGAAGTCGCGGGCCAGCATCGAACCGGAGACGTCGATGGCCAGCATGATGTCGATGCCCTCGGTGTTGGTGCGGACGTTCTGTTCGACGTCCTGCGGGCGCGCCAGCGCCACGACGAGCAGCGCGAAGGCCGCCGCACGCAGCGCGAAAGGCAGGTGGCGCAGGTAGTAGCGCACGGTCCGGGGTGCGCGCACGACGCCGGCGACGCTCGAAATCTGGATCGAGGCTCCGCCCTGCAACGTCCGCCAGACGTAATAGCCGATCATCGGCACGAGCAGCGTCAGCAGCCAGAGATAATATGGTGAAGCAAAATGCATAGCTTACACAATTAAAAATTAAGAATGAAAAATTAAAAATTATTTTGTCTCTTTCATTGTTTTCAGGATACTTGCAAGAATATTCGTCAATTCCCGGCAATCGGTAAAAATACTTTTAAATTCGTTCTCCGCCAGGTAGTCCGTGCTGTATAACAATTCCAACCAATATTCGGTTTCATACGCTTCCTTTAATGCAATGTGCATTTTTGCGATGAAATTCTCTTTCGATTGTCCTCCGATTGCTTCCCGGACGTTTGCTCCGATACTCGTTCCGCTTTTAAGCAGCTGTTTCGAAAGTATGTACTCGTTATTCGTTTCGGAAATATGCTTATACAGCCGGACAATCCGGATTGCAAAATCGAGGCTCTTGTCCTTTATGGTGTTATCGGCCTTCAATTTTTAATTCTTAATTTTTCATTTTTAATTAAAAAACTACCAGTTTTTCTTTCCGCGGACGACCACGCCCTGTTTCTCCTTGAGTTTCTCCTGGGTCTTGTCCTCCTGGGCCTGGATGGCGTCGAGCATCTGCTGCTGTTCCTGCGGCGAGATGCCCGAAGGCGTCGGCTGCCCCTGCTGGTCGCCCTGGTCCTTCTTGTCGCCCTTGCCCTCCTGCGGGTTCTGTTTCTGATCGCCCTGCTGGTCCTTGGGGTCGCCCTTTTGGTCCTTCTGATCGCCTTTCTGATCGGGGTTCTGCTGACTCTGATCGTTCTGGTTCTGATCCTTGTCCTGGTCTTGGTTCTGGTCCTTGTTCTGATCTCCGCCGCCACCGCCGCCGTCCTTGTTCTCGTCGAGCAGCCGCTTGGTGTAGGCGTAGTTGTACTTGGCCTCCATGTCCGAGGGGTTCAGGCGCAGCGACTGCTTGTAGCTTTCGAGCGCCTCCTGATACTTCTGTTGCTTGAACTGCGCGTTTCCGAGGTTGTAGAACGCTTCGGCGCGCTCCGTGTCCGCGCGCAGCGAGTCCGCCGCGGCCTGCTGCATGGTCTGCTCGGCACGGTCGAACCGTTCGGCCTTGTAGAGGGCGTTTCCGAGGTTGTAGATCGCTTCGAACTGTCCCGGAGCCGCTTGCAGGGCCTGCTCGTAACGGCCGGCCGACTGCTCGTAGTTGCCTTTGTTGTACTGCCGGTTGCCTTTGCGCACCAGCGAGCGTTCGGGCAGCTGTTGGGCCTGCACCCCGGAGGCGGCAAAGAGAAACAGAATGATATAGAGTGACTTGTACATCGTTGTCGCGTTTAGTTTTGCTTCGGGGACTCTTCCTCGGCGGGAGCCTCCTCCTCGACGGGTTTCGTCTCCTCGACGAAGTAGTACGCCTTGAGGTAGTCGGCCTCGTTCTGCTCGGCCTCGGGCGTTGCCTTGGCGAACTTCACCAGGTCGGCGTCGCGCAGGATCGCCGTCAGGTCCATCCGCGCCTTGTCGGGCAGCTCCTCCGGGCGCATCGTCTCGATGATCTCGTCGGAGGTCATCTCCATGGCGCCGAAGCCCCAGCGGGCGGCGATATAGGTGCGCAGGATGTCCGTAAGGCCCGAATAGTACTGCTTATGCCTGTTGTTCTGCCATAGTTTCTGGTTGTGGAGCGCTTCGAGGGCCTGGATGGCCGCCACGTGCGGCGGGAGCGGCGGAGCGGGTTTGAACAGGTCGCCGAAACCCTTGCCGCGGCTGGCGAGGTAACGCTTGAGCGCATAGCCCGCCGCGAGCAGCATCAGGAGGAAGAAAACGCCCCACTTGACGTAGCCGCTCACCTCGCGGAAGCGGAACGGCAGGTTTTTCTGGGCTTTCAGGTCGTAGATCGACTGCGACGTGGAGTCGATCTGGAACGTCGCAACCTCCAGATAGACCGAATCGGTGCTCCGGAGCGTGTCGAGGATGTTCTTGTCGGCGTAGAGCACCTGCGCCGCGCCGAGGTTGTATTTGCCCTCGTCGAATGCGGCCAGCCGGTAGCGCTTGCGCAGTTTGAGCCGCCGGCCGTCGCGTTCGAGCGTGTCGACCGGGCAGTTCTCGACCAGCTCGATCTTGCCGTCGCGGGGGTCGAATACGGGGAATTCCACGACCTGCACCAGATCCTTCTCCACGTCGATGACGTAATCGAAGCGGTCGCCGATCATAATGCTGTCGGGTTCTACGCGCGCCGTGACCGTGGGCGTCTCCTGCGCCCGGGCCGCGAGTCCCGCGAAAAGAAGCGCTATTGCAAAGAGTCGTTTCATCGCTGTTTGAACAGTTTTATCAATTCGGCCACATAGTCGCCGTCGGTCGAGATCATCGCCGTGTCGATGCGGTTGTGCTTGAGCGTCGCCTCTATTTCGCCGCTGCGCCGCTGCCACGAGGCGGCATAGTGGTCGCGCACGGCCCGCGACGAGGTGTCGACCCAGACCTTGCGGCCGCTCTCGGCGTCCTTCAGCTCGACGATGCCCACGTCGGGAAGCTCCGTCTCGCGGGGATCGTAGACGCGGATGCCCACCAGGTCGTGCTTGCTCCCGGCGATCTTCAGCGCGTCGTCCAGCGCCGACTTGTCGCCGGTCGAGTCCATGAAGTCCGAGAGGATGAAGGTCGTGCAGCGCTTCTTGTTGACATTCGTCAGGAAACGCACCGGCTCCGAGAGTTTCGTGCCCGCGGATTCGGGGCGGAAGCCGATCAGTTCGCGGATGATCATCAGAATATGGCTGCGGCCCTTCTTCGGGGGGATGAACTTTTCGACCCGGTCCGAAAAGAAGATGCAGCCCACCTTGTCGTTGTTCTGCGCGGCGGAGAAGGCCAGCACGGCGGCGATTTCGGTGATGATGTTCTTTTTCAGCCGGTCGGTCGAACCGAACATGCGCGAGGCCGACACGTCGACCAGCAGCATCATCGTCAGTTCGCGTTCCTCCTCGTAGACCTTGATGTGGGGTTTGCGCGAGCGAGCCGTGACGTTCCAGTCGATGTCCCGCACGTCGTCGCCCGCACGGTACTCCCGCACTTCGGAAAACGACATGCCCCGCCCGCGGAAAGCCGTATGGTACTTTCCGGCGAAGATCTCGTTGGAAAGACCGCGGGTCTTGATCTCGATCTTGCGGACGCGTTTGAGAATATCGTTCTCGGTTTCCTGCATCGTTAGGGTACGATTACGTTGTTGAGAATGTCGGTGATGATCTCCTCGGTGGTGATGTTCTCGGCCTCGGCCTCGTAGGTCAGGCCGATGCGGTGGCGCAGCACGTCGTGGCAGACGGCGCGCACGTCCTCGGGGATGACATAGCCGCGGCGGCGGATGAAGGCGTAAGCCCGGGCGGCCTTGGCCAGCGAGATCGACGCACGGGGCGAACCGCCGTAGGCGATCAGGTTCTGCAACTTCTGGAGGTTGTACTCCGCCGGCTCGCGCGTGGCGAAAATGATGTCGATGATGTATTTCTCGATCTTTTCGTCCATGTAGACGTCCTCGACCACCTTGCGGGCCTTGACGATGTCCTCGGGAGTGATGACCTTGCCCACCTCGGGCATGCCGGCGCCCGAGAGGTTCATGCGCACGATGTCGCGCTCCTCCTGCTTCT
>ERZ780144.3206-NODE-3206-length-12395-cov-6.579903_pt1 | contig 12395 bp, 10 predicted proteins | sample MGYA00511380_ERZ780144 | MGnify/ENA primary metagenome ERZ780144 (study PRJEB29588, sample SAMEA1965858) | human gut metagenome | biome: human gut; feature: human-associated habitat; material: faeces | place: Denmark | collected 2008/2010 ... | reverse complement strand
CAGCCGGGCCAGCGGGAGGTGCTCGTCCGGGATGTCGGGCCGTCCGTCGTCGAGAGCCTCTTCGAGCTGCATGGTGATGCGTTTGCGCGTGCGGCGCGAGATGATGCGCTGCTTGGAGAGGTTCTGCCCGAAGAAAAAGTAGAAGACCAGCCCCACGACCGGGGCGAACACCAGCACGATGATCCACGGCAGGGTCTTCAGCGGGTTCCGGTTGTCGGTGATGATGACCAGGACGATGCCGAGGATCGTGACCGTGTAGATTACAAGAAAGGCATATGTCAGTATCTGCTGCATATCCGTCGGTTTCTTCTCATCGCGCGGTTGGGCGTTGCGCGCCGGAAGCGGGGGTTACTGCCTGGGGAAACGCACCGAGTAGAGCAGGTGTTCGAGCCCCCGCATGTAGTTGCGCTTACGGGGTTTGTTCAGATCGGGGGCGTAGACGTAGCAGTCGAGCGTGAAGACGCGGTTGGTGGCCGTGTCCACGGTCGTATAGCTGACGAACGGGCCTCCCATGAAGTCGCCGTGCACGTCCCAGAATCCGCGGAGTTCGCACCACAGGCGTCCCTCCATGCGGAACAGGCGGTAGTCGGGGGAGAAAGCGTCCGAAGTGATCATGTACGAACCCTCCGACGGGCCGGGAATCTGCGCCGCGTACTTGTTGCGTGCGGCTACCAGCGCCTCTTCCGTGAGCGACTGCTTGCCTTCGTAGGGGTAGGAGTAGATGAAGAATCCCTGACTGGCGGTCGGGTATTCGTTGCGCGCCCAGATGAAGTCGGGTTTCTGTGCGGCCAGCGTGTAGCCCTTCGGAACCTTCATCTCCACGCCGAACGTTTTGAGAATGGCCGACTCGATGCCGGGGTTGCCATAGGTCTCGTTGGCCTTCACGGCGCGGTCGCGTTCGGCCTTTTCGAGCGCATAGACGAGGTTCTCCCGGTTTTCCGAGAGGTATTTCACCAGCGCTCCGTCGCTGGGGCCTTGCAGCGTCATCACGATCTGCGGATCGGACGTCACGTCGTACTGCACGGCGGTCGTGGTCTCCTTCAGCTCCGGATCGACCAGAATCTTGAGGATGTTGCGATGATCGGCGACCATGCCCGTGAAGCCGCGTTCGGTGACGCGCAACACGTCGAAGATCGGCTCGATCTGGTTCAGATAGGGCACCGGGGCGGTGAAAATCGCGCGCAGCGAATCTCCGACCTCGCCCGTCCACTCCGCCTGGGGACATACCACGATCAGTTCGTAGGGTTTTCCCTGTGCACTTTTTTTCGAATTGTTCAGGGTCTTGAAGGCGTCGCAGCCTGCTGCCGTCGCGACGATCAGCGCTGCGATCGTTATCCGGAAAAGCGTTTTCATAGTCGGTCGATTCGAGTTGTCTTTATCACAAATATACGTATATTTTTCCAAATGGCGCGGAATTTCACTATTTTTGCCGCGTTATGCGTTTGAAACCGCCAAAAATAGTCCGGCGCCTGATGCCGGACCTGATCTGGGAGATCGACGACGAGGACGGCGTGTTCCTGACCTTCGACGACGGTCCCACGCCGGGCGTCACGGAGTGGATTCTTTCGACGCTGGACAAGTACGATGCCAAAGCGACCTTCTTCGTGCTGGGCAAGAACGTCGAGATGTATCCCGACCTCTACAAGCGCATTCTCGACGCCGGGCACAAGGTGGGCAACCACACCTATTCGCACCAGAAGGGATGGGGCATGAGCCTCGAACGCTATACGGAGGATGTCGATTTCGCCAACGATCTGATCCACAGCGAACTGTTTCGTCCGCCCTATGCGCGCATCACCCCGGCGCAGGCGCGTTTCCTGGGCCAGCGTTACAAACTGGTGATGTGGGACATCATCTCGCGCGACTACAACCGCCGCCTGTCGCCCCGCACCTGCCTGAAGAACGTCACGAAACACCTCGCGCCGGGCGCCATCGTGGTGTTCCACGACAGCGAAAAGGCCTTCCGCAACATGCGTTACGCACTTCCCCGTACGTTGGAGAAGATCCGGCAGATGGGCTTCAAATGCAAGGCGATAGAGCTTTGAGGCCGTTCTGCGGGCGTTTGCAGCGGGCCGTGGCCCCGGGAATAGGAATTTCCGGATTTTTTTCGTAACTTCGCGGCGCGAAAAAACAACAATTATAAACCATATTCCTATGACAATTACAGCAGCTGACATCAAGATCGGCATGTGTATCGAAATGGACGGCAAGACGTTCCTTGTGGTCGATTTCCAGCACTGCAAACCGGGCAAAGGCCCTGCCTTCGTCCGTTCGAAACTCAAGAATCTGGAAAACGGCCGCGTGCTGGAAAACACCTTCTCGTCGGTAAGCCAGAAGATCGAGCAGGTGCGCGTCGAGCGCCGTCCTTATCAGTTCACCTACGAGGATGATCTGGGAGCGCATTTCATGCACACCGAGACTTTCGAGGAGATCAACATCGACCGGAACCTGATCAACAACTACGACCTGATCACCGACGGTCAGATCGTCGAGGTGATGTTCCACACCGAGAAGGAGGCCGTTCTTTCGGCCGAACTTCCTCCGATCGTCGATATGGAGGTGATCTACACCGAGCCGGGCATCAAGGGCGACACGGCGTCGACCAACTCGCTGAAACCCGCGACGGTGAATTCCGCGACGGCGAAGGACGGCGCCACGATCCGTGTGCCGCTGTTCATCAACACGGGCGACAAGATCCGTGTCGACACCCGCACCCGTGAGTACTACGAGCGCATCAAATAGGCGGAAGTTACGGCTTCGAAAAAAGGGAGGACGATGCAGTCCTCCCTTTTTCGTTTCCCTCCCCTCTTCGGGTCACTCGATTGTCAGGCTGCGTCCTTTGGGATATTTCACGGCGTAGCGCAGGCGCAGTTCGCGCTGCTCGCCGGGTTTCAGCTCCAGTCTCCAGGTGACGATGCCGCTCTCCTTGTCCAGCTGGCCTCCGCTCAACTCCTCGGCCGATACGGCGATGGCGCTGTTGCGCGATACGGGCAGCTGGTCGGCGAGCGTCAGCACGACGGGTTCCGGGCGTGTGTTGCGCACGGAGAACTTCCACGCCACGGTCTGTGTCTGGTTCGAACCGATGGCGCGGCGCGACGAATAGTCGTTCTCTTTGGTGCGTTCGATGCGGATGCTTCGGTCGCGGCCCATCGAGAAGCGGAGTGTGTCGCTCGTCTGACCGGGATCGAGGATGCTCTTGCCGACGAACGTGTTTTCGAAATAGACGTTCGCCTCGCCCTGCAACAGGTTGAGTCTCTCCCAGCCGGTGGCCTCCGCCACGAGGAAGGCGTCCTTGTCGATCTTCGGCGTGCTCTGGTAGATATAGGCGGCCGGCAGGTCGAATCTCCCGATTTCGGCTGCGACGCTCTTGCCGTCTGAAGGGATGGTGTAGGGCTGTCTGATTTCGAACTCGTAGCCCAGCTGATTTTGCGTCTGCTCCACCTCCATCACGGCGCTCTCGGTGTCGAAGTCTGCAAAATCGACTTCCACCACCTTCCTGTCCGAAGCCGCTGTGCCGCGAATCCGGACACCCGGTGCGGCGCCTGCCAGTTGATTCGAGACGCCGTATCCCATGACGACCACGTCGTCCACCTTCGTCGCATCCTCCTGCATCACGACGTTCATCGTGTTGCCCGTGATTCTCTCCGTTCGGGGTATGTAGCCGACGTAGCTGAATTGCAGGCTGGAAGCACCGTTGGGAATGGTGATCGAGTAGCTGCCTCGGGTGTCGGTGACGGCGCCGATGGTCGTGCCGGGAATCAGGACGGTCGCTCCGGGCAGGGGTTTGCGCTGATGGTCGAGGACTGTTCCCGACACGGTGTTGCTCGTCATGTTGAGGTTGTAGCGGGGCGGGACGAGACCGTAGTCGAGCCGCCAGGTCTGCAATTTCGGGGCGATGCTCCCGGTATTGGGGTTCGACGAGGAGAGCGTCAAGGCGACGTTCTTCCACTCCTCTCCGGTGTTCTGGAAAATATTGGCCTTGTAGGAGATCTCCACCGGCTCCGACAACCCGCCCGAACGGATGTCGTACGAGGGGAACCAGCCGGCGTTGCGGACGTAGTAGGTTAGCGTGAACGACGCCTTGCAGGTCGCGGGGGCTTCGATCCGCACCTCCACTTCGCTCATCGGGTCCGACTGTCTGCCGCCCAGATTCACCAGTTCGGCCAGAATCTGCCGTCTGCGCTCGTTGATTTTCTCTTCTTCCGCGTCGAGGGAGAGCGTCTTGCTTTTCAGCGTTTCCAGCCGTGCGGCATAGTACTCGTTCAACTCCCTGATGGCGGCCAGCGGGGTGGCGACGTTCCGGTTGGCGACCGAGCAGTTCGTTTTCAGCAGTTCGCTCTCCGCATCCATGACCTCGCGCGAGGCCTTCAGCCGGTCCAGCTGCCGCTGCATCTCTTCGAGCGTCTCTTCGAGCGTCTTTTGGCGGGTCGAGCGTTCGAGGCTGTCGGTGTGGTTGAAAAGCCGGTTGACGGCCGTCACCGTGAATGGACCTTTGGCGCTGACCTGCATGCTCTTGTCATCCAGATAGGGCGACAGTCCGGTGAATACGACCGTCGAATTTCCGGCCGGTAGGTCCACCTGCCGGGTGCGCGTCACCTGCGCCCCGTCGATGAACAGGGTCACTTTTTCAACGGAGGTCTTGACTTTCTGCGGTCCGGCGACGGCCGAAATAGCTGCGGACAACGCCAGCAGCAACAGCATGCGTTTCAGATTCATTGCTTTGTCGGTTTGGGTTGGTTACAGACAAAGTTAGTCAATTATTCCGAACGGCCAAACATCCGCGCCTGTTGCCCGCACCGCGCCTGCATCTCGCCGCCGCGTCTGTTGCCTGTCCGCGCCTGCTTTTCGCCGCCGCGCCTGTTGTCCGCCCGCGCCGCGCCTACTCGAACTCCTGCATCACGCGCTCCATCTTGCGGCGGATCTGGGCCGTGCAGAGGTTGCCGATGCTGCCTTCGTGGGTGTGGCGCACCTCGCGTGTGGGCGTGTATTCGCCCCTTTGGACGGCCATGCCCACCTGCTTGTAGGCTTCGCGGAAGGGCGTGCCCGCCAGCACCATCCGGTTGACGTCCTCCACCGTGAACAGATAGTCGTATTTTTTGTCGTCGAGGATGTGCTCGTTGACGCGGATGTGCGCAAGCATGAAGTCGCACATCGCGAGCGTGCGTTTGATCTCCGTCGTCGCCGGGAAGAGGATGTCCTTCAACAGTTGCAGGTCGCGGTGGTAACCCACGGGGAGGTTGGTCGTCAGCAGCGCGATCTCGTTGGGAACCGATTGCAGGCGGTTGCAGCGGCCGCGCATGATCTCGAAGACATCGGGGTTTTTCTTGTGGGGCATGATGCTCGATCCCGTGGTGAGGTTGTCGGGCAGCGACACGAAGCCGAAATTCTGGCTCATGAAGAGACATACGTCCATTGCAAGGCGGCCTACGGTGGCGGCTATGGCCGCGATGGCGCTGGCCGCGGCGCGTTCGCTCTTGCCGCGGCTCATCTGCGCCGCCACGACGTTGTAGTGGAGCGTTTCGAAGCCCATCAGACGGGTGGTCATCGTGCGGTCGAGCGGGAACGACGAGCCGTATCCGGCGGCCGATCCCAGCGGATTCTGGTTGGCGATGTGCCACGCCGCGGCCACCAGACGCATGTCGTCCGCGAGCGTCTCGGCATAGGCCCCGAACCACAGCCCGAACGACGAGGGCATGGCGATCTGGAGGTGGGTGTAACCCGGCATCAGCACCTCCTTATACGTTTCGCTCTGCTCCTGCAACCGGTCGAAGACCCTCTTCACGGCGTCGGCCACCTGCCGCAGTTCGTCGCGCAGGAACAGTTTGAGGTCCACGAGGACCTGATCGTTGCGCGAACGCCCCGAGTGTATTTTCTTGCCCGCATCGCCCAGCCGGCGGGTGAGCATCAGCTCGACCTGCGAATGAACGTCCTCCGTGCCGGGTTCGATCTCGAAACGCCCGGCTTCGATCTCCGCGGCGATCTCTTTCAGCCCTGCGGTGAGTTTTTCGAGTTCTTCCGCCGTCAGCAGTCCGATGGTCTCGAGCATGGCGATATGCGCCAGCGACCCTTCGACGTCGTAGCGCGCCAGGCGCATGTCCAGTTCGCGGTCGTCGCCCACGGTGTATTCCTCGATCATTTTGTCCGGCTCGTAGCCTTTATCCCAAAGTTTTCCAGCCATATTCCTGTGCTAATTTTCCGATGTACTTTTCATAAACGGCGATTCCCTCCGCGATCTCCTCGAGGAGGACGAATTCGTCGGCCGTGTGCGACCGCGACGATTGTCCGGGACCCATCTTGAGTGCCGGGAAGGGCATCAGCGTGCGGTCCGAAGTGGTCGGCGAAACATAGGTTTCGCGCCCTGCGGCGACTGCGGCCTTCACCAGCGGATGTTCCCCGCCGACCGCCGCGGCGCGGATGCGCGTCGACCGCGGCACGGCGTCGGAGCGGAGGGCCGCCCGCAGAATCCCGACCGTCTCCTCGTTCGAATAGGCGTCCGTCGTGCGGACGTCCACGACGAAACGGCACGTGTCGGGCACGACGTTGTGCTGCGTGCCCGCCTCGATCTGCGTCACCGCAATGCCGATGGGTCCTAACAGTTCCGATTCCCGTCCGAAGCGGAAAGAGCGCAGCCGCGCGATGTCGTCCAGCGCGATATAGAGGGCGTTGACCCCTTCGCCGCGCGCCGCGTGGCCGCTCCGGCCGTGCGCCGTGCAATCCAGGACGACCAGTCCCCGTTCGCCTGTCGCGGCCTGCATCCCCGTCGGTTCGCCCACCAGCGCCATGTCCACTTTCCCCAGGGCGGGCAGCAGGGCGCGGATGCCGTTTTCGCCCATGCACTCCTCCTCGGCCGAGATTCCCAGCACGAGGTTGAAGGGCAGCGGACGTGTGCGGAACGTGAGAAAAGTCTCCAACAGACATACCACCGAAGCCCCTGCGTCGTTGCTTCCCAGTCCGTAAAGCTTTCCGTCCTCGACGGTGGGCGCATAGGGGTCCCGCGTGTACGATGCCGCCGGGCGCACCGTGTCGTGGTGCGAATTCAGGAGCAGCGTCGGTCGTGCGGGGTCGAACCCCTCGGCCCGTGCCCAGACATTGTTCGCAAGCCGTTCGGGCGCTGCTCCGCATTGGGCGAGGAATGCGTGGAGCAGGTCTGCCGTGCGCGCCTCGTCGCGCGAGCGGGAGGGCGTCGCGATGAGCTGTTTTAAGAGTTCTACGGCCTCTGTGATGTGTGCGTCCAAATTTTGAATTTTAATAGAATTAGCTACATTCGTGTTGCAATCGACTGCGGTTCGGAACGACGCCATCTCCCTCCTTGAGGGAGGGCCGGGGTGGGGTCGGATTTGAATACGACGCCAAAGGCGGCGAGTACGGCGGCTGACAGCATCCGGGGCATGGATCAGGCAATTACGACATCGAACTATTCTAATTGTGAATTATGAATTCCGGATCACCGTTCCGATTCCGTTCGACAGGTTTTCGGAGCTTCGGATCGTCACGCTCCGCACCCCTTTTTCGACGGCTTTCAGGGCGTTTTCGATCTTGGGGATCATCCCTTTGCTCACGACGCCGTCGGCCTTGAGCGGCGGATAGGTTGCGGCCGTGATCTCGCGGATCAGCGACGTGTCGTCGTCCGGGTCGCGCAGAACCCCGGCTTTCTCGAAGCAGAAAACCAGGTCCGTCGGGGCGATTTCCGCCGCGCCCAGCGCTACGGCCGAAGCCACGCTGTCGGCGTTGCAGTTCAACAGGGTCCCTTTTCCGTCGTGCATGATGGCCGAGAAGACGGGCGCCATGCCGTCTTCGAGCAGCCTGCGCAGCAGCGCGGAGTCCACCCGTTCGATGTCGCCCACGAACCCGTAGTCGACCGGCTGGGGGCTGCGGCGCCGGGCCGTGACGGCGTTTCCGTCGGCGCCCGACAGCCCGAGGGCGTTGCATCCTGCGGCCTGCAATCCGGCCACCGCCTGCTTGTTGATCAGCCCGGCGTAAACCATCGTCACCACGTCGAGCGTTCCCTTGTCGGTGATGCGGCGTCCGTCGACCATCTGCACCTTCAGCTCCAGCCGCTCGGCCAGCCGCGTGGCCAGTTTTCCGCCTCCGTGCACGAGTATTTTGGGGCCTTCCAGCGCGGCGAACTCCTTCAGGAAGCGTTTCATCGCCGCGGGGTTGTCGATGACGTTGCCGCCTATTTTTACGACTGTGATCCGTTCCATCAGTTCAGACCCTCCAGCAGTCGTTTGAGTACCACCTGGGCCGCGATCTCGCGGTTCGCGGCCTCGGGGATCACCAGCGAACGGGGCGATTCGATCACCTCGTCCGTGACGATCATGTTGCGCCTTACGGGCAGGCAGTGCATGAAGCGGGCGTTGTTCGTGAGCGCCATCTTCTCCGCATCGACCGTCCATGCGCGGTCGCGCGACAGCACTTTGCCGTAATTGGGGTCCGTATAGGCGGCCCAGTTCTTGGCGTAGACGAAGTCGGCGCCTTCGAGGGCCTTGCGCTGGTCGTATTCGACGCGCGCCGCGCCCACGAACTTCGGGTCCAGTTCGTACCCTTCGGGGTGGGTGATGACGAAATCGTAGTCCGCGGCGTTCATCCACTCGGCGAACGAGTTGGGCACGGCCTGCGGCAGGGCGTTGGGGTGCGGCGCCCAGGTCATCACGACCTTCGGACGCTCCACGGCCTTGTGCTCCTCGATGGTGATCAGGTCGGCGAAACTCTGCAACGGGTGGCGCGTCGCGGCCTCCATCGAGAAGACCGGACGGCCCGAGTGGCGGATGAACTGCTCCAGCACGCGTTCCTCGTAATCCTCGGCTTTGTCCTGAAACCGTGCGAACGATCTTACGCCGATCACGTCGCAGTACGATCCCATGACCGGAATGGCTTCGAGCAGGTGTTCGGCCTTGTCGCCGTCCATCACCACACCCCGCTGGGTTTCGAGTTTCCACGCCCCCTGGTTGACGTCGAGGACCATGACGTTCATGCCGAGGTTCATGGCGGCCTTCTGGGTCGAAAGCCGCGTGCGGAGGCTTGAATTGAAGAAGAGCATCAAAAGGGTCTTGTTGCGCCCCAGTCCCGTGAACTGGAAGCGGTCGCGCTTGATCTCCAATGCTTCGGCGACAGCCTGACGAAGGTCGCCGATGTCTTCTACGCAGGTGAATTTATCCATGGATTCGTTTTTTTGTTTTTTGTTAAATTATCTGGCTTCCATCTCGGAAGGCTGTCTCTGGATCGTCCTCTAAACCCCGCCTTTTAGGCAGGCGGCAGCTCGCGGGGGAATGCTATGAAGCAACGCGCAATAGCAGGCCTTCGCAGGGCGGAGCTGCGGCCTGCCGGCGTAAAACGCCTGTTTTATGGGGTCCGGAGCAAAAGTCGGCCTTTTTCACCTTTCACTTTTCACCTTTCACCTTGTCGAACGCCGTGAGGAAGCGGTCCGCCATCTCTTTTGTCAAGCACAGCGCCGGCAGCAGCCTGACGGTCGAAGCTCCCGCCCCGCCCGTGAAGATGTGCTTGTCGAAAAGCAGTTTCTTGCGCAGCTCCGGACCCGATCCGTCGATCTCTATGCCGATCATCAGGCCGCGTCCGCGCACCTCTTTCAGTCCGCCGATCTTGTGCAGTTCGGCCAGAAGGTAGTCGCCGATCTCGGCGGCGTTTTCCACCAGAGCGTCGCGCTCGATCACCTCCAGCACGGCGATGGCCGCCGCACAGGCCAGGTGACTGCCGCCGAAGGTGGTTCCCAACAGCCCCGGACGCGCCTCGAAGTGGGGCGCTATGAGCACGCCGCCGATCGGGAATCCGTTGGCCATGCCTTTGGCCGTGGTGATCAGGTCGGGGCGGATGCCGGCGGCCTGGTGGGCGAAGAAGCGGCCCGTGCGGCCGTATCCCGACTGGATTTCGTCGAGCACCAGCTGCGTCCCGGTCTCGGTCGCCGCGGCGCGCACGGCGCGCAGGAACTCGTCCGTCGGGCAGTGGATGCCCGCAACGCCCTGAATGCCCTCGACGATCACCGCCGCGAACTCCCGCGTGGCGAGCTTCGCGCGCATCGCCCCGATGTCGTTCAGGGGGGTGAACTCCACGTTCGGCGTGCGGTTGAAGGGCGACGAGATCGCCGGATTGTCCGTCACGGCGACGGCTCCCGACGTGCGGCCGTGGAAGGCCTTCGAGATGGCGAGCGCCTTCGACCGGCCCGTGTGGAACGATGCCAGTTTCAGGGCGTTCTCGTTGGCCTCGGCCCCCGAGTTGCAGAGGAAAAGGCGGTAGTCGTCGTAACCCGAGATGCGGCCCAGTCTCTCCGCCAACTTCACCTGAAGCGAATTCTCGACCGAGTTGGAGTAGAATCCGAGACGTGCGACCTGCTCCTGCACGGCCCGCACGTAGTCGGGCTGCGCATGCCCGATCGAGATCACGGCATGGCCGCCGTAAAGGTCGAGGTACTCGGTTCCCGCCGCGTCGTAGACGCAGCAGCCCTTGCCCCTCACCGGTTCGATCGGATATAACGAATATACGTTGAAAAGTTCCATATGTACAAATTTACATTTATTGTCTTAATCGCAGTCTTTGACCGCGAAATTCTTTGTACTTTTTGGCCGCAAAAAGTACCAAAAGCTCTCCGACGGATGCCTCTGCCTATGCCGTCCCGGCTAACGCTGGCTCCGGGCGCCCGCCTAAAAGGCGGGTTTTAGGGGGCTGCGCGAACATTCATAAAACAGGCGTCTTACGCCTGCGCTTTTAGCCGGGACTTCGTTTGACGGCTCGGCATCGGGCCGGATTCATTCGCCGCCAGAGGCGGCGTGAGAAGAGGCGCAGCAACCGAATCGGAAACGCGCATCCGGCCATCGCCTCTGGAAGCGGTTTTGGTGCTTTTAACTTCGCTGCGCTCGTTTTCCTCCTTCTGGCACGGCATAGCCCGCAAGCGGTCTCTGCTCGTGCTGCGTGCGTCGGTTGCCACCAAAAGGTAGTGTAAACCACGGTGGTACGCCGTGAATAACACCGGTCCGGATTAAAATGCCGAGGCTTTCAGCCGCAAACCCTCCTTTTCGTCCAGCCCGAACATCAGGTTCATGTTCTGCACGGCCTGTCCCGACGCCCCTTTCAGCAGGTTGTCGATGACCGAGACGACGTGCAGTTTCCCGCCGTATTTGGCTGTGTGGAGCAACGCCTTGTTGGTGTTGACCACCTGCTTGAGGTCCACGTCGCGTTCCGTGACGCGGGTGAATGCCGAGGGGGCGTAGAAGTCGGCGTAGAGCTTCGATGCCGCTTCGCCGTCGAGCGGACACGCCGTGTAGACACTCGCCAGGATGCCCCGCGTGAAGTCGCCGCGCATCGGCACGAAGTTCACTTCGCGGTCGAACGACGGCTCCAGCAGCCGCAGGTTGCGCCCGATCTCCAGGAGATGCTGGTGCGTGAAGGCCTTGTAAACCGAAATGTTGTCCGACCGCCAGCTGAAATGGGTCGTGGCCGAGGGTTTTACGCCTGCGCCCGTCGAACCCGTCACCGCCGTCACGTGCGCCTCGTCCTGCAACAGCCCCGCGGCGGCCAGCGGCAGCTGGATCGCCGTGGCGAAACAGCCCGGGTTGGCCACGCGCTCCGCCCGGCGGATGCGTTCGCGGTTCAGCTCCGGAAGCCCGTAGACGAATCCGCACGACTCGTCGCGGAAATCCTGCGCCAGGTCGATGATCTTCACGCCTGCGGGGATCGTGTTCTCTTCCATCCAGACCCGGCTCTGCCCGTGGGCCGAGCAGAGGAACAGCACGTCGATCGCCCCGAGGTCGTACGCGTCGCAGAACCGCATGCCGGTGTCGCCCTCCAGTCCTCCGTGCACCTGCGCGAGGCGGTTGCCCGCGTTCGAAGTGCTGTGGACGAAGGCGATCTCCGCCTGCGGATGGTTCACCAGCAGGCGGATCAGTTCGCCGGCGGTGTACCCGGCGCCTCCGATGATGCCGACCCGGATCATTTCTTGTTGCGTTTCTGGACGTTGTAGAAAATCTTGATCTGGTTGCCGAGGATCTTCGTGAATCCCTTCACGTCGTCGGCCGTCCACGCCTTGTTGACCTCGCCGTACTCGCCGAAGTCGGTCTTCATCAGGTCGAACGTCGAGTCGACGCCCACGAGCGTATAGTTGCGCGGCCGCAGGATCAGCTCCACGGTTCCCGTCACGTTGCGCTGCGAGGAGAGGAGCATCGCCTCGATGTCGCGCATCACCGGTTCGAGGTACTGCGCTTCGTGGAGGAACATGCCGTACCACGTCGCCACCTGGTCTTTCCAGTAGGTCTGCCATTTGGTCAGCGTGTGTTTTTCGAGCATCTTGTGCGCGGCGATGATCAGCATCGGCGCGGCGGCCTCGAAGCCCACGCGGCCCTTGATGCCGATGATCGTGTCGCCGATGTGCATGTCGCGGCCGATGC
>ERZ780144.3197-NODE-3197-length-12424-cov-9.195165_pt1 | contig 12424 bp, 16 predicted proteins | sample MGYA00511380_ERZ780144 | MGnify/ENA primary metagenome ERZ780144 (study PRJEB29588, sample SAMEA1965858) | human gut metagenome | biome: human gut; feature: human-associated habitat; material: faeces | place: Denmark | collected 2008/2010 ... | reverse complement strand
AGGTTTACTCGACGATCACCGACATTTACACCCCCAAGCCGGACCGCCTGCGGGACTGGATTTCGATGCCCAAGGCCAACGGTTACGAGGCGCTGCATTCGACCGTGATGGGTCCCGACGGGGTATGGGTCGAAGTGCAGATACGCACTCAGCGGATGGAGGATATCGCCGAAAGGGGATTCGCCGCCCACTGGAAATACAAGCACGCCACGATTTCGCAGGACGAAGACGAGTTCGACAAATGGCTGAAGCAGATCCGCGCGGCGCTGAACAGCCCGACGGAAAACGCAGTCGACTTCTTGGATAACTTCAAGTTATCGCTGTATACTTCTGAAATAGTAGTATTTACACCAAAAGGCGAAGCCCGGAAAATGCCGTTCGGCGCAACGGCGCTCGATTTCGCATACGACATCCACTCGAAAATCGGCAACAGCGCGATCAGCGCCAAGATCAACCACAAACTCGAACCGATCACCACGCAGATCAACAGCGGCGACCAGATCGAGATCATCACGGCCGACAACGCCCGCCCCAAGCCCGAATGGCTCGAAACGGTCACCACGGCCAAGGCCAAACAGTCGATCAAGAGTTTCCTCAAACGCGAACGGCAGAACAACATCGAGCGGGGCATGCAGATGCTCGACGAAAAGATGAAGTCGCTGAACGTCAAGTTGAGCGGCCGCGTGCTGCGCAAGATCACGCCCATTTACGACAGCAAGAACAAGGAGGAGCTGTACAGTAAGATCGGAGCGGGAATCGTCTCGCTCGACAACCTGGACAAAGCCCTCAAGGTCAACTCCAAGAGCAAGATACTCAAATTCTGGACCCTCTTCATCCCCCAGAAGAAGGAGGACGAGACGGACGATGCCGCAATTCCGGGCGAAATCGCCCCGGCAGAGGAGGCTCCGGCCACGGAACCGCAGTTCGAAATCGCGGAGTGCTGCAAGCCCATTCCGGGCGACAAGGTGGTAGGGTATCGAGACCCCGCCTCGGGAAACATCATCGTACACAAGGCCACGTGCGACGAGCTGAACCGTCTTGCGACACAGTTCGGCCGCAACATCGTCAAGGAGGAGATCAAATGGTCGCAGCACAAGGCCATGTCCTACCTGGTGACCACGGAACTGCGCGGCATCGACCGGCAGGGCATCCTGCTCGACCTGGCGAAGGTCGTAAGCGCCGATTTCAACATCAATATCCGCGAAGTGAACATCCACAGCCACGACGGCATCTTCGAAGGCAACGTCAGCCTCTACGTGAAGGACGCCGAAAGTCTCCACGCCGTGATGGACAAACTGCGCAAGATAAAGGGTATAGAGAGTGTCAAACGAACATTGAGTTAAAGACATGGATGATTTCGCAACGGTAATATGGGTCGTGATCATCGCCGGAGCGATGATATTCAACGTCGTATCGCAATCGCGCAAGGCCCGCGGAAAAGGCGCCCGCACACCCGGCCACGAAGAGGCGTGGCCCTCGCAGGCACACCCGGAGTCCGAACCGGACCCGATGCCGGCTCCGCGCCCTGCGCCGTGGCCCGTTGCACCCGTTTTTCCGGACGAATGCCAGAGTCTGGAGGAGATTCCCGCCGAGGAATATGCACCGGAACATACGACGCCGAAAGCCGCCGGGAGGGGGCATTTACGCCATCAGACCGTCAACCGGCTCATGGACGACAGCGGGAATGACGAAATCGCCGCGCATTCCCTCACAAACAATGCACCGGATGCGGCAACGACGTCCCAGACCGAAGAATTCAACCTCCGGCAGGCGATTATCTACTCGGAAATACTGAAACCCAAGTTCGAGGAATAGGATGCCTGAAACCAAGCCTAAAGCCCCCTTGACGCCCGAAGAACTGCGTTGGCGGGCCGCCGCCCGGGACCCGGACAAGGCAGAACGCAATCTGAAACTGCAATACATCCTGCTCGGATGCGCAATCGCCGCAAGTATCGGATGGGGAATCTACTTATTCCGTACCGATGTCATCTCCCGGTCGGACTGGTTGGGAGCGTTGGGGATTGCCCTCTTCCTCGTCAGCATCCTTCTCGGCATTGTCAATAACAGGCGTATTTTGGCGGACAAGAGGCCGTGGGGCGATCTCTGACCCACTCTCTCCACAGCAGAAACCTCGATAAATGACGAAAATGACACCTCGGGAAAATAAATGGCTGGAAGACTACCGCCGCCGGGAAGCCGCGAAAACGGTCCGAATGCAGCGCAGGGCGCTTTGGTTCTGGGGTGCGTTATTCACGACATGGGCGATTTTCGGGCTTTTCGCAGAACCGGACAAGTTCACATTCACCGACAGCCTGCTGCTGATAATGATCCTTGTCAATGTATTTAACAGCATCAAGGAACTGATCCGCAATAAACGAATCGCCGCAGAAAAAAATGCAGCCGAAACTTCGGAAGACGCCCCGGTCGCTAAATAGGCAAAACCTAAAAACAAAGATATGGCAACTATTTTTTCACGCATCATCGCAGGGGAGATCCCCTCGTACAAAGTAGCCGAAAACGAAGACTACTATGCATTTCTCGACATCAATCCGCTGACAAAAGGCCATACGCTGGTCGTCCCCAAAAAGGAGGTGGACTATATTTTCGACCTCGATGACCGAACGCTGGCAGGCATGATGCTTTTCGCCAAAGAGGTCGCAGCCAAAATCAAGCGGGAAATAGCGTGTGCAAGGGTAGCAGTCGTAGTTTTAGGCCTCGAAGTGCCCCATGCACACATTCATCTGATCCCCATTCAGAGCGAAAACGACGTGGATTTCTACCGCGAAAAGCTCAAACTGACGCCGGAAGAGTTCCGCGAAATAGCCGACAAACTCTCGAAATAGAAGGCTGTTTACAAATCTACAACAAGCTGTATTTAAGCCGGATAGTGGGTTATCAACACTATCCGGCCTCTTTTTATTTAACATAATAAATCCGAAATCCGGAGATGTTAACAAAATGTCTGATAAGGGTTCGGAAATAGCTTGAAAATGCATTCATTTTTACAAAATAGGGTAGCATATTTACAAATGTAAACACGCAATGTCCACGTTATTTCCATATGTAATTACATTTGTAAACCATATCTGTTTGTTAAAGATGTCAATAGTTACAATTGTAATAATTCGACATCCTTTAAATAAACTGCAATTTCAGAGCGACCAACAAGCGATTAAAATATTAAACATTGAGCAATATATACTCATTAATCAGTCATTTACGAATATTACTTAAAGAAACAATTCAATATCATATAGTCTAATCCATCAATAACCAGCTACAAGTAGACTGCGCCAATAGTGCACAGCGTAAATATTCAAATACCATATATTTATCGTTATTTATCTAAAATAACGCTTTAACAAATAGATTGCATGCAAATTTAACCATATCGACTTATTTACACTTGTAAACTTTGTCGACACTTATTAACATTTTACAAATGTAGATTTTACTTGTTTTACAAAAGAAAAAACTTTATATTTGTAAAAATTTGCGCTGATGAGGGAAAAATTGCTCGATCTGATGAAAAACGAAGGATTGAAGCCGAGCCAGCTCGCGGAACTGCTCGAAATCAATCCGGCGGGAATTTCCCATATTCTCGCCGGGCGAAACAAACCGGGCTTCGATTTGTTACAAAAGATTCTCCGGAGGTTCCCGCGAATCAATCCCGACTGGCTGCTGCTCGATTCCGACAAGATGTATCGCGACAGCGAACCCGAACAATCCGCACCGGCCGCTGCGGTCGAATCGTCGATCTCCGACGGATTGTTCGGTCCGACCCGGAATACGCCGCTCAACCCGCCGCATCAGGAGCCGGCTTCGACAACGTCCGAAAATCCGGCGCCGCCGGCAACGGCTCCATTTTCCGGCACACGGACAGACGTCGCCGTCCGGCGAATCGTAATATTGTACGATGACCTTACCTTCGAGAGTTTCACGCCGACAAAGCGCTAAAAGCCATCGCCCGGAATATTTTTGTGAATGTTGCACGCACAGGAAGATAATCCGCCGCCGGCCGAAGCTTAAAATCCAAAATGAATTTAACCCGCCGGCCAATCGTCCGACCGGCGACCATAAAAAAAGCATCCTTACAGTACAAAGGTAATTGAATTAATATTGTCATTATGTTAAATAATGAGTGATTTCGTTCTTCTTACTACGCTGTCCTTTAGGACTTTACACATGTAATTTACATTTATTAATATCAATATTATGTTTGATGATTCATTTAAGTTGTGCCTTGTTGTTGCTGATCTTGTTGCTATAACCGAGACTGTTCGCAACGACGTTCCTGCGTGCCTTGCTGATCGTCTTGATCTTGCCGTTAAAACGATTCGCGAAGTCTTGGAAAATGTGCAGTAATACTTTAATTTACATTTGTAAAACACTTAAATTCATTTAGTTATGGAAACTCCCGAAGTTGTAATTATTCTTTCCAGCGGTACGAAAATCGCTTGCACCGCGAAATCTGCTAAATATCTTATTATCGGCCTTGGCCTTGAATCGCTTATTAAGAATGGAAAAATTGAAGGGACTGTTGAAGAGTAAGAAATTTTGGACGCTGATTGCGGCCCTTGTGGCTGCTTTCGCAGCCTTTTTCACCTCTTCGTGTTCTGCTTCTGCCAGGGTTTCGAGATCTGGCATTCATATTGATACCGTGCGTGTTGATTATATTATTCGAAGTAGAAATACAATTGAATTTTAACTATGGATACTCAAACTGAATATATTGTCGTTGTTAACGGTCGCCCGTTCTTTTCTGTTGCTTGCCTTGATAACCTCACGTCTGTGCGCGATGAGGCTTGGCGTCGCTTCGGCGATAAAGCAAAGATTGAAATTTTTAAGCAGGTGACGACTTCTTTTGATCCTTGCGGAGATGAGTCGAGTGTCGCTACTGACGATAGCAAGTAATGTCTACTATCGCCTTATGGCTACGAATACATGGAGGGCCTTTGAAGCCCTCCTTTTGTGGTCCGACGAAGTGCGTTACGAAACTGTTCGCGGTAAGGACCCCTGTTTAGTTGTTGTCTTTGATAAGTCTGATGAGTTCTTTCGCTGGAAAGATTGGGTAGTTGATTCAGCTCTACCCTATTGCTACATCCGTACCGTGGACGATCGCATTATTATTACCGTTCCTGTCCAACCTTTCTTCCGTTCGACGGTTAACCCTTCGAAATGGCGTGTGAACAACCGAAAAACATAGTTAATCGCCGTTATATCGATATGACCTACAACGAAGTTATCGACTACGCGAAAGTTAACTACGGCACTTTTTGGCCTCCGGACTATGTTGTAGAGGTCCCCTGCGGATACTGTCATTCTTGCCAAAAGTCGTATAATAATCAGTACCGTATCCGACTTATGTATGAGGTTCGCCGCTGGCCTCCGAATTCCTGTCTGTTTGTTACCTTAACCTTTGACGACGATAACCTAAAGAAGTTTTCGAAGGACACAAATAAGGCTGTCCGCTTATTCCTCGATCGCTTGCGCAAAGATTATGGTAAACAAATCCGGCATTGGTTTGTTTGCGAATTTGGTACGCTACATGGTCGCCCTCACTACCATGGCATCCTTTTTAATGTTCCGCAGGAGTTAATTGATGGTTATTCTCCGGATGTCCCCGGTCATCATCCTCTTCTTGCGTCCCGTTGGCGGTATGGTTTTGTTTTTGTTGGCTATGTTTCTGATGAGACGTGCAGTTATATTACCAAGTATGTAACCAAGTCGATCAACGGTGATAGAGTTCGCCCCCGTGTTATTACCTCGTTTGGCATAGGAGGAAACTACCTTAATACCGATGAAGCTTGCTTGCATAAGATTGGTGATAAATACCAGCCCTCTATGTTGCTTAACGGCTTTCCGCAAGCTATGCCGCGTTATTATTATAACAAGATATTCACGGAAGTTGATAAACAAAATATGGTGCTCGATCGTTTTATTCGCCCTCCTGCTGAGTTTAGTTGGCAAGGCCAAAAGTTTGCGAGTAAATTCGATCAAGTTATGCAACGTCGTTCTACTTTGGAATTGAACAAATCTGCTGGTCTTACTCCTATTTCTCCCCTACCCTCTTCTCCTCGTGTTTCTTCTTTTGATAGATTTAAACAACTTATTGACGAAATTAAAGAATTTGAGTAATGGCAAAATATCGCATTCCATCCGATTATAAGAATGATGTTTCTAAAGCCACCCACGCATGGTCCTCGGGCGCCGGCTCTCCCATTCATTTAGGGCTGGCGTACCCTACGCATCACCGTCATTTGAATGTCGGTGATCGTATTCGCGGCGAAATTAATACGCTTGTTCAGTCGAATCCTATGCAGGGCCCCTTGCTTAACGGATTTCGGCTTGTTACTATCGCCACCTTTATGCCTGATGGTGTTATTTACGGTTGGCTGCGCAGCGGTAAGCGCTATAAGCCTGATCAGTATAAGAATTTTTCTAAATATTATTTCAATCCTCTCGGTGTCAACTTCCCCTCTGCTTACGAGGATCCCGCTTTCGGTGGTACGCGTAAAATTTGGAAGATGAAGCGCTATATATCTGATCCCACCGAAGGGACTGCTACTTATTACGATGTTTGGGCTGACGATTTGATGAACGCCGATACGGCTACGGAGGCTTATGATCACATTGGCCGCGGTGGCCTCTGGGATTGGCTTGGTGTCCCGGCTGGCGCTGTTTATCCGGGTTTTGGTGGTACGCGACCGCAGCCTTTTGATTCTGATTCCTTTAAGTGGAACCTCGCTCCCTTTGTGACCTATCTTCTTTCGCATTATTATTATATTGCGAATATGCAGGAGGATTATGTCTATTTTACTCGTGGCGCTCGCGAAATTGCGTGGGAACTTTACGAATCGGCGGGCAAGGACTATTCGCAGTCTCTTGCGGAACTTCCTTTTAATACGGTATTCGATAGTCTTAACCCTGATATGATTATTGATTTCGTGCAGGACCTGTTTTCTGCTTCAATGACTGGTTTCGGTGGTGATTTCTTCAAGAATTATCCGAGTAAATACGACCCCCTTAGGTCTATGATTACTGCCGGACTTGGCGCACACGGCGGTCTTCTCTCTGTTCCGTATTCGCCTGATTTGTTTGGTAATATTATTAAGCAAGGTAGCTCTCCTTCTGTTAATATTCCCGTTACTGATGATGTCACGGGTCAGTCTGTTGTTGCGGTTCCCGATCTTCGTTTGTGGACGAAAATTCAGAACTGGATGGACCGGTTGTTTGTCTCTGGTGGTCGTATTGGTGACGTGTTTCGTACTGTTTGGGGTAAAGATTCTTCCCCATATGTCAATAAGCCCGATTTTCTCGGTGTTTGGCAATCTTCGATTAATCCGTCTAATGTCGTAGCTTCTGCGGATGGCACTACGGCTAAAACGGAATCGAACGTCGGCCAGATGGCTGCCCGTGTTGACAGTTATTCTGATTACGGCCGTAACGGCAAGATTGATTACTACGCCAAAGAACCGGGAACTTTCATGCTTATTACCATGCTTGTTCCGCAGCCTGCTTATTGCCAGGGTTTGCACCCTGACTTGTACGGCGATTCCTTTGCGGATGACTTTAATCCCGAGCTTACAGGTATTGGGTTTCAGTCTATTCCCCGCCATCGCTTTAGTATGATGCCTACGGGCTTTTCTAATCCGACGAAAAGTCCATATGTGGCGTATCAGGCGGATGTACAAAATGATCCTAACCAAATTTCTATCGGTGAGGAAGTCGCTTGGTCGTGGCTCCGTACTGATTACCGCCGTCTGCATGGCGAATTTGCTCAAAATGGCGTTTTCCAATATTGGACCCTCGTTCGTCGTTTCTCCGAGTATTACGTCTCGGAGTCGGAACCTGATTCTCCTGTTGAATATTATGATTACAATTATTATGGCACGTACATTAATCCGCTTTCTTGGCAGTATCTGTTTGCCTCTACATCTTTGACTGATCCTAATTTTATCCTGATGGCTGATTATAACTTGCGTGTAGTTTCGTCCGTTCCGGCTAATTATATGCCCTTCCTTGGACGTTAATTTTTACAGGTATGTATCCTAAAAAACGCTTAATCAATTCCGGTCGTATTGCTTCCGGTTCGTTTACTCCTTGCGTTGATCGTCAGTGTGTTGCACGTCGCCTTTCGTACTATGTTAAGGGTGGCGTCGACCTTGAAGGCATCTCCAATCGTCCTCCGGTTGAGGGTCATTTTGATAGTCCGGAGGATATTTCGTCCGATTCCCTCGATATTACGTCTGATCCTACTGTTTCAAAGCTCGATATTGCTGAATATGCGTCAATGCAGTATGCTGATGCTGTTACGAAGCGTGCGGCTGAAAAATTTACTGATACTTCTGATAACAATTCCGACTAATTGAACATCGAAAACCGGGGAGGGCCGCAATATACTTGATATATATTGCGGAGTGCGGAAGCACGTCCCTCCCCTACTTTTCGAAAGAAAAATAGAACAATATGCCTTCAGATTTTAGTAAAGGTTTTGGCAACCTTGGTAGCTTAATGGGTTCAAGTGCTGCTGGTGCTATTGGTAATATTGCTTCCGGTGTTACAAACGCTCTTTTTGGTGGCATTCAAGCCCGCCGCAATTGGAAGTACAAGAAGAAGGAAATGGCCCTTCAGCAAAAGTACAATCTTGAGAATATGCAAAAGCAGTTCGATTATCAACAGGAGGCTTGGAATCGCGAGAATCGTTACAATGATCCTCGCAATGCTTCTGCTCGTTGGCGTTTGGCTGGTATCTCCCCTAACGCGGTTTTTGGCAATTCTCCCGGTGGTGCTGGTGTCGCTGGTTCTGCCGGTACTCCCGATGTTTCAAATCCTTCTGCTGGCGGTAATGTTGATACTTCGGCTTACCACCCTACTCTTACTCCTGTTGAAATGATGCGCGCGCAAAATGAGAAAAAGGTCGCCGATTCGCAGGCTGATCTTAATAATGCTCTTGCCGATAAGGCCCGCGGTGACACAAAAGACCCGGATATTACGAAGCGTTCGCAGCTTGTTCAGCTTTCTCGTGATGAAATCGCCAAGGAAACGGAGGAAGTTCAGCGCGATATTCTTAAGATTCAAAAAGACTTCACCGAAGCTAAAGAATCGAATGATGTTGCTATCCAGCGCGCGAAATATTTGGAAATTATCGCAAATTGTGATAAATTGTTGGCCGATAAGAATGTTTCCGAAGAAATGAAGGAGAAGTTAGAGGCCGACAAGAAATTGGCGCAAGAAATGGTTAATACTGAAAAGGCTAAACAGCGCAATTTAAATGCTGATGCTCGCTATAAGGATGCTATTCGCGAGACTGAAGATCTTTTGCGGTCGGGTAAGCGTAAACTTCAAACCCGCGAGATTATGAAAGTTGTGTATGAGACCTTTGGGCAGGATCTTTCGAATGCTCGTCAGATTGAGGAGATCGCGCGAATGATGACGGCGACGGATAGACCTTCAAGTATTCCCGCTTATCTCGACAAGATTGCCGAACAGCTTGGCGGTGCAGATCAAGACGCCAAATGGGAGGCAAAAGGTCGTTTATCTGAAAATCTACGTAAACTTTTAAAGTCTTATGATGATTAGTTTGTTGTATTCGTTTCTCGCAATAGGTTGCGGACAAGTAGTAGTAGTAGTAGTAGTAGTTGTTCCGCTTTTATTGTTAATCCGTGCGATTATTCGCTGGCTTAATCGCCATTAGTATTTTACAACCGTAATTTACATGTGTAAAATACCGATAATCAATCTTTAGCGTATGCGTACTTACCGACGGCCCGGCCGCCTTCGTCTTGAGCCCTCCCACGGAGCTCGAGACGTTGGCGCGCCGGGCTACTTCTTTTCATTGCCCCTACTACTAACGTAGTATTTCGCCGCAACGAAATACGAAGTGTCTCCGATATGCTATGCGTGCGTGCGTGTTTCACGCGTGCGCGCAATAATGCTATCGAAAATAATTGTAAAATAATTATTCTTTTTTTTGCAGTTGTAAAATATATTTGTATATTTGTATGTCGGTTCTCGACATCCGTTCTTTGACATTCTTCCCCCCCCCCTATTCTACTCTCTCCTGGGAAGAATGAAAATCGCTTAAGTTGCTGATAATCAGCGCAATATTGTCATTATGTTAAATTATGGTCGTTATCCGAATATTAATTGATTAATAATCAACTGTTTTTTACTTATTAATATACCAGTAGATACCGCCGACAAAGACCGCTCCGCCGGCGATATTGCCCAAAGTCGCGGGAACAAGATTGGCAAGCAGAAAATCGGACACGGTGACCGATGCACCGTGCATCATGCCCAGCGGAATGAAAAACATATTGGCGACGCTGTGTTCATAACCGATTGCCACAAAACACATTATCGGGAAAAACAATCCCAGCAGCCGGCCCGCGACATCGTTGGCGCTCAAACCCAGCCACACGGCCAGGCACACCAGCCAGTTGGCGCCGACACCCCGCAGGAACACCGTGAGCCACGGCATCGAGACCTTTGCCTCGGCAATGCCGACGGCCGCCGAACGCCACGCCTCGGCAGAGAGCATGCCGGGAAGTTTCACGAGAAAACAGGCGAAAAACAGCGACCCGACAAAATTTCCGGCATAGACCAACATCCAATTTAACAACACCTTACGCCATCCATAACGTCGTCCCAATGCACCGGGGATCAGCACGGCATTATTGCCCGTAAAGAGTTCCGCTCCTGCGAAAACGACCAGCATAAGCCCCAGCGGGAAGACAAGTCCGGAGAGCAGGCGCTGCAATCCCGGAGCAGGAGCCATCGACGGAAAGCCATATCCTATCACGATGGAAAACAAGCCTCCCATAGAAATATAGGCGCCAGCTAAAAACGCTAAAATCAATATTTTGCGAACGGGAAGCGAAATCTTGTCGGAGGCGGCCCTCTCCACCAGGGCGAGGACCTCTTTCGGATTGTTTATCGGCATACGGGGATTTTAATCGGGGGCCAAAGATAAACATTTCGGCCGAAACGACAAAACAAGCCGCAAAATCCCGCCGCTACGGGTAATTTTACTACCTTTGCACAAAATACAGGGGACTACCCTACCGTATAAATCACAAATCATTGATTGTCAACCATGCGTAAATTATCGGCATACTTACTGGCAGCCCTGCTGCTCGCGGCCTGCACGCCGGAACAACCCGCCGGGGAGAATACGTTTTACGTCTCGATCCCCCCGCTGCGCAGCATCGTAGAGGGGATTGTCGGCGACGATTTCAAAATAGAGGTGCTCGTGCCGTCCGGAGCAAGTCCCGAGACGTTCGAGCCGACGCCCCGGCAGTTCGTGGAGCTGAACAAGGCACAGCTCATTTTCAACGTGGGATTGATCGACTTCGAAACCACCCTGCTGGGCAAAGTCGGGGATCAGGCGAAAGTCGTGAACTTGAGCCGCGGTATCGACCTGATCGCAGGCTCCTGCTCGCACGGCCACCACGGACACGACCACGGGCATGCCCACGGTGTAGACCCCCACGTCTGGACCTCGCCCAAAGCCCTGCAAACGATGGCCGCAAACGCCTACGAGGCAATTCGTAACGCCTATCCCGACTCGGTGAAATACGAGGCCGGCTACAACCGGCTGCGCAGCACGCTCAAGGAACTGGACATCCGCACGGCGGAGAAGATCGCCCGGAGCGGCGTGAAGTACTTCATCGTCTACCATCCCGCACTCACCTACTACGCACGCGATTACGGACTGCGGCAGGTGGCCATCGAGGCCGACGGCAAGGAACCGTCGGCCAAACAGCTGACGGCGGTTATCCGACAGGCCCGCGAGGACGGCGTGCGGCGGATTTTCTACCAGAACCAGTTCCCGGCATCGACCGTGGAGATCATCGCCCGCGACATCGACGCCGAATACGTGGAGATCGACCCGCTGGACGAAGACGCCATCGGCGCCATCGACGCAATGACCGATTCAATCACGGCAAAATGAATCTGGTAACGCTGCGCAACGTAAGTGTCGCATACGACGGCTACGAGGCCCTCCGGCACGTCGACCTGGAGATTGCGGACCTCGATTTCCTGGGGGTCATAGGTCCCAACGGCGGCGGAAAAACGACGCTCGTAAAGGCCATCCTGGGAACCGTCCCCCACACCGGAGAGCTGACTCTCGTCCCGGAGCTGTTCCGCGGGAAGGAACGGCTGATCGGCTACATGCCGCAGATTTCGGATTTCGACCGCGCATTCCCGATCTCGGTCCTCGAGGTCGTACTGTCGGGATTGCAGGGCCGCCGCGGATTCAGCTCCCGCTACACGAAGGAGGACCGTGCCAGAGCGATGGAACTGCTTGCGGCATCGGGAATCGCCGACACGGCCCGCAGCCCCATCGGCGAGGTGTCGGGCGGGCAGATGCAGCGGGCGCTGCTGGCCCGGGCCGTGATCTCGGACCCGAAGCTGCTGA
>ERZ780144.3191-NODE-3191-length-12446-cov-4.864821_pt1 | contig 12446 bp, 8 predicted proteins | sample MGYA00511380_ERZ780144 | MGnify/ENA primary metagenome ERZ780144 (study PRJEB29588, sample SAMEA1965858) | human gut metagenome | biome: human gut; feature: human-associated habitat; material: faeces | place: Denmark | collected 2008/2010 ... | reverse complement strand
CATACAATGTACCTCGTATGGCATTCATCAACAAGATGGATAAAATGGGTGCAGATTTCTTCATGTCTGTACAGACAATTATTGATCGTCTTGGAAAAAATGCTATCCCTGTTCAGATTCCAATCGGTAAGGAAGACAGCTTTATCGGACTTATCGACCTTTTTGAAATGGATGCATATTACTATAAAAATGATGAGGGAACAGATATTGAGATTACTACAATACCTGATGATCTCAAAGATCTCGCTGATGAATGGCACAACAACCTTATCGAGAAAGTCTGCGAGTTAGATGATGACTTGTTAGAGAAATATCTTGAAGGTGAAGAGCCAACAATCGACGAGTTAAAGAAAGCACTTCGTAAAGGAACAATCGCTTGTGAAGCAGTACCTGTATATTGTGGTTCTGCATATAAGAACAAGGGTGTTCAGAAGTTACTTGATGGCGTAGTTGAATTCATGCCTGCACCAACAGATATTCCTGATATTACAGGTACAGACGAAGAAGGTAACGAAGTTGTTCGTAAATCTTCTGATGACGAGCCATTTGCAGCACTTGCATTCAAGATTATGACTGACCCATTCGTTGGAAAGCTTGCATTCTTCCGTGTTTATTCAGGAACATTAAACTCAGGTTCATATGTTCTTAATGCAACAAAGCAGAAGAAAGAGCGTGTAGGTCGTATCGTGCAGATGCATGCTAACAGCCGTAGCGAAATCGACAAAGTTTACTCTGGTGATATCGCAGCAGCAGTAGGATTTAAGATTACAACAACAGGTGATACAATCTGTGATGAGCAGCATCCTGTTATTCTTGAATCTATGGAATTCCCTGAGCCTGTTATCGAGCTCGCTATTGAGCCTAAGACAAAGAATGATCAGGGTAAGATGGGTGAAGCTTTAGCAAAACTTGCTGAAGAAGATCCAACATTTAAAGCTCATACAGATCAGGAGACTGGTCAGACAATTATCGCAGGTATGGGTGAGCTTCATCTTGAAGTTATCGTAGACAGACTTCTTCGTGAGTTCAATGTAGAAGCTAATGTAGGTGCTCCACAGGTTGCATACAAAGAGACATTTACAACTGCTGTTGATATTGACAGTAAATATGCTAAACAGTCAGGTGGACGTGGTCAGTACGGACATTGTAAAGTTAAGTTTGAGCCTATGGATCCTAACGGTGAGGAACCATTCAAGTTTGAGTCAACAGTAGTCGGTGGTGCTATTCCTAAGGAATACATTCCAGCTGTTGGTGAAGGTATCGAGGAAGCAGCTCAGGCTGGTATCCTTGGTGGATTCCCTGTACTTGGTGTACATGCTACTGTATGGGATGGTTCATACCATGAAGTCGATTCATCAGAAATGGCATTCCATATTGCCGGTTCTATGGCATTCAAAGATGCTATGAAGAAAGGTAATGCAGTATTACTTGAGCCTATCATGAAGGTTGAAGTTACAATGCCTGAGGAATACATGGGTGATGTTATCGGAAGTCTTAACGCTAAGCGTGGACAGATTGAAGGAATGGATGACATCGGAGGTGGAAAGATTGTTAGAGCTTTCGTTCCACTTGCTGAGATGTTCGGATATTCTACAGAACTTCGTTCTACAACACAGGGACGTGGTAACTACTCAATGTTCTTTGAGAAGTATCAGCAGTGTCCAAAGAATGTTCAGGACAAAGTTCTTGCAGGTAAGAATGCAGAGTAATTCTTAAAAATATAAAATTTATCATGGAAAAGATTTTTGGAATAATGAATTTTAAGGGTCTTTTCCATGTAAAAGTCTTTAAAAAGACTTGAAAAATAGATGTATTTGCAATATAATACTTTTCATAGTGTTATAAAAACGCGAAAATCGAAAAATGAAAATTAGTTAGGCAAAGCCTATGAATTTAAGGAGGATAATTAAAAATGGCTAAAGAAAAGTTTGAAAGAACTAAACCTCATTGCAACATTGGTACTATCGGTCACGTAGATCATGGTAAAACAACACTTACAGCTGCTATCACAAAGACACTTGCAGCTAGAGTTGCTGGTAACGCAGCAGTAGATTTCGAGAACATTGATAAGGCTCCAGAAGAGAGAGAAAGAGGTATCACAATCTCTACAGCTCACGTTGAGTATGAGACAGAGAAGAGACATTACGCTCACGTTGACTGCCCAGGCCATGCTGATTATGTAAAGAACATGATTACAGGTGCTGCTCAGATGGACGGTGCTATCCTTGTAGTTGCTGCTACTGACGGTGTTATGGCTCAGACAAAAGAGCATATCTTACTTTCTCGTCAGGTTAACGTTCCTTATATCGTAGTATTCCTTAACAAGTGCGATATGGTTGACGATCCTGAGCTTATCGAATTAGTAGAGATGGAAGTTACAGAAGCTCTTGAAGAGTACGGTTTTGAAGATTGTCCAATCATCAAAGGTTCAGCTCTTAAAGCTCTTGAAGATCCTAACAGCGAGTGGGGAGACAAGATTATGGAACTCATGGACACAGTTGATGAGTACATTCCAAACCCAGAGCGTGATACAGATAAGCCATTCCTTATGCCAGTAGAGGATGTATTCACAATCACAGGTCGTGGTACAGTTGCTACAGGTAGAGTAGAGCGTGGTACACTTCACCTCAATGACGAACTTGAAATCCTTGGTGTTAAGGAAGAAGTTGGTAAGACAGTTGTAACTGGTATCGAAATGTTCCGTAAGATGCTTGACGAGGCACAGGCTGGTGATAACATCGGTGCTCTTCTTCGTGGTATCAACAGAGACCAGATCGTTCGTGGACAGGTTCTTGCTAAGCCAGGTACAGTAACATGCCATAAGAAATTTACAGCTCAGGTTTACGTTCTTACAAAGGACGAAGGTGGACGTCATACTCCATTCTTCAACAACTATCGTCCACAGTTCTACTTCAGAACAACAGACGTTACAGGTGTTATCGAATTACCAGAAGGAACAGAAATGTGCATGCCTGGTGACAACGTAGAAATGACTATCGAATTAATTCACCCAATCGCTATGGCTCAGGGATTATCTTTCGCTATCCGTGAAGGTGGACGTACAGTAGGTTCTGGTAAGGTTGCTACAATCATTGAGTAATTTATAGTGATTTGATTGTATCTTAAAATAAATAGTAATTTATTCCGCAATCCTTGAAAAATCGGGGGTTGCGGTTTCTTTTTGTATGAAAAGAAAGTTCGAACAAAAGATAAAGCCACTTACCCTTTGTGCTATGGTAAATGACTTGCATTTCTAGAAAAAATTAGCAAAATAATAGGGAGTCCGCTCGTGACTCCCTTTACTTAATTACAATAAGTTTCTCGGCACTCGTCCGAAGAAAAATTGTAATAATATTTTATGTGAAAAAAGAAAAAATATGTATTAGCAAAATAAAAGGGAACTCACTCGTAGCTCCCTCATTGAAATACTATATTAGTGTCCCACTCGTGAACACCTCTCTTGTACTTTTATATTAGCACGAAAATACTAACTTGTCTACTTATCTTTTGAAGATTTGTCTAAAAAATCTGTTAACTCCTGTATATTTGCAAAATGGTAGGTTTCAAGTAATTTTTTAAAATCATCTATTTGTTGCTGTTTGGATGCTAAAGTAGTTTGGAGGTTAGAACGATTTTCCTTTAATTTTGTGATGTATTGTAATTTGTCATTATACATATTTTGTAAAGTTTGATAATAATGGTTTACATCAAGTGAAAGAGAGAGGGATTTGTCCACCAAACGCATTTCATCAGAGGTTAGGTCTGTAATGTAATCACCAAGTCTGGCTTTACTTACACAAGTAATGTTTCCTAGCAGAACATTTCCATCAAGTATCAATTTGCCAGAAGTATCTGTTTGTGCTGTAATAGGTACAACAATAGGGAGAGTTGAAGATGTGTGTGTAATAGGAGCAACTAATGTATTGGGAGAAGTCTTATTAGCAGAATTATATTGTAGAATTACACAAGGACGTTCTTTACATTCTTCACTTCCGACACCAATACCTAAATTGCAACGGTATACTTGCCCTCGATATATAATGCGATTTTTGGCAGAGGGTGCGATAGCATTTAGATATAATTTATTCTTGAGCCATTCAAGGTATTGTTGTGTTTTTGTAAGGTCAATATTCATACTAATCTCCTTCGTATTGTTTTAAACAAATTTTTAAGTAAAGTCTATGCTAATCAGATATATTTGTCAATCGGAACATTAAATAATGAACACAGATGGTTTAATGCTAAGGACAGCAGACTTTTAACAGGTTTGCTGTCCTTTTTTGGGGGGGGTAAGAAAAAAATTATTTATAATAATTTGAAAAAAGTGAGGGATTTTTACCATAATATGCCAATAGTAATATGAAGGCCTTAAAAAATACAATAAAGGAGTGGTCAGAGTGGAAGTAGAAAGAAGGGAAGAAAAAGAAATGCTTCGTTTGCTTGACAATGATGCTTCAAAAGCAATGGAAAAGATTATCAACAGATATGGAAGTGCGGTCAAAACCATATGCCGTTCAATACTTCTTGAATATTCAAATGAGGATATAGAAGAGACAGTTTCTGATGCTTTTGTGGCACTGTGGATGGCAAGGCATAAGATTGAGGTAACAAATGAATGTGGCATTAAAGAGTATCTGTATGGAATAACGAGAAGAACAGCGTTAAACCGGCGCAGAAAGCTTACAAAAACCAGATTAGGTTTAACAAATGAAGAAATAAGTGATATTGATGCATCAGGAAGACTTGTTGCCGGCAATGATGTAGAAAAAGAAGTAATAAGTAAAAGTGAGTATATATTACTGCATCAACTTATAGAAGAAATGAAAAGTCCGGACAATGAAATATTTTCATTCAGATATTTTGAGGGATACAGTATAAAGGAAATTGCTGAGAGGATGGGACTTAAAGCAAAAACAGTTGAGAACAGACTATGCAGAGGACGGGTGAGATTAAGAAATCAGTTGAGAACAGACTATGCAGAGGACGGGTGAGATTAAGAAATCAGTTGATACATTGTGGCGTAGAGATGGGAGGCTGAAAGTTATGAAAAATATAGACGAAATGTTGAACGAAATAGGGGAAAATAAGGAAATAAAAGAAGGTGGGAATATGATGACAAGTGAAGAAAAACAGCGTATATTAACAAGGACAATGGAAAAAATAGGAAGAATAGAAGCAGAAAGTAATATAGCTGCTGCAGATGGTAACATAAAGGTAAAATTTATGTCACGAAGATTTACAAGGGCTGCTGCGGCGGCTTTAGGAGTGACTCTGCTCGTGGGCGGAACGGCAGCAGCTACATTAAAACTTAATCCTGCGATAAGCAGTTATTTTGGAATAAATGGCGGTACACAGGAAAAGCAGGCGGCTGAAATGGTTTCAGATGCACAGGTAACAGCAAAGAGCGGCGATGTAGAGGTTTCTATGGGACAGGTCATGGCTGATGAATCAGGATTTTATGCGGTAATTGATGTGAAAGGACTTAAAAAGAGTAGCGAAAAACTCTTTTTCAATAATTATGATTTTTCAGTCAAAAATCATAAGATAGACGAAGGAGGCATCAATTTAGGGGTGTGTAAAAACTGGTTTGAGGGAGATACTGCAAAATTTTTAATATCAGTATCATATGATGATGATTGGAAAAAAGGAGAAAGCCTGTCAGGAAAAGAGGTGACATTCACATTGAAAGATATAGGATATTATGACAATGACTGTGAATTTATAACAATATGTAAAGGTGAGTGGAAATTAAAGTGGAAACTTGAGGTCAATAGTAAATCCATTGTAAAAAATATAAATGTTCCTATGAACTTAAACTGTTCTGATGTTGTATGGAATAAGTTTGAACTCACACCGTTATCTTTAACAACTTATTTTAAAATAGAAAAATACAGGGAATTTGAGGGAACTAAAGAGGAGTACGAAAGACAGGTGGAAGGAAAAGACAGACTTGTTGTAAAATATCTTGACGGAAGAAAAATAGACAGCAGATTTGTAGGGGATGGTGCTGAACAGGATTATCATGTTTTAGAGTCAAATGGTTATTATAAGATTGATTTCAAAGAGATCGTTGATCTTGACAAGGTTGAGAGTGTTTCGTTTAATGGACATGAGTTCATACTTAAAGAAAACAAAAATGAGCCGTCTTACAAGAGATTTACAACTAATGCGAACTTTACATTGGATGTGCTTTCTGACACAGCAAAGTATCTTAAAACTGAGGAAAAAGATGGAGCATACAATAAAGATATAGGCTGTAGACAGGATATGGTTACATTCTATGGCGAAAAAGACGGCATTAAGCAGGAACTGTTTACTATCTACAGATTACATACAACTGATCTGACGCAGATAGAGGACAATATGGCTGGCATGGAGCGTGTTGGATTCAGTGATTGTAAGAGAGGTGGATGTACTTATATGATAAAGTATAATGAAGTTAAAGATAAGAAAGCTATTGAGACATTTTCTGATATTATCAATAATCAGCTTCCATATATTCTTGCAGGATTTGAGTATATTGATTAGAGTATCATTGATAACTTCAAAATCTTAAACAAATCTTAAAGATTTAACTGCTTTTATCTTAATATTTTTTTTGAGATAATATGAGCTGTACCGGGGAGATGGAAGTTGTAGTAAGCTGCGGTACGGCTCACAAATATGTATGCCAAAAATTTAAAATTATTTTGCAAAATAAAAATTCAGACAAAATTTCATACATAAGGATGGAGAGAGAGATGTACAATATAGTAATTTGTGATGATGAGAAAGACATAGTAGAAGCCATAGCGATATATTTAAACAGCCAGGGATATAATGTTTTAAAAGCGTATAATGGTAAAGAGGCAGTGGAGATTGTCGGGAGTGAGAAAGTTCATCTCGTGGTTATGGACATTATGATGCCTGTTATGGATGGAATATCTGCAATGAGCAAGATAAGGGAAAATTCAAATGTTCCGGTTATTCTTCTTACAGCAAAAAGTGAAGATACAGACAAGATACTGGGTCTTAATGTCGGAGCGGATGATTATATTACAAAACCATTTAATCCGGTAGAGCTTATTGCAAGGGTTAAGGCTCAGCTCAGAAGATATATGACATTGGGGGGTGGACAGAAAACAGACGAAAATGCGAAATATATTCTTAGAGGGCTTGAACTTGACGATGTTGCAAAGCAGGTGTTTGTGGACGGAGAGGAAAAAGACCTTACACCTACGGAATTTGAGATATTGAAATTATTCCTGAAACAACCCGGAAAAGTAATTTCACCGAAGGAAATATACAGGCAGGTGTGGAAAGACACTCCTATGGGAAGTGAGGGAACGGTCGCGGTACATATCAGACATTTGAGGGAAAAAATAGAGATAAATCCTTCAGAGCCGAGATATTTAAAAGTAGTTTGGGGACAAGGTTATAAGTGTGAAAAATAAATAACCGGGCGATTTGATTTTAATGAAAGGTGGGAGTAAATTATGAAAGGTATTGAAAGAAGAAAAGAAAGCAGCAGTAAAAGAAAGCTGACAGTTGTTTTTAACATAATTCAGGCTGTATCATTATCAGTGTTTTTAGTAATGGGTATGATTCTTACTGTAGCCGCCGGAAAATATGGTGCAGGGAAAAGTGGTGTGCAGTCTGAAATAAAAAGCAGAATACGTTCAATGAATAAAGGGGCAGCAATCTACGCAAAACTTGCATTAAATGAGAACGCATATAAAGATGTAGTATTTGAAAGTCGTTTAGGAGCAATATCAAAGCTTAAAAAAGAATATGTTAATAATAGTAACTCAAACTATATGTTTATATTTGAACCGGATTGTGTAGATCGAGATATAAAAAGTGGTGACAATGGTTCGGAAATGATAGGAAACGGCAATTATAAAGTGTCTACAGAGGGGAAAGGTTGTTATTTTGATAACGTTAATAATACGAGTTTTAGATTTAATAAGAAAAAATTATATAATGATGCTGTCAAACAATATTTGTCGGGTACCGGATATATCGGAAACAAAGAGAAAACTGCGTTTTCTATTTTAAAGAAGATTTATCCGTATCAGAGAATGAATTTGGATTTTTATTCTACTGAGGGAGAAATGGTTTGTTCTGTTACATTTGATGAAACTTATGCGGAAAGAAAAATAAAAGAATTATCATCAAAAAAGATAGACGGCATAAAGGTTGACAGACAAAGATTTTTGTGGGAAGAAGCAACTTTTAGTTTTGACGTGGATTCCAGCAGGGTAAGTCCGTTTACAGGAGAATTTAGAAAAGGGGTATTAGAGACTTGCGATGGAGCTGAATTGTTAAAAGGTAACGTAATGATTGCCGTACATAGTTTTGAGGAGCAGGGTGACAACTGTTATGTAAATACAACACAGTATTTAAAAAGGGAATATAACTATACAATTACCGGAATGTTAAGCAATAAGTTAAGTTCAAATGATGATTTCTATTATTTGTGCTGGTATGAAAGCCATGAAAAAAGTTTAACAATTATGACTTACATATCAGGAATACTGCTTATTATTTCCACAATTGCAATTGCTGTGATGGCAAAGTCATCAAGAAATGAAAGTGGAAAGGTTAAACGAATTTACAGGATACCGACTGATATTGTAATTGTGCTTATTGGAATAGTAATGAGTATGATGCTTTTTGTATTAACCAATATATGCAAGAGAGATATAAAACAATTGATACGGTATGGATTTACAAATCTTATAACAGCAGGAATTTTAACGGGAGTTGTTGCAGGGATTTTTATTACAATATTCTATACAAGTTTTTGTGCACAGATAAAAGACAGAGCTGTTATAAATAATATGTTTATAAAAAAATTGTTTACGCGTGTGGCAAAGAACATAAAATCACTTTTGACAATGGTAAAGACAAGTATACTGGTATTCACGGTATATTGGGCAGCCGGTGTTATTGAATGTATTCTGGCAGTTTTTGGTGGTTCAGAAGCAGCGTTTTTCACTGTGATTATTGCTAAAATTCTTGGAACAGTCATAATTGCAAGGGTATTAAGAGATGTATCAAAACTTCATGCGGGCATAAAACAAATGGCAGAAGGTGATGTTAAAGGAAAAATAAAAACAGAAAATATGCTTGCACCAATAAGAAAAGAAGCTGAGAATCTTAATAATATAGGTGAGGGTATGAAGAAAGCAGTAGATGCCCGTATTAAGAGTGAGCGAATGAGAACAGAGCTTATAACAAATGTATCGCATGATATTAAAACACCTGTTACGGCAATTATAAGTTATGTAGACCTTTTAAAGAAAGAGGATTTGAAAAATCAAAATGCGGCAGGTTATGTAGAGGTACTTGACAGGCAGTCACAGCGTTTAAAGAGCCTTATATATGATTTGCTTGATTTGTCGAAAGCTTCAACGGGAAATGTGGAAGTGAATATGTCAGAACTTGATTTGCCGGTTTTTATTGAGCAGAGTCTCGGTGAGTATATACCGAAGATGGAAAAAAGAAATCTCAAACCGGTTGTCAATTTTAAAATTGATGACAGGGATAAAAATGAACTTAAAGTTATGGCAGACGGCAGACACCTGTCAAGAGTTTTTGACAACATATTCCAGAATATATGCAAATATGCCATGGAAAATACAAGGGTTTATATAGATGTGGAGCTTATTTTAGGAAAGGCTGAAGATAGCAGCACATACGAAGCAAAAAATAGAGTATGCATATCAGTGAAAAATATGTCAGAACAGTCATTAAATATCTCAGGTGAGGAATTGACAGAAAGGTTTGTAAGAGGTGATGTATCAAGAAATACAGAGGGAAGCGGACTGGGTCTTTCAATAGCACAGAGCCTTATGAAACTTCAAAACGGAAATCTCGATGTAATTATAGATGGTGATTTGTTTAAGATTATACTGACATTAGATGAAGCAGTCAGTGATTTATAATAAGTAATTAAGAGATATAATGATGTCGGCATCAAAAAGTATATTGATCATTGTATTATACATTTAAAATAAAAAAATGCGGCAATTATCCGTAATGTCATATGACATGAAAAAGGATAAGGTCGCATTTTTATTTAAATTTAGACTTAAAGATAAGGGGACTTGCTATTTATGGGAGTATATTAAACATTTGGACATTTTTAGGCGTGTAAGTTTCCTGTAAGATTTATGATTTATACTGATATATAAATAAGTGATGAGTAATGAGATAACAAAAGATTATTTTATTGTTTGTTACTGGAAAGGAGTAGGAAAGATATAAATAATTAAAAATTTAAAATAACGAGGAGGATAAAAGAGTGAAAGTTTTAAACAAAATTAAACAAAAAGTATTAATAGCAGTTCTTTTAATGGCAATAGTATTAGTAGGTGGAATATCAGCAACTAAAGCATTCGCGAATGAGCAGGATGTAGCTCAGTATGGTATAAGTTACTTTTAAAGCAGCAAAGTCAAAGTCAGAGGCAATGACAATTAAAAATAATTATTTTGGAAGAGCGGGTGCACAAATTAGTTCTAAAGAAGCAAGTGCATTTACATCATTTGGGTCAAATGTTGTATCGGCATATGTATCGGCAACATATAGATATAAAAAGGCAACGGGTGGCTATGGGGTTATTAAGAAAGATAATAATGCTAAAATGTCGGTAAGTATTTCATTTTCACATAAAGATGCATATTCAATAATAAGCGAACATATAGCATCTGCTGACAATAATCAGTCATCAAAGAAAAGTATTGAAATACTTTGGTAAAAATATAATTTGTCTAGGACTACTATAATATAATAGTTCTAGACTGTAGACAAGGACTGCTATATTATAGTAGTCCTTGTATGAAAGGAAAGATGATTATGAAAAAAATAATGTGTATTTGTTTTTTGGTGATAATAATATTTACAGGTTGCAAAAAAAATAATGGTTTTACGAGTTCGGAAAAAAGTATGAAAATGACAGAAGAAAATTTAGACAATAATATAGAAACTGCATTGCAATTATACAATGGAGAAAAATATATAGCTGATTATGAGATTGAAAATAAGTTGAAAGAAGAAAAAAAACAAAAGAATCATATTGTATGGTGTGTGCCAACACTAAGTGCAGATACAGATGTTATAAGCAGTGAAAATATAAAGAAAATAAATGATTATCTTTCACATAAATATAAATGTTATATAGATATTTTATATGTAACTGATGATGCAGAGGGAAGTTATAATAAGGGCATTTTGAGCTATCTGGATAAACAATATGTGGACGTATTTTTTAGTGGTTTTACATATGATGAGAATGATTACAATGCATATGAAAACTTAATTAAAAATAATTATGCATATGATATGTCAGATGACTTAAAACAACAGAAAAATGCATCATTATATAGTGCGTTTAATGAAAATGAATGGGTAGGAATGGAAAAAGAAGGACATGTTTTTGCAATTCCAAACCAGAACTTTTTACCTCACAGATGTTATGCTGCATTTAAAAAAGATAAATTTACAAAATCAGAAATCAAAAATTTACCTGATAATATTGAAGATACATTAAGCTGTATAGAAACAAAAAATATAGGAAAAAAACAGCTGCTATGGGATATTTCTTATTATGATATATTAAATTCTGTTGGCTTATGTGAAATGGGAGGATTATTATACAGCCATACGGATGGAAATGTAAAAACGTCATTTGATGATGAAAGGTTAAAAAGTATTATAAAGTCATTGAACAATTTATATAACAAAAACGTAATAAGCGGAAATATTTCACTGGATGATGATGAGGTGGAAATACTCACCGGTATAAATCAAAAAAGTACAAATATTGCTTTTTTTGTTGACGATGCTACAGCAGAAAACTTAAAAAATGATTATTATGTTAAATCATTCAAATATTATTATAAAACGTATGATTATTCAAATACAATGATAAATGCAAAATCAGATAAACATAGTGAAAGTATGTTTGTTATAGATAAGGTTTTAAATGACAAAAATGTAGCAGTTTTGTTGGTAAACGGAGTGAAAAATAAAGATTTTAAACTAATTGACGGATATGCATATGATACTGATGGAAATGAAATGCCGTCAAACTATATAAGAACGGTTTTTGGTGTATCAGATAATGCATATAATGCAAAGTCATCTGATTTTGGAAAAAATGTTTGTCAGAGCAAAAAAGATTATTTTAATTCAGATGAATGTAATATTTCGATTATTAATGGTTACAAATATAATTATAAAAAAAATTCAAATTTTGAAGAGGCATATCTTAATATAGATAAGTTATGTAAAAGTAATAATTTCGAAGAAGATTATAAAAAATTAACTACTCAAAGTAGAAAAAAAGAAAAGAAAGAACAGAAAGTTGAAATTAAAAATGTTAAAAAATTTTTATCTTTTAAAGGAATATAGATGAAAAACTTAGATTAAAATAAAAAATATAGGAGTTAGTGAAAATGAG
>ERZ780144.3190-NODE-3190-length-12449-cov-4.091335_pt1 | contig 12449 bp, 9 predicted proteins | sample MGYA00511380_ERZ780144 | MGnify/ENA primary metagenome ERZ780144 (study PRJEB29588, sample SAMEA1965858) | human gut metagenome | biome: human gut; feature: human-associated habitat; material: faeces | place: Denmark | collected 2008/2010 ... | reverse complement strand
GGGTCTCGGTGTCGTCGGCATCGGCGGGCGGGATCGCCATCAGGCCGCGCAGACGGATGTGCTCCCTGGCGGCGGCAGCCTCCAAAAGCGGGAACAGGCTGTCGGCGTCCACGCCGCTCTTGCTGGCCTCCTCGCCGATGTTGATCTCGACGAGAATGTCCTGCACCAGCCCCAGACGGGCAGCGGCGGCATCAATCTTATCCAAAAGGCGCGTGCTGTCCACGCTCTGGATCAGCGCGGCGCGGCCTACGACCTTGTTGACCTTGTTCGTCTGTAAATGCCCGATGAAGTGCCCGGGCTTGCCGTTGTAGGCGTTCGCGTCGGTCTTTTCGACCAGCTCCTGCACATGGTTTTCCCCGAACAGGTCAATGGGCAGGTCGGCGCTGTAGCGCACCTCCTCCACCGTGCGGGTCTTGCAGGCGGCGCAAAGGCGCACCTCTGCCGGGTCGCGGCCTGCGGCCTTGGCGGCAGCGGCCATCGTCTCACGGATCTTCGCGACGGCCTCGGCCATCTGCTGTTTTTGTGCTTCTGGGATCATCGCACTTCCTCCTGACTGTAAACGGCGCGGGAACCGCCGATGAACGGCGGGCGGGTGCGGGCGCAGAGCAGAATCGCCTGCCCGATGTGATCCATCGACAGGCGCACCGGCACGGCCACGCGGCGCAGGTGCATCCCGATGAGCGTGCCGCCGATGTCCATGCCCGCTGCAGCTTTGACTTCCTCAACGAGCACCGGGTCGTTAAAGGTGCGCCAGCAGTTGGTAGCCCAGCTGCCGCCCGCGTGGGGCTGCGGGATGGCCGCCACGATTTGATAGCCGTTGGCCCTGGCGACCGTGCGCTCGATGACGATAGCGCGGTTCAGGTGCTCGCAACACTGGGCAGCAAGGTAGACGCCCTGCTCCTGCAAGGGCGGCAGCACACCCGCCAGCACGGCGGCAGCAGCCTCCATGCTGGAATCCTTTCCGATATGTCCACCCATGATCTCGCTACTGGAGCAGCCGACCACGAAGATATCCCCAGTTTCCAGGTGCGCGGCTTCCAGCAGTTCTTCAGTAGCCTGCCGGGCCTGTGCGGTAAGTTTTGCGTAATCCATGAAAAAGCCCCCTTTGGTACTATTATAGCAGGGGTGTCAATAACAAAAAAGCCTTCCCCTGAGGGGGAAGGCGGCCGAAGGCCGGATGAGGGGTGGCCTTGCGAATATTGTCCACTAACGGGTTGTGGCGGCAAAGCAGCCCCCCCATCCGTCCGCTTCGCGGACAGCTTCCCCCTTGGGGGAAGCCATATATGCGGTTTGCCCGTTGGGCGGTTGGAGGCATTTCTACCTTGGCAGGGTATCCGCGTACGGCGAATAACTGTTTTTCACCATATCCGCATACGCGGCATAGGCATCCTCCAATGAGGTGTACGCGGTACCCGTGATATAGGGGTTCAACGTCGTGCGATTGGTAATGCCTTTGCCGATCACGTTGTAGGTCTGATTCTTCACGTTTGAGGTCGTCACCGGCATCGTGGTGATGTAAAACGTGCCCCCGTCCTCCTTGCTGACAAGGACCGGCACCTCCGTGCCTACTGCAAATTTAGTCACATCCACCGATGTCCAGAACAAATACCGCCCCGGGTCTTCGCCAGAAATCTTGCGGAAATCCCACGTTCCGGTGCTCAGCAGGCTGCCTTCCTTGATTTGCTCCTTCACCTTGGGTACCATTGTGGAGTTCGGGCAATTGGAGTCGATCTCGTAGAATTTCCCGCGGGCGGTAAAGTCCTTTAAATCCGTTTCCAGCAAGCCGCTGTTTTTCAAAATGCCGTGCAGGTTTTCGCTCAAATTAACGGTCGGCCGGATGGGGGCGGGCTGCGGCTTGCTGGCGCCTGACCACGTCAGCACCACGCCTGTCCCCTCCACATAAGAAACCCTGCAGGTTCCGTGCGCCGCGGGCGAGCCTATCCAGTTGTCGGTGTCACCCTCATCGGCATAGTGGGTGATGCCCGCAATGGTGACGGGGTCAAAGTGCTGCCACCCGTCCTGCCCCTGCTTGAGCTGCACGGTCTGTTCGGCGGCGGCATCGCCGGTCATTGCATCGGAAAGCACCTGCATATACGCGGCGCGCACGTTGACAATATCCGACGTTTCCAGCGCTTTTTCAATATAGCCTTGCAGCGCGGGGATCAGCATCGCCGCCAAAACCCCAAGTATGGTCAGCACGACGATCAGCTCCACCAGCGTAAAGCCGCGCTTATTTTGCAGTTTTTTCCTCATTCGTTCCGCACCTTATCGTGTTATATGCACACAATTCCAGAATAAATACATTATTTTGTAACACAGTTTTTGTCGATGCGCAAATGATTTTTTCGCTTTTTATGCAGGTTTTACCTGCATTTTACAAATTGTTTACATTTTGATGCTGCAGGGCGGACAGTGCACCGGATGAGGGGGCAATGTCCGGCAGGTGGCAGGCCCCCTCAGTCACCTGCGGTGACGATTTTTTTCCCAAAAAAAGGAGGAAGCCTTTACGCCGTTACATCCTCAAATTGACTATTATACAGATCCGCGTAGAACCCGCCCTGATCGATCAGCTCATCATGGGTTCCCTGCTCCACAATATCGCCGTCGCGCATGACCAGAATCAGATCTGCGTCGCGGATAGTGGACAGGCGGTGGGCAATGACAAAGCTTGTGCGGCCCTGCATCAGGCGGTCCATGGCCGTCTGGATGCGCTGCTCGGTGCGGGTATCGACGCTGGACGTTGCCTCGTCCAGAATCAGGATGCGGTTGTCTGCCAGAATCGTGCGGGCAATCGTCAAAAGCTGCTTCTGGCCCTGGCTGACGTTGGAGGCGTCCTCGTTCAGCTCCATCTGGTAGCCGCCGGGCAGCGTGCGGATAAAGTGGTCGGCGTTTGCAGCTTTCGCGGCGGCAATGACCTCCTCGTCCGTGGCATCCAAACGGCCATAGCGGATGTTCTCCATGATGGTGCCCTTGAACAGCCAGGTATCCTGCAAGACCATACCAAAGCCCTCGCGCAGGGCGCTGCGGTCAAAGTCGCGGACATTGTGGCCGTTCAGACTGATTTCGCCCGCATCCACATCGTAGAACCGCATCAGCAGCTTGACCATCGTGGTTTTGCCCGCGCCGGTGGGGCCGACGATGGCGACCTTCTGGCCGGGCTTGACGTTGCAGCTGAAATTGTGGATGACTGTCTTTTCCGGCGTGTAGCCGAATTTGACGTGGTCAAACGTGACCTGGCCATCGATGCAGCCAGGATTCGCGCGGTGGGCGGGGTCGGCCTGCTGGCTCTCCTCTTCTTCGTTCAAAAATTCAAAGACGCGCTCGGCTGCGGCAGCCATGCTTTGCAGCATATTCGACACCTGCGCCAGCTGTTGGATGGGCTGGGTGAAGTTCTTAACATACTGGATGAACGCCTGGATATCGCCGATGGTGATGCTGCCCGCCGCTGCAAAAATGCTGCCGACGATGGCGACCGCCACATACCCCAGGTTGCCCACAAAGTTCATGATAGGCTGCATCAGGCCGGACAAAAACTGGGATTTCCACGCGGATTCATACAGTTTGTCATTGGCGGCGTTGAAGTCTGCCAGCACAGCGTCTTCACGGTTGAACGCCTTGATAACGTTGTGGCCGGCGTAGACTTCCTCGACCTGGCCGTTGACAACGCCCAGCGTTGCCTGCTGCGCCTTGAAGTATTTTTGGCTGAATTTGACGACCAGCAGCACCAGCGCCAGCGACACCGGCAGGATCAGCAGCGCAATCAGCGTCATCTTTGGGCTGATGGTGAGCATCATGATCAGCACGCCAATCATCGTCGTGACGCTGGTAATGAGCTGGGTCACGCTCTGGTTCAGGCTTTGGCCCAGCGTGTCCACATCGTTGGTGATGCGGGACAGTACCTCGCCGACGGTGCGCTTTTCAAAGTAGGCCAGCGGCAGGCGGTTGATTTTTTTGCTGATCTGGTCGCGGAAATCATAGCAGACCTTCTGGGACAGACCGCTCATGAGCCAGCCCTGGATAAAGCTGAATGCCGCGGAAAGCAGGTACATCCCCGCCAAAAACAGCAGCACTTTCCCAATATAGGCAAAGTCTATGCCGCCCACGCCGCGCAGCTTGGCAATCCATCCGGTGGCCAGCGCCGTGGTGGCCTTGGCAAGGATTTTCGGCCCTGCAATGTTGAAAATTGTTGACAGAACGGCGAAGATAACGACCACGATGAGCGACAGCTTATACTTGCTCAACGCGGAAAGCAGCTGCCGCAGCGTGCCCTTAAAATCCTTGGCGCGCTCGGTCGTCATGCGTCCGGGTCTTGGCATATCACTCACCCTCCTTCTGCAAATTGAGTTCCTTCTGGCTTAACTGGCTGCGGGCGATCTCCTGGTACTCTGGGCAGGATTCCATCAGCTGGGCGTGTGTGCCCTTGCCGACGATGCGGCCCTCATCCAGCACCAAGATCTGGTTCGCGTGCAGCACGGTGGAAATGCGCTGCGCCACGATGATGACGGTAGCGTTGTCGGTCTGGGCTTTCAGGGCGCGACGCAGCGCCACGTCGGTTTTGTAGTCCAGCGCCGAGAAACTGTCGTCAAACAGGTAAATCTGCGGGTGCTTGGCAATCGCGCGGGCGATGGACAACCGCTGTTTCTGCCCGCCGGAGACATTGCTGCCGCCCTGGGCAATCGGGGCGTTGTAGCCCTCGGGCTTGGCCGAGATAAATTCGGCGGCCTGGGCAATCTCAGCAGCCCTACGCACGTCGGCGTCGGTGATGTGGTCGCCGCCAAATTTCAGGTTGGAATCAATGGTGCCGCTGAACAGCACACCTTTCTGCGGCACGTAGCCCAGTTGGTCGTGCAGCTGCGCCTGGCTCATATCGCGCACATCGACGCCGTCGATCATCACACTGCCTTCGCTGACGTCGTAAAAACGCGGGATGAGGTTGAGCAGCGTCGATTTGCCGCAGCCTGTGGAGCCGATGATGGCCGTCGTCTGCCCGGGTTTGGCGGTAAAGCTGATATGCTCCAGCGCGTCCTCGTCAGAGCCGGGATAGTGGAAGCTGACATCGTTAAAGGCCACAACGCCCTTGGTGCCGCCCTCGGACAGGGCTTTCGGCGCGGCAGGGTCGTGGATGGCAGCGGGGGTCTTGATGACCTCGTCGATGCGGTCTGCGGCCACACCCGCGCGGGGCAGCATGACGGCGACCATCGAGAGCATCAGGAACGACATAACGATCTGCATCGTGTAGGTGATGAAAGCAATCATCTCACCCACCTGCATATTGCCCAGGTCCATGGCCTTGCCGCCAAACCAGACGATGAGCAGGCTGGTCCCGTTCATGATAAGGGTCATAAACGGCATCATGGCGACCATTGTGCGGTTGGTGAAGAGCTGCGTTTTCATCAGGTCCGTGTTGGCCTTGTCGAAGCGCTCCTCCTCAAATTTCTCGCGGCTGAAAGCGCGGATGGGCATGATGCCGGTCAGAATCTCGCGGCTGACAAGGTTCAGCCGGTCCACAAGGGCCTGCATCTGCTTGAATTTCGGCATGGCTACGTTCATCAGCACCGTGATAAGCACGAGCAGCGCGGCCACCGCCACAAAGATGATCCATTCAAGGCCGGTGTTGCCGCTGGCAACGTGCAGGATGCCGCCGATGCCCAAAATGGGCGCGTAGGCTACCATACGAAGCAAAATCACGCAGGTAAACTGCACCTGCTGGATATCGTTGGTGGTGCGGGTAATCAGCGATGCGGTGGAGAACTTCTCGATTTCGGCGTTGGAGTAACCGACGACGGTCTTGAACACATCCCGGCGCAGGTCACGGCCAATGGCGGCGGAAACGCGGGACGCGATGAAACCGACGGCGATTGCTACGGCCACCATCAGCAGGGTCAGGGCCAGCATCTGGCCGCCGGTGCGCAGCAGATAAGACATCTGTACATCATGGGCAATGCCCTGGGCGTCGTATTCCAGTGCTACCAGCAGCATAGCCTGGCTGGATAAGCTGTCTGCCACGGAATCATCCTGCGGCGCGGCGTCGGCCAGCTGGGCTTGCAGCATTTCCCGCGCACCGGGAGCCTGGGCCATGGCGGCAAACTGGGTCGCGACGGCGTCCAGGTCATAGCTGGTTGGCGTCACGGTTTCGGTCGTGCCGGCGGCGGTGGCAGCATTCTGCGCGGCAGCCATATACAGCACGATGTCGGGGGTGGCAAACGCGTTTTCCAGTTCCGACATGGCAGCGGTGGCATCGTGAGAGAGGGTACGCACACCGTCGGCATCGGGGGCACTGTACCACTGTTCGGCCAGCACGGCGTCCTGCTCGGACATAAGCAGTTCCAGGGCTTGCAGGGTCGTGTCGCGGATAGTGTCAGGCGCAGGGCTTTCAATGCCGCCCTGCTGGATGCCGGTGTCCACGATTTTGCTGGTGTAGTCGGGCAGGCTCAAGTCACAATAGGCCTGCACGACGAGCAGCGCCACAACGGCGAGACACGCCGCCCAGTGCCGCCCCAGCTGTTTAAATATCTTGGTCATGCGGGGGTTCTCCTTTCCGGGTTGGTTGTGCCATCGATTCATTTTCGGCCTCGATGGCGGCCAGCAGTGCGTCTTTCACAGCGTTGGCCTGGGCCAGTTCCTCGGGGGTCAGCCGTGCCATGATGCGGGCAAAATAGGCGTTCATGGCCTGCTCGTTTGCGCTGCGGGCGCGCTCCCCTTCCGGGGTGATGCGCACCAGCGTTTTACGGCGGTCGCCAGGGTCTGTCTCGCGGGTAATGTGGCCGTCCTGCTCCATGGCACGCAGCCCGCGGGAGACGGCGGGCATCGGCTGGTGCATATACCGCGCAATGTCCGAAACATAAATTGCGCCGTCATGGCCGTGCTGCTCGATGAGGTTATACAGATGTTGGAGCATTCCGTACCGGCATTTAGGTTCATCGGCCAGGGCTGCACGCATACCGCGCTTGGACAGGGTATGCAGCCGCGCGACGAACCGGAACACACCGCGCAGATTGGGTGTTTCTAGGGTAGACATTACACACCTCCTGTTAATAATTATCATGTGTTAATAATTGTGCCCTGATAATACTACACCCCCTTGCATCGATATGCAAGGGGGTGTAGGGAAGGTTTAAGATTTGTTTACAAACTGGGAATAAGCCTCCCTTGTCAAAGGGAGGTGCCGAGCTTTGCGAGGCGGAGGGATTTCTGCAATGTTGTCGAAGCGTGCGTGCCTGCCGTAAGGCCGCAGGAATCCCTCCGTCCGCCTTCGGCGTCCACCTCCCTTTAACAAGGGAGGCTTTTATGCTTTCTTACAGGAAACGTTATTCATCGTCACCCCGCTGCACAGCCCCAGCTTCAGTTCTGCGCTCTCCTTCGTGATTGTGATATCCTTAAACGTAATATCCTCGATCTCCCCGCCATGGCAGTCGAACCCGACAATCTCGATGGGCGCGGCGTCCTGCCAGATGTGGTCGTGATCCAGCGTGCGGCCGGTCAGGGTCAGCCCCTCAAACCAGCAATGGCTGAACTTCGGCGGCTCGGGGGCGGGTTCGCCGTCGTCATTGTAGGATACGCTGTGCAAAATTACCCGCGGGGCGGTGCAATCGCGCACGGTCACGCCGCGCACATAGCCGCCGCGCTTGGGTGTGGCCTTGATCTCAATGCCGTACAGCGAGTTGGCAAAGTCGCAGTCCCAAATCTGCACGTCCTCCACACCGCCGCTCATCTCGCTGCCGATGCAGATGCCGTGGCCGTACCCGATGCGGCAGTCAAACACCTTGATGTGGGCGCAGGGACGGCCGATTTCGTTTCCCTCGGGGTTTTTGCCGCTCTTGATGGCAACTGCGTCGTCGCCGGTATGGAACTCGCTGGCGAACAGCGTGCAGTTTGTCGAGGAATCCGGGTCCCAGCCGTCGCCGTTCCAGACGCCCTCGGATTCAAAAACGCAGTGGTCGGTCTGGATATTATCGCAGTAGACCATGTGGAAAGTCCACGCCGGACTGTTTTTGAACGTAATACCGCTGAACCATACATTCTCGCAGTTGCTCAGGTTTACTAAGCGCGGGCGCACACGGCCGGGGATCGTGTCGTCGTTCTCGCAGCTTTTGACAAGTTCCTCGTTATCGTCCAAAAAGCTCTTGATGCGGGCGCGCTCGTCCTCGATAATTTTCTTTGCCAGCACCTGCCCGCCGCCGCAGATGGTGCCCTTGCCGCGCACGATGATGTTATGGCAGCCCGAGCCTTTCGTGTGGTCAAGCCGCCCGGCGTTGAGCAGACTGGAATAGCAGCGCATCTCCATCCCTTCAAAGCGGCTGGGGATGCGGGGCGAATAGTCGTTGATGTTGGCCGTGCCCTGCAAAACAGCCCCCTTGGAAAGGTAAATCTCCAAATCGCTGTGCAGCTGCAGCGCCCCGGTCAGGTAGTCACCCGCCGGAAAATACAGGATGTCATCGGCGCGGCAGTCGTTGATGGCCCGCTGCAAGTTGTCGGTGTTCAGCGTTTTGCCGTCGCCCTTGCAGAAATAGGGCGCAGCCGTTACGTTGACGCGGCGCTTTTCTTTGCCGAATTGCAGCGTCTCGACCCCGACGCAATAGCTGCCGCTGGCAACTTCCAGCCGGTAAGTGCTGCCGTAAGGCAGGCCCTCGATGGTGAAATGTGTTTTATCCGTGCGGCCGATGACCTCGCCGTTCAGCGAGACGGTATACTCCGCCCCTTTGGGCGCAGCGGCGGGTTTATCCCAATAGAGCACCGCGTAATCTTCGGTGCAGCGCAGTTTTAATTTACTTTGCTTCATGATGTTTCCCTTTTACACGCAAGTTGTCTGTTGCTTACATATTGTACCACAGCCCGCCGGTTTATCCAATACATAGGGGTGCCAAAATACCGCGGTCGAAACGCGGCAGGTTTTGACAGTTTTACAGGCTTGACAGCGCGGGAGGCGGCGTTTATAATCATATAAGCATAGTAGGTATATGTGCTATGCCGTTGCAGGGGCCGGGCAGATCCGGCCCTCAACTTTGCCGAACCCGCAGCTTTACGGTTGAGAGAGGATACAACGCCGGTGAGGTCATCAACGATATTGCGCTGAACCGCGCGTGATTTGAACATCCTTCTCCCCTGCCGTTTGGCGGGGGAGTTTTGCTTTTGTTGGGGAAATATGATATAATTTCAACATCCGTGCAGGGGCCGGACACCTCCGCAGGGCGTCGAGGACGCCGCCCCCCTACAATACACGCCGCCATGCGAAAAATATTTACTATTTGCCGAAAGGAGCCGCCATGGACAAACCCGAATTTGCATCCGCCCATATGGCGGCGCTGAACCCGCAGCAGCGGGCGGCGGTGGAGGCCGTACACGGCCCGGTGCTGCTGCTGGCCGTGCCGGGCAGCGGCAAGACCACGGTGTTGATCACCCGGCTGGGATACATGACGCTGGTCTGCGGCATCCCGCCGCAGTCGATCTTGACAATGACCTACACCGTGGCCGCCACGCGGGAAATGCGTGCCCGTTTCGCCGCGCGGTTTGGGGATGCGCTGGCCGGGCAGCTGGAATTCCGCACGATAAACGGCGTGGCAGCGCGCATTATCGCGCTGTACAGCCGTATGTACAACCGAACGCCGCCCGACCTGATCCAAAACGAGAACGACACCGCACCGCTGCTTACACGCCTTTGGCAGGAGACGAACCACGAATACCCCACCGAGAGCACGCTGAAGGATCTGCGCACAGCCATCACCTACATTAAAAATATGTGCCTGACCGACGACGAGCTGGACGCGCTGGAAACCGACATCGACAACTTACCCGAGTTATACCGCGGCTACCAGCGGGCGCTGAAAGCCGGGCACAGGATGGACTACGACGACCAGCTATGCTTTGCGCTGCAAATCCTGCACGGTGCGCCCGCTGTGGCGAAGGCGTTCCGGGAGCGGTATCAATATTTCTGCGTGGATGAATCCCAGGATACCTCCAAGGTGCAGCATGAGATTATCCGCGTGCTGGCGCAGGAAAGCGGCAACATCTTTATGGTGGGCGATGAGGACCAGAGTATTTACGGCTTCCGCGCTGCCTACCCCCAGGCGCTGATGGACTTTGAAAAGACTTACCCCGGCGCACAAATCTTGCTGATGGAGGAAAACTACCGCTCACGGGAACCGATTCTGGACGCGGCCAACCGCTTTGTGGCCCGCAATCGTTATCGCCGCCCCAAAACGATACAGCCCACGCAGGGCGCAGGCGAACCGCTGCAGATCGTCACGGTGCGCCGCCGTGCCGATCAGCTGCCGTTTTTGTTTGAGACGGCGCAGAACTGCGAAACGGAAACCGCCGTGCTGTTCCGCAACCACGAGAGCGCCCTGCCCATCATCGATCTGTGCGAGCGCCGGGGCGTGCCCTATGGCTGCAAAAACATCGACCCCACGTTTTTCTCCAACAAAATCGTGCGGGATGTGGCAGATATCTTTGCGCTGGCCGCCCGCCCCGCCGACGCAGATGTTTTTCTGCGCTGTTACTACAAATTTGGTGTGCCGGTCACAAAGGTGCAGGCGCTGTACGCCTGCAGCCAGGCGCGGCAGTACGGCCAAGGCTGCTGGACAGCCCTGCTGAACGAGGACAGCATCCGCCCGCGCATCCGCGCCGCCATGGCCGATGTAGCCCACGGCCTGGCCCGCCTGCCCAGGATGGCGGCGGACGACGCCGTGCGGTTTGTGGCCGACGAGCTGGGCTACGGCAAATACCTGGACAAAAAGGGCATGGACCGCACGAAATTGGCCGTGCTGGAAATGCTGGGTGCCCAGGAGGACAGCCCTGCCCACCTGTTAAAGCGGCTGGAAATTCTGCGCGGCATCGTACAGGATCATATTACGCCGCCCGGATGCAGGTTTATTTTATCCACGATACACTCCGCCAAGGGGCTGGAATACGACCGGGTGATTTTGTTGGATGTGCTGGACGGCATCCTTCCGGCCAAGCCGGAACTTGCCTGCCGCACCCCTGGCGAGACCCAGCAGTACGAGGAGGACCGGCGGCTGTTCTACGTCGCCATGACCCGTGCCCGGCAGCAGCTGGTGCTGTTTGACTGCGTGGCCGAGCGCTCGGCCTTCGTGGAGGAAGTGTTGGCAGCCCTGCCCGGGCACCGCAAGCGCCCCGATGTGGAACCCGCAGGCCGCCGCCCTGTCCCGCCCGCCGCGCGGGCACCCCTGCCGCCGGTGGATGTGGAGAGCATCACGACCGTTGGTGCCCATGTGCGGCACGCGGTATTCGGCCCCGGCACGGTAGAGAGCGTGAGCGGCCACCGCGTGACCGTGCGCTTCACCGCTGGGGCGCGGACATTGGACGCCCAGGTCGTAGCCGAGCGGCATTTGATGTGGAAAGAATGAGGTACCCCCATGAAAAAAATCCTACTCCTCGCCACCGGCGGGACGATTGCAAGCCGCCCCACGGCGGCGGGCGGGCTGGCCCCGGCCATCACGTCGGAGGAACTGCTGGCCTGTGTGCCGGAGCTGGCCGACCTGTGTGCTGTGGATGCCGTGCAGGTGTTCAACCTGGACTCAACGAACGTAGGCCCCGCGCAGTGGCAGAGTATTGTACACTGCATCAAAGAAAATTATGATGCCTACGACGGTTTTGTCATTGCCCACGGCACGGACACAATGGCCTACACCGCCGCCGCGCTGAGCTACATGGTGCAGAACAGCGCCAAGCCGGTTGTACTGACGGGCAGCCAAAAGTCCATCTACAACCGCGACACGGACGCCCGCAACAACCTGTACCGCGCCTTTGTCTACGCGGTCAGTGACGGTGCATGGGGCGTGCAGCTGGTATTTGACAACAAGGTCATTCTGGGCACCCGCGCCCGCAAGACCCGCACCCGCAGCTTCAACGCGTTTTCCAGCATCGACTACCCGGAGACGGCGGTTTTTCGCGACACGCGGCTTGTCCTTTTCCTGCGCCGCCCGGCTGCGCTGCCGCCGGTGCGGTTCTATGAAAAGCTCGACCCCGCCGTTTTTGTGCTGCGCCTTGTGCCGGGGATGCGGGCTGATATCATTCCGATGCTGGCCCCGCATTACCGGGCGCTGGTGTTGGAGAGTTTCGGCGTCGGCGGCCTGCCGGGCGGAGAACATGGCACCATGTTTGCCGAGCTGCGCCGCTGGTGCGAGAGCGGGCGGCTGGCGGTGTTTACAACGCAGGTCCCCCACGAGGGCTGCGACCTTGCCGTTTACGAGGTGGGGCGCGCCGTGGGCGAGCTGCCCGGCGTATTGGAGGCCCGCGACATGACCCCCGAGGCCGTCGCCGTGAAACTGATGTGGGCGCTGGGCCAGACAGACGACCGCGCGGAAGTAATGCGGTTGTTTGAAACGCCGATCGAGTTCGATATTGTATAAAAAATGACCATCCAACATGTACGCTGGATGGTCATTTTTATTTTAGGCAATATCGCACAATTCCCGCCTGACGGCTTAAGC
>ERZ780144.3181-NODE-3181-length-12485-cov-19.512792_pt1 | contig 12485 bp, 9 predicted proteins | sample MGYA00511380_ERZ780144 | MGnify/ENA primary metagenome ERZ780144 (study PRJEB29588, sample SAMEA1965858) | human gut metagenome | biome: human gut; feature: human-associated habitat; material: faeces | place: Denmark | collected 2008/2010 ... | reverse complement strand
ACCCCTCAAGATTGAGGGGCAGGGGAGTTGAATAGGCGAAGCCTATTTTTTACATCAGCTTACGGAATAATGCGGTCAGATCTTCGATGCTTGCATCCTTCGGGTTGCCGGGTGCGCATGCATCTGCATGAGCGGATTCTGCCAGGAACGGAAGATCCTCTTCCTTGATGGCTTCGAGCTTGGACGGAATACCGACATCCTCGGAAAGCTTGCGGACAGCATCGACCGCAGCTTTACGGTAAGCAGCCTGATCCATCTGATCAACGCCTTCTACGCCCATTGCGCGTGCAATTTCACGGTATTTTTCACCGGTGCAGTCTGCGTTGTATTCCATAACGATCGGAAGCATCATTGCGCATGCAACGCCGTGAGGGGTGTCATAAACAGCGCCCAGGGTGTGTGCCATGGAATGAGCGATGCCGAGACCGACATTGGAGAAGCCCATGCCTGCGATATACTGACCAAGAGCCATGCCTTCACGGCCTTCTTTGGTGTTAGCGACGGCGTTACGCAGGGATTTGGAAATGATTTCGATGGCCTTTAAGTGGAACATATCGGTCATTTCCCATGCAGCCTTGGTGGTGTAGCCTTCGATTGCGTGGGTCAGAGCATCCATACCGGTAGAAGCGGTCAGGCCCTTTGGCATGGAGGACATCATATCGGGATCAACGACTGCGATGATCGGCATGTCGTGGGGGTCAACGCATACGAATTTGCGCTTGCGCTCTACGTCGGTGATAACGTAGTTGATGGTAACCTCTGCAGCGGTGCCGGCAGTGGTAGGAACTGCGATAATCGGAACGCAGGGCTTTTTGGTGGGAGCAACGCCCTCGAGGCTGCGGACGTCTTCAAATTCCGGGTTGGCGATGATGATGCCGATGGCCTTGGAGGTATCCATAGAGGAACCGCCGCCGATTGCGATGATGTAGTCAGCGCCGGAAGCCTTGAACGCTGCAACGCCGTTCTTTACGTTTTCGATGGTCGGGTTTGCTTTGATATCGGAGTAGATTTCATAAGTAAGACCTTCGCGGTCTAAAATATCCGTTACCTTTGCGGTTACGCCGAACTTGATCAGATCCGGATCGGAACATACAAATGCTTTCCGGAAAGCATGAGCCTTTGCTTCGTTTGCGATTTCTTCGATTGCGCCAGCTCCGTGATAGGAGGTCTGGTTGAGCATAATTCTGTTTGCCATTGGAAAAACCCCTTTCTTTCGATCGATTTTTGACAACTTCATTGTAATACAAAAATGGAAAGAAAAAAAGGAAATTTTTATAAAATCGACATTATCCTAATGGAAAAAAGGAAGAAACGTTATTGAAATTTACCAGAATCTGCTTTTTTTCAAAAAGTTTTTTGGCTTTGTTGACAATCTACGATTCTGCAGATGGAAATTCCTTTTTGCAGTTTTTAGAAGCTGCGTCGTCCGGCGCTTGGTGGGCGCAGCAAAAGCGTCTGGAATATTCCAGGTTTGCCTGAATCAGGTTGTATTCCAGTAAAAGACGGAGCGTGCAGGAGAGACATTCGGGAGATTTGGCGTGCGCTTCGCACACGTCCTTGAAAGAGTGGGACAGATTCAGAATATCCAGAGAAGAGACTGCCATGCAGATCACCTGAAACGCTCCGTTTCTATATAATATGGCGCGCGTGCCGTCGGGGTGCGTAAACCGCTGCGGTGGATACCTCTTCTTTCCGGATAAAAACAGCGATGACCAGACTTTCCTGCTTGCATCCTGTCCTACAGATGATAAACTGGGAGTAAGAATCGAAAGGGACAGGAGGCACATAGCATGAACCTAAATCCGCTTGTGGCAGAGGAACAGTTTTTAAACCCATTGGATCGCGTCAACGGATTCGATATCCGTCCGGGGCTATATGAAATCAACGGAGCGACTTCCTTCGGAAGCTGCGTCAATTTTACAATTCATTCTCAGAATGCGGTTTCCTGTGAGCTGCTGCTGTTTCACAGAGGGGAAAAAGAGCCTTACGGGACGATTCCTTTTCCGGAAAATTACAGGATCGGGCGGGTATATTCGATGATCGTGTTCGGTCTGGATATTTACGATTTTGAGTACGCCTATCGGATGGACGGGCCGAACGTACCGGAAAAAGGGCTGATTTATGATAAAACAAAAGTGCTTTTGGATCCGTATGCGCGGGCGGTGACGCAGCAGAGCATCTGGGGAAAAGAGCCCGACCGGGAGAAGGGGTATCATGGGCGGGTGGTGTTCAACGATTTCGACTGGGGTGACGCCAGAGAGCCGAAAAAGCCGATGCAGGAGCTGATTATTTATGAGATGCATGTGCGCGGTTTTACAAAGCATGCCTCCTCGGGCGTGCAGTTTCCGGGAACGTTTGAGGGTATCCGGGAAAAAATCCCCTACCTGAAGGCGCTTGGCATCACTGCGGTTGAGCTGATGCCGGTGTTTGAATTCGACGAGACGATGGGAAAACGTGAAATCGGCGGCAGGACGCTTCTGGATTACTGGGGCTACAACACGGTTGGATTTTTTGCACCGAACACAGGATACACGGCGCGTCAGGAGTATAACCGGGAAGGGACGGAGTTTAAAAATCTCATCCGGGAGCTTCACCAGAACGGAATCGAAGTCATTTTAGACGTGGTGTTCAATCATACCGCGGAGGGAAACGAGCAGGGACCGTTTTTTGAATTTAAGGGAATCGACAACCGGATTTATTATATGCTGACGCCGGAGGGAAACTATTATAATTTCAGCGGGTGCGGAAATACGTTAAATTGCAATCATCCAGTCGTACAGCAGATGATTCTGGAATGCCTGCGGCATTGGGTAATTCATTATCGGGTGGACGGTTTTCGCTTTGACCTTGCGAGCATTTTGGGACGAAACGAGGACGGGACGCCGCTGTTACAGCCGCCTCTGCTTCGGAATCTGGCGGAAGATCCGGTGCTGAAGGACGTCAACCTGATTGCGGAGGCATGGGATGCGGGCGGTTTGTATCAGGTCGGAAATTTCCCGGCGTGGAACCGGTGGGCGGAGTGGAACGGCAAATACCGGGACGAGCTGCGCAGCTTTTTAAAAGGAGAGTACTGGTTCGCTGTACAGGCAGCAAAGCGGATTACCGGCTCTCCGGATCTGTACGGCGGACAGTATCGGGGCTACAATTCGTCAATCAATTTTCTGACCTGTCACGACGGCTTTACGCTGTACGACCTGTATTCTTATAATGAAAAACATAACGAGGAAAACGGCTGGAATAATACTGATGGTGCAGATGATAACCGGAGCTGGAACTGTGGGTACGAGGGAAAATCCGACAACCCCGGAATAGAAGCGCTTCGGAAAAGAATGATCAAAAATGCCTGTGCGGTGTTACTGTGCAGCCGCGGAACGCCGATGTTTCTGGCGGGAGACGAATTTTGCAATACGCAGTTTGGCAACAACAACGCCTACTGTCAGGACAACGAAATTTCCTGGCTGGACTGGTCGCTGTTGGAAAAAAATAGAGAAATTTACGAATTTTTCCGGTATATGATTGCATTCCGCAAAAAACACTCTGCAATCCGCGGAGAATGCAGTCCGTCCGGGCTTGGGTTCCCGACGGTCAGCGTCCATACGAATCAGCCCTGGGACAATAATGTGACCCAGGAAAGTAAATTCCTGGGCGTGATGTTTGCGGGGGCGGTTCCGGCCGGAAGCAGCCAGAAAACAGGACGAAATCAGGAAAACGCGTGGAGTCAGGAAGCAGAGAGACGCCGGGAATCCGTGTGGAGTTTGGAAACGGAGCGAACCCGGGAATTGGAAACGGAAGATCTCGTGTACCTGGCGGTCAATGTTTTCTGGGAGGATCAGCAGTTTTTTCTGCCGAAGCTTCCAAACGGCTTTGTATGGAGGCTTGCGGTCAATACGGACCAGCCGGAAATGCCCGAAAAGGAGTCACAGATGACTGTCATTGACAGTGAATTTATCCTGAAACCGCGCAGCGTCGCCGTTTTTGTGGGAGGCCCATCCTTTTAACAAAATGCCGCGAAATGGAAAGAAAAGCTGATGATGTCTCCACATTATAAGCCAAACATTTCGCGGCAGATTTTTTTCCCGGTCTCTGTGCGGAAAATGTTGTCATAGGTCGCCCGGATATGGGCTGTGTCCGTGTTTCCTTCAAAGAGGTTGACCAGAAAATCCGCCTCCACCAGAATCTGATAATCGAGACCGTCGATGCCGGTATAAGTATGATGATGACCGACTAAAAAGCTGACGCGCTCTATCACATCTTTTTCAAATCCCAGCTCGGAGAGCATCTGCTCTGCCAGGGCAGGACCTTCTTTTTCCTGCAATTTTCCGTTTCCGTCTCCGTATTTTTCCAGACACAGCCGGATGCCGATATCGTGCACGATGGCGGCAGCTTCCGTAATGAACAGTGTTTTTTCATCGAGATGCTCGGAAACAGCGATCGTCTTTGCAAAGCTGTGCACCTTCAGAAAATGCTGAATGCGCTCCGGGCTGCCGTGATCGTAGGAAATCATTTTTAAAATAAGCGGTTCTAAAGTCATATGAAGCTCCCTTCTTTGTGTGATACATAAGTCAGTTAAAAACATCATAGCGCGGTTTTCCGGATATTTCAAGCGCAGGAAAACGGTTGACAGTTCTTTGCAGATAAACTAGGATGAAAGAAAGATGTAGGTACATCCATTTTGAAAAACTATCATGCAGGAAAGTCCCTGCAACTTAAATTCAGGAGGACGCTTGCGATGGATAAAACCGAACGGAAAATGACGAAAATTGCGCGGGAGTTAAATAAGCTGACGGTACAGACGATGAAGGAGGAAGGAATCGGGACGGCGGAGTTCGATTTTATCCATCTGGTGCGGCACCATCCCGGCATCACACAGGCGCAGCTGCGGGAAGAATTAAAGATCGACAAGGGAGCCGCGGCGCGCCGGGCGGCAAGCCTGGAAGCGAAGGGCTACCTGATTCGCCGGGACAATCCGGAGGACAAAAGAAGTCAGCTTTTGTATGCGACAAAAAAGGCGGAAGGGCTGAAAAACTCCAAGGTCAGCATTGAATCGACGTTTTATGAGTGGCTGATGGAGGAACTGGACGAATCAGAAACCGAGCACTTTTGCGAAATGCTGGATCGACTGTATCTGAGATCGAAAAAAGAAAGCCGGTCTGGATTTTTGCAGGTAAAGGAACGGATGGACAGAGGAGAAAAGGATGGCTGAAGGGACGACGATGTGCGACAGGAAAGAATCGGGAATCCGGACTGCCTGGAAAAAACCGGATCAGATCGGGAGCTACTTTGTGACGGAGTGGAAGCCGCTGCTTGCGGTGACGGTTTCCGGCCTGATTTATAATATCGGACTGCTCGCGGGACCGTGGTTTGAAGGACGGCTTGCACAGTGCCTGCTGGATGTATTTACAGGGAAAAAAATTTTTACCGATATGCTGCTTTTGATGTGCGCGTATGTGGCAGTGATCGGATTCGTGCAGGGCGCGCGCTACATCAAGCGGTTTTATGTGCGCCGGTTTGCGAACGATATCAACCGGAGCATGAAGCAGGTGCTTTACGGGAATCTGGTACATAAAAGTGTAGGTGAGCTGGAAAAAGAGGGGGTCGGAAGCCTTCTGACAAAAGCGGTGTCTGACGTGGATGCGTGCGTAGAAGGAATCCGGAAGTTCACGACGGAGATTTTTGATACCGGTATTGCACTGCTTGCCTATGCTGCGATGCTGTTGTGGTACGACTGGCGGCTTGCACTGCTGTGTCTGTTGTTCCCGCCGTTTTCCTATTTGATGGCGGAAAAGATGAAAACCGTGGTAGAGCGCAGCAATGCCGCATATAAGGAGAGCGCCGGACGCTTGAATACAGCGACGCTGGACCGCGCGGGCAACGCGGTGACTTATCGGATTTACGGCTGTGAAAAACAGCGCAGCGGCATGTATGAAAAACAGCTGGACGATTACGAAAAAACAGCAGTCCGTGCAGGGATGCAGGTCGTAGCGATGCCTCCGCTGTATCAGGTGATTTCCATGGGAAGCACCGTGCTGATTTTGTATTTCGGTTCGAAAAATGTCTTAAACAGCGGATGGGCGGTTTGGAACATCGCAGCGTTTACGACATTTTTATCCTGCTATGGAAAGCTTGCGGTCAAGTCCTCGAAGGCGGCGAAGCTGTTTAACTCCGTACAGAAAGCGAACGTTTCGTGGAAAAGAATCCGTCCGCTGCTGACAGAGCCTCCGGAAGAAACAGAAGAAAAGACAGCCGGGGCGGTCAGCCTGAAGCTGGATCAGGCGGGCGGCGCATATCCGGGCGGAAAGCAGATTTTTGACGGATTGACGATAAGTGTAAAGCCTGGACAGATCATCGGGATCACGGGTCCTGTTGCGTGCGGCAAATCGACACTTGGTAAAATTTTTCTGGGAGAAGTGCCTTATACCGGACATGTTTTGTTAAACGGGAAAGAATTATCTGAATATTCAGATAAAGAACGCAGGAGCATGGTCGGATGGCAGGGACACGATCCGGAGCTTTTGGCGGACAGTGTCCGAAACAATATCGCGCTCGGAGAGGAGCAGATCGACGTCGGCAGGGAGCTTTCGCGCGTCTGCCTGGACCGGGAAGTGTCCGAAATGGAAAACGGCATCGATACACTGGTCGGCAGCCGCGGCGTGCGGCTTTCCGGCGGGCAGCAGGCGAGAACGGCGCTTGCACGGACGCTGTCCCATGCAAAGCCGCTGATCGTTCTGGATGACCCATTTGCGGCGCTGGATCGGAATACGGAGGAGGAGATTTTCCGGGAATTAAAAGCGATGTCAAAGGATCGGATTATCCTGCTGATTTCGCACCGCCTGTATTTGTTTGATCAGACGGATCAGGTCATCTGGATGGAAAACGGACAGACGCAGACAGGAACGCACGAAAAAATGCTGCAGATAGTTCCGGAATATGCAAATTTGTGCAAGGTATGGAAGGAGGGAGCAGACCATGCGTGAGCGTTTGAAAAAAACGATGCCGTCAAAGGCGCATCATGAAATTCTCACTGCGGTGGGCTCAATCTGCACACAGAATCTTCTGCTTCCGATTGCATTGATCATCACCGTAGTCGGCGCAGTCGTCACTGCACTTGTGCCGCCGCTGATTCTGGAAAAAATCGTGGACGGGCTGACTGCGGGAAACCCGATGCCGATTGTACAGGCGTTTTCCTATTTCGGCGTGGTAGCACTGGCGGGATTGCTGGAATCTACGCGGGAGAGCCTTTTGATCGTATTCGGACAGAAGCTGACCCACGGTCTGCGCAGTCAGATGTGCGAAAAGCTGTCGCAGCTGTCCGCAGATACGTTGAGTAAAATGGACGCAGGAACGATCGCATCCCGGTTTGTCGGAGATGTTGATACGCTGGAAACGCTGTTTACCTCCGGTATCATCAGCATGTTTGCAGACGCTTGCACGATGATCGGTATTTACGCAGTGCTCTGGCAGAAAAACCGCGGACTTGCGATTACTCTGCTGGCGATTCTGCCGCTGATCGCACTGTTTACAAGACATGTTCAGAAAAAAATGCTGGCTGCGCAGATGGACAGCAGAAAGGCTGCCGCGCGGACGTCGGGGCTTGTGCCGGAGACGATTCATTGCATTCGGATGATCCATGTTTTTGGAAAAGAAGGCTTTATGCGCAAACGCTATGACCGCACGCTGCAGGAGGGATATGCTGCGATGGAGCGTACAAATTTTTACGATGCACTGTATTCTCCGGTTATTTTGATTACAGATGCGCTGGTGACGGGCATTGTCATGCTGCTGTCGGCTTCGTCCGGCCCGGAAGTCAGAATGTTTTTCGGCATGTCAGTCGGTACGGCGGTTGCGGTAATTTCCTATATTTCGAGAATCTTTTCCCCAATCGAAAGCATTGGCATGGAAATCCAGACGATCCAGGAGGCGCTGGCAGGTGCGAAGCGTGTCGGAGAATTTCTGGAGCTGCCGACGCGGCTGGAAACCTCCGGGGAGGCGGGAGAAAAAGTGATGACAGAGCTTGGCAAAGCCAGCGCAGGCACGGATTCGCCGGTCGCATGCATTTCTCTGGAAGACGTCAGCTTCGGCTATGAAGAGGAAAAGATGGTTCTGGAGCATTTGAGCTTCGAGATAAAAACCGGCGAGCAGGTAACGATGACCGGGCGCACCGGCGCAGGAAAGAGCACAATTTTTAAATTGCTTTTGGGGCTGTATCGTCCGCAAAAGGGCTGCGTAAAAATATATGGACAGGACGCTTATCTGCTTCCGGACAGTATCAGACGGCGTCTGTTTGGCTGCGTGGAGCAGAGCTTTAAGCGGGTTCCCGGAACCGTTCTGGAGCAGATTACGCTTTCTGATCCGACGATTTCCAGAGAGGATGCGGTCGAAGCGGCGAAGCTGGCAGGACTGCATGAAGTGATTGCCGGAATGGAGCAGGGGTATGATACGCCCTGCACGGATGCACTGTTTTCACAGGGACAGTGGCAGCTTTTGTCCATTGCCCGGGCGGTTGCAGCGAAGCCGTCGATTCTGCTGCTGGATGAAATCACGGCGAACCTCGATGTAGGCACAGAGCAGGAGGTTTTGTATGCGCTCAGGCGCGCCGGAGAAAACCGGACGGTGGTTTCCATTTCCCACCGTTTGTATGAAAAAATGGGCGGCAGGGAGCTTGTAATCGGGTAACCAGACATCGTCGCAAAATACAATATGCCGCGCAAAGCCACAACCGGTCGCCTCTGCGCGGCATATTTCTCCTCCTTTCTGCGCACGTTTTTTGCGCATGTCGAGTTTGTGTCAAGTGAGCGCAGACACAAATCTCGCGATTGAAAAAATTTATTTTTCAATCTTTGCCCTCTATGCAGCGGAAACCTTCTTGTCTTTTGCTACAAGAATGATATACTGGGACTGAAATGATGTCGGGATCAAAAAAGGTCTTTTGTCTCCTATGATACCGGATCAGGCATAAAAGCGATGACAGACAGGAGTGGTATACGATGGACATGCAGGAGAAATACAGACAGCAGTTGGATATTTCCTATTCCTATCATCTGGCGAAACGGATGGAAAAACACCGCACCAACGAAGAACTCGGCTATCGGACGGCGGGGTCGAAGGCAGAGCTTGCAACCGGGGAAATGCTGGCGCAGGAGATGCACACAATCGGTTTTCCGATTATCCATAAGGATGCGATTACAGTAGATGCGTGGGAATTTGAACGCGCGAAAATGACTTTTTTAAACGAAAAAGGCGAAGAGGAAACGATACAGCTTGGCGCGTATCAGACGAATTTTGTGACGGACGGACCGGAGTGCTACTCGGTTGTGTATGCAGGCAGAGGAACTCTGCAGGATTATGAAGGAATGGATGTGACCGGAAAGCTCGTATTGGTGGACATCAACCAGCGGGATGAGTGGTGGATCAATTATCCGGTTTATCAGGCGCACTTAAAAGGCGCGGCAGCTGTCATTGCTGCACAGACGGGCGGCTACGGAGAGGTAGACGAACGCGCACTGAACGCACAGGATATCGCGGGACCGTCGAATGCACCGGCGTTTTCGATTGCCCGGCACGATGCAGATCAATTGAAAAAAATGCTGCAGGGCCGCAGCGAGGTAAAGGTGCTGTTTGACGCTTCGACAAAGGTGATTCCGGCGCAGACGACCTATAACATCGTCGGGGAGATTCCCGGAAAAACGCACCCGGAGCGCAGAATTATGCTTTCCGCACATTACGATTCCTATTTTGACGGCTTTCAGGATGATAATACCGCGATTTCGATGATGCTTTCGATGGGAAAAACGCTGCTGGAAATTGGATATCAGCCCGAAAATACGCTGATGTTCTGCTGCATGGCGTCCGAGGAATGGGGCGTTGCGGATTCGCAGTTCGACTGGTCGACGGGCGCGTATGAACAGGTATTTACGGTGCATCCGGAGTGGCGGGGAAGCGTGATTGCCGACCTGAATTTTGAGCTCCCTGCGCTGGCACACGGGACGCGGGCGAGGATTCGGAGCACCTTCGAATACGTTTCTTTTCTGGAAGAATTTCTGGAAGAGCTGCCGAGCCTGACCGGCGCATATCCGGAGGAAACGAGGATTACCGCGCCGATTGAAACCTGGTCGGACGATTTTTCCATTGCGATTGCCGGAATTCCGTCGATGGTAAATGATTTTACGGGCGGAAGCTTTATGGAAACGAACTATCATTCACAGTTCGACAACGACGGCTTTTACGATGAGGATGTTTATCGGATGCACCATGAGCTGTTTGGACTTTTGCTGATGGCGATTGACCGTACGGTTGTTGTTCCGCTGGATTTTTCCAGAGTATTCCGAAAAGCAAGGGAGCGGCTGGACAGCGAATGGTGTGAAAAAACCGGCGCGGATGGACAGCGGCTTTTGCGGGTGTTGGAGCAGGCAACGGCGACGGCGCAACAGCTGTATGCAAAGGTAGAGAAAACGAACCGGAACGCGAGGCACGCTGACGCATCGGCGGCTGGTGTGGAAAATGCATCTGGACTGTGCACGGCGGAGACTGGCGATGCCGGGGCGGTGAACGGAGATTTTACCACATGTGTGCAGGAAACGGACACTGCTGCAGAAGTACCTGCGGCAGACACCCGGAAGCTGGAACGATCGCTTTTACAGGTTTTTCAGCAGGAGCAGGACGCCTATGTGCGGATCGACTGGTATGGAAACGTGTTGTTCCCCCATGGAATTTTGCAGGATCGTTTGCAGCTTCTGGAAGGTGCAGTGCGCAATCTGAAAGAGGGAAGGCTCTCGGCGGCACTGCGCAAGCTGTATGAGATCGACAGCAACCGGTACGCATTTTTGTTTGAAGAAGAGGTTTATCGACATTTTACATCGTATGCATTGGATCAGAGCGCAGATCGGCTGAAATGGGGAACCGGAAGAATTATCGGGTTTGAAAACTTTTTCCCGGTTGTGACCGGACTTCTGGAAAAAGAAAAGATGGGCTGCAGTGATTTTACGGAAGAAATTGCACAGCTGGAGGCTGCATATGAGCGCCAGAGCGATTTGTACCGGAAAGAAATCGATACGCTGTGCGTGCAGACGGAAAGGATGGAGCGGCTTTTGAGAGAAGCCGGAGTGGAATTTTATGGACAGTGAAAAACTGTATCGGGTACAGGAAGAGGATTTGTCAAAGCTTGAGGAGCTGTTGTGCCGTTCGTTTGCGGCGGACCCGCTGTATGTGGAGCTGATTCCGGATGAAGAGGTGCGAAAACGGCTGATGCCGGAGCTGTTTCAATGCGACCTGACGGAATTTTATGAGACGTGTGAAATTTTTGCAGACAGCAAGGATTTAAACGGCATATTGGTCGTTTCGGATGAAACGGAGCCGTATCATTTGCTGCATCGCTATTTTACGGAGGTGCAGGCGACGCTGCGCACGGAGGGCTATCTGATCCGGGAGGATCACAGCCTGAAGACATTTTTTAATTTCGTGCTCGGCAGGGATTACCTGAATTCCAGCTGGACGGATCAGCTGCATCAGGATCGGAGACTACATATCATTTATCTGGCGGTTGATCCGGAAATGCAGCATCACGGAATCGCGGCGACGCTGGTGGAAGAGGCAGTTGCATACGCGGAACGCAACGATCTGATGATTTCGCTGGAAACCCACAACCCGCGTAACGTTGCGTTTTATCAGCAGTTCGGGTTTAAGGTGTACGGAGTCGTGGAAAAGCATTTTTCCCTGAAACAATATTGTCTAGTGCGGGAAATCCAGGCGTAATATTCTAACAGTTCACCGCGCCATTTCATTCGCAAAAGCGCATCTTCGATGCTTTCCGCTGCTTCGCAGCTCCTTTTGCTCATGAAATGGCGCTCCCTTCGTAGTTTCCTGGGAGCAGATTTTCCCGCAAGCGCGAAATCTGCTCCCAGGAAGCTACGAGTGAACTGTAGTACCATATTTGGATCGGCTTGAAAGTCATACCGTTTACGGTATTCCCTTTCAAGCCGATTGTGCTATATAATGAGCACGAAAGAAAAACAAGCGACGCTGAAAGCGGCATTTGTTTTTCTCGTGCCATTAGAGAACGAGCAGCCTGCGGAAGCAGGCGGTAGAGCGCGCCAGCGCGGGCTCGTGATCGAAGGAGAGAAGCACGAGCACGAAAGAAAAACAAGCGACGCTGAAAGCGGCATTTGTTTTTCTCGTGCCATTAGAGAACGAGCAGCCTGCGGAAGCAGGTGATAGAGCGCGCCAGCGCGGGCTCGTGATCGAAGGAGAGAAGCGCGAGCGGGGACAGCCGGGCTGTTCATCGCAAAGGGCGAAGCCGGTTGCTGATAACCGGTTCATTATGTGATAGGAAATTCCTATCACATAAAACGCTCCGCGAGGATGCGCACCTCGCGGAAATGAAGTATATGCTTCGCATACCGCTCGGGCGCGAAAGAGTCGCGAGCGACTCTTTTTCACTTTATAGGAAAGACCGCCTACGGCGCTCTCTTAAATTAAAAGGGCCCGCACGG
>ERZ780144.3165-NODE-3165-length-12548-cov-2.852077_pt1 | contig 12548 bp, 9 predicted proteins | sample MGYA00511380_ERZ780144 | MGnify/ENA primary metagenome ERZ780144 (study PRJEB29588, sample SAMEA1965858) | human gut metagenome | biome: human gut; feature: human-associated habitat; material: faeces | place: Denmark | collected 2008/2010 ... | reverse complement strand
CAGCCGCTTGTTTTTCTCTGCGTTCATTATATACTATATTCCCCTTACATCCAATAAAGCTTTTCTTAAGTCTTTTTTAAATCTCTGCAACAAAACAGGAGCCTTCCCATATAATTACAGGAAAGCTCCTTTTTTTATATACAATATAGTTTTGAAACCTTTTAACAGGCTTTTATTATCTTGCCATCTCACTCTGTGGTCCGGTCTGATTATGGGCCTTGATAATGGTCTCGATTTCTTCCAGGTTAGAGGATGGAAGATCTCCAGGAATGGTGTTCTTTACAGCTGCTGTGGCGTTTCCAAAAGCAACTGCCTTCTGGCAGTCACCACCGCTGCTTAACAGGCCGTAGAGAGCGCCGGAAATATAAGCATCACCACTACCGATACGGTCTACTACTTCAATGTCACGATATGGCTCTTCTTCGTAGAAAGTATCTCTTGCTGCATCATAGATCACAGAACCAAAGGTATGGCGTTTCGGGCTGTGTACGATACGCTGGGTGGAAGCTACGATAGAGATCGGATATTCTTCTGTAAAGCTCTTCATCATTTCTTTTGCTGTACCAGTCTTTAAGAAGGTCAGTCTTGCAGTATCTTCAGAGCAGAAGAAGATATCTACATAAGGAAGGATACGCTCAATGCATTCTCTTGCTTCATCACCCGTCCACAGGTTTCCACGGAAGTTTACATCAAAAGAAACCAGGGTTCCTGCTTCTTTGAAACGTTTGATCATCTCAATGGTAGTCTCTCTGATCTTCTCACTAAGAGCCAGAGTAATACCGGTGGTATGGAAACACTTGGAAGCTGTGTATACTTCCTCCGGGATCTCATCAATATCCAGAGTAAAGAAAGAACTGTTCATACGGTCATAAATAACCTTTGGTTTTCTTGGGTATGCACCGTTTTCATAGTAATAAATACCTACACGGGCTGATGGAGAATGATCATACATAAAAAAGTCATCACTGACACCAAAGGAACGGATCTTACCTTTCATAAAGCTGCCGATATCATGTGACGGAAGTTTGGAGATAACACCGGTATGAAGGCCTAACAGAGACGCACCAACTGCTACGTTTAATTCTGCACCGCCTACCTGTTTTACAAATGTATCACCTCTGGAAAGACGGTCATTGTCTGGTGGTGACAGTCTTAAAAGAAGCTGACCTAATGTCAGCAGGTCAAATGTTCTTCCTTTTATCTCTCCCATTTTCATATCCTCCTGAAGTTTAAAAAATTTTCATAAACGTATTATTAAAGAAAATTTCTAAAGAAAAGGCCTGTCTGAAAATACATTCCAGGAACGCTATTTCCAAACAGGCCTTTCGGTCTTAATTTTTAACTCTTAAGAAGAGTAATTATCTCTGTACACGACCTGAACCGTCGCCGCCTGCTAAGGTTTCAACTTCTGCACGGGTTACCAGGTTGAAGTCTCCAGGGATGGTGTGCTTTAATGCGGAAGCTGCTACTGCAAACTCCAGAGCTGCCTTCATATCCTTGCCATCAGCCAGACCGCAGATCAGACCACCTGCGAAAGAGTCGCCGCCGCCTACACGGTCAACGATTGGAGCGATGTGGTACTTTCTGGAGTGGTAGAATTCACGAGTCTGTCCGTCCATGATGCAAGCAGACCAGTCATTGTTGGAAGCGCTGTGGCTTTCACGTAAGGAGCTGATGATGTACTTAAATCCGAACTTGTCAGCCATCTGATTGAAGATGTCAACGTATCCAGCTAATTCCAGTTCTCCGGAAGTAACATCAGTGTTGCCTGGCTTGAAGCCAAGAACCTTCTCTGCATCCTCTTCGTTACCGATGCAAACATCAACATACTGCATCAGGTTGGTCATAACCTTCTGAGCCTTCTCGGAAGACCACAGTTTCTTACGGAAGTTTAAGTCTACGGAAACAGTTACGCCGTGAGCCTTAGCTGCCTTTAAAGCTGCCTCAGTCAGTTCGATTGCTGCATCGCTGACAGCTGGAGTAATACCGGTGAAGTGGAACCAGTCAGCATCAGCAAAGATCTCATCGAAGTTGAACTCATCTGCAGTTGCAGTAGAGATAGAGCTGTGTGCACGGTCATAAACTACGTTGGAAGCTCTCATTGCAGAACCGGTCTCTAAGTAGTAAATTCCCAGTCTCTCACCGCTTCTTGCGATGTACTTTGTACCTACATTGTATTTTCTTAAAGCTGCTACTGCGCACTCACCGATTGGGTTAGCTGGTACTGCAGTAACGAACTGTACGTCATGACCATAGTTAGCTAAAGATACAGCTACGTTAGCCTCGCCGCCGCCGTAGTTTACATCAAACTCATCTGCCTGGATAAATTTTTCATTATTTGGGGTAGATAATCTTAACATGATCTCGCCCATGGTAACAATCTTTGCCATTTTAATATTCTCCTTAAGATATGTGAAAATTGATCTTACAGTTCAGCGCATGGCTGAACTGTAAGAAATTTATTAACAATTATGCTCTTGCTGCTGCTACAGCCTTAACGAATTCCTGAGCCTTTGCAGTTACAGCTGCGAAATCACCAGTCTTAGCGCCCTTTGTAAGGCTGCTTCCGGTACCAACTGCGTATGCACCAGCATGGATCCACTTATCAACGTTGTCTACGTCAACACCGCCGGATGGCATGAACTCACCCTGTGGCAGAGGTCCCTTGAAGGAGCTGATAGCTGCAGGTCCTACGATATTTCCTGGGAAGATCTTGATTACATCGCATCCAGCTTCCATAGCGGTAATAGCTTCGCTTGGAGTCATAACGCCTGGCAGCATTGGTACTCTGTAACGGTTGCAAAGCTTGATGGTCTCTACATTTAAGCCTGGGCTTACGATGTAGTTAGCACCTGCTAAGATGCAAGCTCTTGCAGTCTCTGGATCCAGAACGGTACCAGCACCGATCACGATCTTGTCATTGTCTTTATACTTGTCAGCCATCTTCTTGATGAAGCCTACTGGATCACCGTCATCCATAGTCATGGTCAGCTCGATAAAGTTGATGCCACCTTCAATAATAGCATCTACTACCTTCTCACCCTGCTCATAATTCTTTGCACGTACTACAGCAACCAGGCAGTCTTCTTTCAGTCTTGCTAAAACATGTTCTTTTTTCATTTTTCTTCTCCTTCTTTCGATGAGGTTCGTAAATACGAATTAATTTCATATTTACGATTTATACTTAAATTTTAATAGTTACCAACTGATTTGTCAACAGCAAAACAGATAAATTATTATCTTTTATCCTGTTTTATTTACCCAAAAATCCCAAAAGTCTTGAAAGCGCTTTTGCCTTCTCGCAAACCAGCCTTCCTAAGGCGTCATAATCCTCTGTAGGCTTGTAAAGACTGGACACACTGATGGCCCCGATCACATTCCCATCCGGGCCGAAAACAGGGGAACCTACACATTCCATATGTTCCTCCAACTCCCTTGCGTCAAAGGCGTATCCATTTTCCCGGACCCGATCCAGTTCTTCTATGAAATGAGTCTTGTCCTGAATGGTACGCTGGGTATGGGGACGGAAATTGATCCGGTCTGCTAAGGCATCCCGCTCTTCCTGCTCCATATTTGCCATAATGGCCTTTCCAAGGGAAGTACAGTACAATGGGTTCTTGGTTCCTACAGTCGCTGTTGTGATAATGGGATTTTCCGGCTCAAATTTACAGATGTAAACAATAGAGTCATCTGAACGCACTCCAAAGAATACGGTCTTTCCCACTTCTTTCGCAAAAGCTTTTAATACAGGATCAATGGTACCGATAAAATCCAGGTTATTTGTATAATTAATTCCTACACGATAAGCAGTAAGTCCGATGGTATAACGCTGCTTCTGCCCCTTTACCACATGGACCATACCTGTATGTGCCAGTGTTGTGATAATGTCATAGGCGCTGGTCTTTGGAAGTTCTAACTTCTCACAGATCTCATCCAGTGTAATACCATCCGGCTTTTTGGAAACCATTTTCAGTATATCCACTGTGCGCAGCGTTGTCCGGTTTAATTTCATTTATGTTCCTCCTGCATCAGGTTCTGTCGATCATATATGTCTTTTGGATTTGGTCGTATATATGTTTCTTATACGCATATACGATTTTCTTCTTTTAGTATAGCGCATCCTGAAACAGATTACAAGATGCGCTTTTGTTTTCCTGGCACAGTCAGATCAAATTCCGTTGCCGGTCATGCAACGCATGAACCGTAACTGTTTTGTTCACTAATACTTACAGAGTTACACCCTGTTTGAAGATTGCCATATCATGAAAACCGGCTGCTTCTGATTTAACCTTGCGTCCGGAAGCAACTTCCAATACATAGTTTAACAGATCCTGTGCCAGTTCTTCTTTGGTCTTATCCTCTACCATCTGTCCCGCATTGAAATCGATCCAGTTGGACTTGTGTCCTGCAAGCTTGGAGTTACTGGAGATCTTTACAGTTGGAACAGGGGAAGCAAACGGAGTGCCGCGGCCGGTAGTAAACAATACCATATGAGCGCCGGATACTGCCAGCGCAGTTGCTGCTACCAGGTCATTTCCAGGTGCGCTTAAGAGGTTTAATCCCTTAACCTTAACTGGCTCCGCATACTCTAATACACCCTTTACTAAAGAACTTCCTGACTTCTGGGTGCATCCTAAGGATTTATCCTCCAGAGTAGAGATACCGCCCTTCTTGTTACCTGGGGATGGGTTCTCATAAATAGTCTGGTTGTGGCTGGTAAAGTAGTTCTTGAAGTTGTTGATCAGAGCTACGGTCTTGTCAAAAAGCTCCGGAGTTGCGCAGCGGTTCATTAACAGAGTCTCTGCACCAAACATTTCCGGAACCTCTGTTAAAATAGTAGTTCCGCCCTTGCTTACTAACAGATCAGAGAAAGCACCAACTACAGGGTTTGCAGTGATACCGGAAAGTCCGTCAGAACCACCGCACTTCATACCGATGATCAGTTCGCTTGCGTCGATCTTCTCTCTGGAGAATGCGTTTGCATAGGTTGCCAGTTCTTCCAGGATACCCATAGCGGTCTCCATCTCATCTTCTACATCCTGGCACTGTAAGAATTTAACACGCTGCTCATCATACTCGCCAATGTAATCCATTAATACAGGAATATTGCTGTTCTCGCAGCCAAGTCCTAATACCAGAACACCTGCTGCATTTGGATGATGGATCATGTCTGCCAGAACTTTTCTGGTGTTTTCCTGGTCATCACCCATCTGGGAACATCCATATGGATGCTGGAATGCAATGATATCTTCTACATTTCCGCCTACAAACTTCTTTGCAGCAGTCTCAAGAGCCTTTGCAATAGAGTTTACACAGCCAACAGTTGGAACGATCCAGATCTCATTACGGATACCGACTTTTCCGTCTGCTCTGCGGTAGCCGTCAAAGTATACATGCCCAGATGGCTCTACGTCCTTGCTTCCTTCTGGTTTATACTCATAAGAAAGAACATCGCCTAAAGCGGTCTTTACATTATGAACATGTACCCATGCGCCTTTTTCAATAGCTTCTTTTGCGTAGCCGATACGGAAACCGTATTTAACTACCTCTTCACCCTGTGCAATGGCACGAAGGGCAAATTTATGTCCCTGTGGGATATCCTGGACCAGAGTTACCTTTTCTCCTGCTACATCCAGGGTCTCTCCTTCATTTAAAGGACGAAGAGCAACGGCAACGTTATCATTCTGATTGATCTTGACAATGTCCTGCATGGTCTTTAATCTCCTATCTTTGTTTTTGTACTCAGGAAACCTTCCCAAAATAAAATCTGTTGCAAAAGATTCCGGAATACATTTGATTTATTTTAACTACAGATCACTTTGTAAGTGCTTACAATCATTCTACCTATTTTCTACACAGAAGTCAATAGAAAACTGTTGCAATCTTTATTAGTAGTATGTATAATAGACTTAGCGTGTAAGCGCTTACAGAATGTGAGGTGGATTACTGAATGAATATATATGACGTTTCTGAGCGCGCAGGCGTTTCCATTGCTACGGTTTCCCGTGTACTCAACGGCAATCCCAACGTAAGTGAACGCACCCGCAAGAAGGTTCTGGCTGTAATGGATGAGTTGGGTTATACCCCCAATGTTTTTGCCAGGGGACTGGGACTTGATACCATGCAGACCATCGGTATCATGTGTTCTGACTCTTCTGATCCTTATCTTGCTGAGGCGATCTACTATCTGGAGCGGGAACTGCGCAGTCATAATTATGATTCTATCCTCTGCTGTACCGGTTACGAACTGGATGTAAAACAGAAGTATTTTAATCTGCTTCGCTCCAAGCGCGTGGATGCTATTATCCTGGCAGGTTCCAAATTTGTGGAAATGCGTTCCCGGGATAATAATTATATTATAGAAGCTGCCGCAGACGGACTTCCTGTAATGTTAGTAAACGGTTATCTGGAAGGAAAGAATATCTACAGTACTGTCTGTGATGATTATGCCTCTATGTATGATGCCACATTACAGCTGATCCATTCAGGACACAGCCGTATCCTTTATCTTTACACCAGCGTTTCCTACAGCGGTGTTAATAAGATGGAGGGCTACAAAGCAGCATTGAAAGAAAATCGTATCCCGGTTGAGGACTCCATGATTCATCAATGTTCCAAGAGTTTTGAAAATTCCAGGGATCTTCTTTTAAGCCTGAAAGAAGAAGGGCTGAAATTTGACGCAGTTTTGGCTTCTGACGATTCACTGGCCGTAGGAGCCGTAAAATATGCCCATACAGCCGGTATTTCCATGCCGGAAGAGCTTAGTATTATCGGGTATAATAATTCTCTCCTGGCACGTTGTACAGATCCGGAGATCACATCCATTGACAGCAAGGTAGAAGCACTTTGCACCACTACTGTCAATACTTTAATGGGGGTTTTCAGTGGCGCTAATGTCCCAAACCGGACAACCATCGCCTCTGCTTTAATAAAAAGAAAAACCACAAACTTTTAAATTCCAATTTTAAAGGAGGATTTACCACTATGAAACAGTTTTTGGACAAGGACTTCTTATTATCCACAGACATGGCAAAAACAATCTATCATGATTACGCAGAAAATATGCCGATCTTAGACTATCACTGCCATATCAACCCACAGGAGATCTATGAAGACCGTAAGTTTGAAAACATTACCCAGGTATGGCTGGGCGGCGACCATTACAAATGGCGTCAGATGCGTTCTAACGGTGTTGATGAGAAATACATTACCGGCGACGGCACAGACAGAGAGAAATTCCAGGCATGGGCTGAGACAATGCCTAAACTGATCGGCAACCCACTGTATCACTGGAGCCACTTAGAGTTAAGAAGATACTTCGGATACGAAGGCTACTTAAACGGCGATACTGCTGAGGAAGTATGGAACCTGTGCAACGCTAAGTTACAGGAAGACTCCATGACTGTCCGTAACCTGATCAAGCAGTCTAACGTTACTCTGATCTGCACCACTGATGATCCTGTTGACTCTCTGGAATGGCACAAGAAACTGGCTGAAGATACTACTTTTGATGTACAGGTTCTGCCAGCATGGCGTCCAGACAAGGCTATGAACGTAGAGAAGCCAACTTTTGCTGCTTACATGGATCAGTTATCCAAGGTCAGCGGTGTTGAAGTAAAAGATTTCGCATCCTTAAAGGAAGCTTTAAAGAACCGTATGGATTTCTTTACTTCCATGAAGTGCTGTGTATCTGACCACGCATTAGAGTATGTTATGTACGTTCCAGCTACTGAGGATGAAGTAAACGCTATCATCGCTAAGGGCTTAAAGGGCGAAGCAATCTCCAGAGAAGAAGAATTAAAGTACAAGACCGAGTTCATGCTCTTCGTTGCAAAAGAATACACCAAGAGAAACTGGGTTATGCAGCTTCACTACGGATGCAAGCGTGACAACAACGCTTACATGTTTGACAAGTTAGGCGCAGATACCGGTTACGACTGCATCAACAACTACGCTCCAAGCGCACAGATGGCAGATTTCTTAAATGCATTAAGCGCAACCAATGATATTCCTAAGACTATCATTTACTCCTTAAATCCAAACGACAACGCTTCCATCGGCACCATCATCGGCTGCTTCCAGGAGAAATTCCCAGGAAAGATCCAGCAGGGTTCCGCTTGGTGGTTCAATGATCACAAGGTAGGTATGACCGATCAGATGGTATCCCTGGCTAACTTAGGCTGCCTGGGCAACTTCATCGGTATGCTGACCGACTCCAGAAGCTTCTTATCCTACACCAGACATGAGTACTTCCGTCGCGTTCTCTGCGCACTGATTGGCGGCTGGGTAGAAAACGGCGAATATCCGGCAGATATGAAGTCCTTAGAGTCCATCGTTAAGGGCATCAGCTACAACAACGCTGTTCAGTACTTCGGATTTGATCTGGATGTTGTGAAATAAATAGGGACAACGAACGAATTGTCTGCGCAAGCAGACAGTAGAGTGCGTCAGCACGGAATTCGTGAGTCTAATCGTGAGTCTACACCAGATGCAAAAAGCGCCCCGCCTCACAATGTGAGGTTGGGCGCTTTCTTAATGCCTGCAATTACTTTTCTTATCTCTATTCTTCTTTTAAGTATCCCTTTTTCCGCAGTTCCTGCTCAATAAAATCCAGGTTTTTCTCCGATTCCGCAGTCACTGTATGATAATGGTAATCCCCGGTCAAAACCTTTAAAGGCTGTGCATTGTAGCGGTTCATGCGGTCTACAAACTCTGCTACATCCAGGCGGTTGTTGATGATCAGATCTGCACGGATCTGCCCATACAGCGGATGATCCACTGCCACATCCAGCACATGGCCACCATAATCTACAATGGTCTGAAGTTCGTCCTGGGTATCTTTGGTAGAATGGCAGACGCAGAACACCCGGATACATTTTCTCTTTTTTTCACTTTCCCGGTCAAGAACATATCCCCTGTAAGTAGAAAGGATCTTCTTATCTTCTGCCCGCAAAAGAGCAATATCCTGAACGATCACCTGGCGGCTTACCTTAAAACGATGAGCCAGTTCTGTTCCAGATAATGGAGTGTCGCTCTCCTCTAACAGTGAAAGAATGCCATCTCTTCTTTTTCCGCCTTCTGTCATGATAAAATTCCCTCCTTTTGCGCAGCATGTTCTCTCATTGAGAGCAGTCTGACCATTCGCTGTATACTGCATACGTTTTCTTTTATGCTAAAAAGCGTCCCCTTTCATTCAAGGAGACGCACTTCATCGTTGCAAAGGTTGTGAGTAAAACGGTAAGCCGGGTTATGTCGTTGGATGGTCATCTATCTAGTACTACTGTCGCCAGCAGCATCAAGCAACCTACCCGAAAGCTGACGGGCCGCCATATGCTCTCTGTTTGGTCTTGCTTCGGATGGGGTTTACATGTGCCCCGCCTGTTACCAGCCGGGCGGTAGTCTCTTACACTGCCATTCCACCCTTACCTGCTGCAAATGCAGCGGGCGGTATATTTCTGTTGCACTGTCCCTAGGGTCACCCCCGCCAGACGTTATCTGGCATCCTGCCCTGTGAAGCCCGGACTTTCCTCTCCTGCGTCCTCTCGGTGTCGCAGCAGCGACCATCTGTCTTACTCACAACTTGTTTATTTTAGCATAGTTTCTTTGCCATGTCCATGGGTAAATCCAAAAATATCATATTAAAAATATCATATGTGGACACTTGCCATCCTACACATCCAGACAGCTTCCGCCGATAAATTCCCTTAAAATAGAGTTTTTCGGTATATCCTCGCTGCTGACCCCGATAAAATAATCCAGGAATTTAAGAAGTCGCTTTGCTTCTGTATATTCCGGACAATCCTTTGGAATTCCAAAAAGCAGCGGCTCCACATACTGTTTTAACACTGCCAGCTCATAAATGAGAGCAGAGTTAAACATAGCATCTGCCTCTTCCTGATACGGGAAAATATTTTCCTCTTCTCCCTTTCGCACAGATGGCCACATACGGATAGTATCCTGGGCTGACGCCCCTCTTGTCCTTGCATCACGGATCATACGGCGCAGCAGACGGCCATCTGTAGTCGGGATACGGTTGTGCTCGTCAATATTTAACTGGGTCAGAGCACTGATATAGATCTTAAACTTGCTCTCTCTTGGAAGAGAATAGGATAAACGGTCATTTAAGCAATGGATCCCCTCGATCACCAGGATATCATCTTTTCCCAGTTTCAGGAAATCTCCCTTGTATTCCCGTTCTCCTTTTTTGAAGTTATAATAAGGCAGTTCCACACGCTCTCCTCTTAAAAGAGCCTGCATATCCTGATTAAACTGTTCTACATCCAGACATTCCAGGATCTCATAATTATAATTACCATTTTCATCCCTTGGACTGTCCACACGGTTGACAAAATAGTTATCTACCGCGATTGGATGCGGCTTTAAGCCAATAGCCTCCAACTGTACGGACAACCGATGGGAAAATGTTGTCTTTCCAGAGGAAGAAGGACCTGCGATCATAACGATCTTGGCAGTTTTGCGCTCTGCGATCTGGGCCGCGATCTCTGCGATCCGTTTCTCCTGAAGCGCCTCCTGGATCAGGATCAAATGGGACATATCTCCAGCTGCGATCTTGTCATTTAATGCGCCTACTGTCTCCAGATCCAGACGTTTCCCCCACTCTGAAGAGTCCGCAAGTGTATGGAACAGCTTTGGCAGCGGCGCAAACTCCGGCAGCACCGTCGGTGCCAACATAGACGGCAGCATGAGCACAAAGCCATATTCATACAACTTCAGATTGAAATAACGGATATATTTTGTATTGGGAACCATATATCCGTAGAAATAATCCTCAAATCCATCAATACTGTAAACATTGACTCTGGATACACGGCGGTAGTGGAACAGACGCTCCTTATCGTACATCCAGTGTTTGTGAAAACGCTCTATGGCATCATCCGTAGAAATACTGCGCTTTAAAATCGGGATCTCCTGATCTACGTATTCCTGCATTTTGGCTTTCACCTGGTCAAGAAGCTCCTGGTTCAATGTGAAACTTCCTCTTGCTTCTACAAAAAACCCTTTTCCAATAGAAAAATCCACAATAACCTTTTCCACATTTTCAGGACCTGCCACTGCGTAAAATGCCTTCAGCATCAGAAGGGTGGCACTTCGCTGATATGCGGAAATTCCCGGCTTTTGTCTTGCAGTAATGAACTGCACTTCGCCTTCCCTTATCTTTTCCTGCAGTTCCTGGAGCTTTCCATTTACCTGGACTAATAATATTTCATCGGAATACCCGCTTTGATACTCATCTGCTATCACCTGCCAGGTAATATCATCCGGATATTCCTTTATCTGGGTATTTATTTTCAGTTGGACCATAGGCATCCTCCTTTTCAAAAATGTATTGCTGTACATAGAAAACAATTATAAAAGAACCGTTGGCCATGCAGGAGGCGCTGTAACGATCTCCATCTCTGCCGGCAGGTTTTCTTTCAGATATCCAGCCATATACTGGATAAAAATATGCTCCATTCCGTAATGACCTGCATCGATCACTGCCATATTCCTGGCTGCTGCGTCAATTCCCTGGTGATGGCTGATATCACCTGTTACCAGCGCCTTTGCGCCTGCATGGATGGCTTCTTCGATCACACTTCCGCCAGCTCCAGGACAAAGTGCCAATTTTTCTACTTCCATATCCATCAGTTCTTCCCCATACACCAGAACAAAAGGAAGATCAAAAGCCTGCTTTACTTTTTCTGCCAGTGCTTTTACAGTCAGCTTTTCCGCCAGGTTTCCTGTTTTTCCGATACCATATGCCACAGAATTTCCATTTATTTCCATATCCCCCATAGCTTCCAACGGCTCCGTATCCTTTAAAGAAAGACGTTCTGCTGCCAGATCTGCCATACAGCCGGGTGCTGCATCAAAATTAGTGTGCATGGCATAGTAGGAAATATCTGCCTGGATCAGCTTTACCAGACGTCTGGTAATAAAATTCTGGTCATTCACTTTTTTAATAGCCTTAAAAATAAGGGGATGATGGGTCAAAAGCATATCTGCTCCTGCCTTAATGGCTGCATCCACCACCTGGTCCGTTGCATCTAAAGCAATATAGATTTTTTTTACCTCTTTATCACTGCGTCCTGCTAACAGCCCCGGATTATCCCAATCACAGGCACAGCTTTCAGGAGCCAGTTTTCCCAATATTTCGATCACTTCACTGCATTTCATCTTGTGCCTCCCTGATACATGAAAGTTCTTCTTTTAAAGCCTTGCAGGCAGCTGCCTGTCCTGCGGTCAGCTCTTCCTCGCTCTTTCCTGCAAATCCTTTTAAGATCCCTTCCACTCTTTTTTCTTCTTTTAAAAGATACTGCTTTAAAACGGCATCCCTGCGTTTGATCAAAACCGCTCCGAAGCGATACTCAGGGACCGTTTCACAGACACAAGCATCTTTTCCGTCTGTTCCAAAACCAGCTTTTATCACTGTATAAAACTTTCCCTCATCCAGTATCATTGCCTCGTTTTCAATAAAGAAGCCATTTTCCTTCAGATAACGACGGAATTTTTCCAGATCCGACTGTGGAGAAAAGATCCAGTGGCGG
>ERZ780144.3163-NODE-3163-length-12553-cov-2.932229_pt1 | contig 12553 bp, 9 predicted proteins | sample MGYA00511380_ERZ780144 | MGnify/ENA primary metagenome ERZ780144 (study PRJEB29588, sample SAMEA1965858) | human gut metagenome | biome: human gut; feature: human-associated habitat; material: faeces | place: Denmark | collected 2008/2010 ... | reverse complement strand
TGTTCAGCTGGGCCAGCCAGGCCACGATGACCCCCGTCCAGCCCACATCGTCGGTGAAGGAGGTGGAGAGGATGCCCACTGTCCCCACCTTGAAGGCGGCAGCCAGGCCGATGAGGCAGGCCGACAGGAACACGGTGCGCAGGACGATGGCATTCACCTTCATCCCGGCGTAATGAGCGGTCCCGGCGCTGTCCCCCACCACGGCGATCTCATAGCCGTGCTTGGAGTACTTCAGATAGCAGTAAACCAGCACTCCGATCAGCAGGGTGAGCAAGACACACACATTCAGTCCGAACTTGCCAATCATAATTCTTGGGAAAGCCACTTCCTTCCCGAAGTTAAAAAACACTGGCCGTGCGGAAGAGGTGTCCAGGAAGAAGTTCCACTCCGCCTGAGTCTCCCCCAGGAAGATGAGGAAATACAGGGCTACATAGTTGAGCATCAGGGTCATCAGGGTCTCATTGGTGCCGAACTTCACTTTCAGCACCGCAGCCAGGGCACCATATACCCCGGCAGCGGCCATGCCAGCCAGGCACATCAGGATCAGAACCACTCCCTGGGGCAGGCTGTCCTTCAGCTTAAGGGCCACGGCGGCGGCGGCCACCGCCCCGAGAATGAACTGTCCCTCGCCGCCAATGTTCCAGAAGCGCATCTTGAAGGCCAGGGACAGGGCCACCGAGGTGAGCACCAGGGGAACAAATACCTTCAGATAATTCTCAAAGGTCTTATAGGCAATCTTATTGCCTACCATACCCATAGTAAACATCCGCTGGTAATAAGCAATGGGATCCACCCCCATGACCAGCAGCAGCAGCCCGCCCAGAACCAGGGCAGCGGCCACCGCGGCCAGGTAGAGACACAGCTTCTTCCAGAAAGGACAGCTGTCCCGCTTTACGATATGGAAATGCATGGTCAGTCCTCTCCTTCCTGGCTGCCGCTCTCCTGCTGCTCCAGTTCCTGCAGCTCCTGGGCGCTGATGTTGGTGTCCCGGGCGATGCCGGCAGGCTTGTCCTCATACTTATAGGTCAGATCCAATGCGCCAGTCATCATAAGACCTAGTTCCTCCTTGGAGGTCTTATGGGCATGAACCACACCCATGACCTTTCCATGACAGAGTACCATGATCTTATCACACAGGGCCAGCATCACATCCAGATCCTCACCTACAAACAGAATGCCCACCCCGTCCTTCTTCTGTTGGTTTAAGATGTTGTAAATGGCGTAGGACGAGTTGATATCCAGGCCTCGAACTGGATAGGCAGTGACAATGACATTAGGCCCCGCCTTGATTTCCCGGCCCAGCAGCACTTTCTGCACATTTCCGCCAGACAGCCGACGCACTGGGGTCTCGGTGGAGGGGGTGACCACGCCCAGCTGCTCGATCACCTGCTGGGCAGCGGCCCGGCCTGCCTTCCGGTCCACGAAGGGTCCCTTGGTCTCGCCATAGTTTTTCAGGATCATGTTGTCCGTGATAGACATCGAGGGGGCCAGTCCCATACCCAGCCGGTCTTCCGGGATAAAGGACATAGAGATCCCTTTTTCCAAAATGGTCTTGGGGGGAAGTCCTACAATGTTATCCCCTTTGTGGATCATCAGGCCGGACTGGATCGGACGAAGGCCAGCGATGGCCTCGCACAGCTCCTTCTGACCACAGCCGGCGATCCCCGCTACACCCAGGATCTCGCCGCCCCGGATATAAAAGCTCACCTTATCAATGGCCACCGCGCCCTCATCGTTCTTGATGGTCAGGTCCCGGATCTCAAGCAGCGGCCGAGTTTTTTCCACCACAGGCCGGTCAATGTTCAGGTCGATCTTCCGGCCCACCATCCACTCCGTAAGAGCCTGCTCGTTGGTCTCAGCGGTGTTGACCGTGGTGATATACTCGCCCTTGCGCAGAATGGCCACACGATCAGAGATGTCCATCACCTCATTAAGCTTATGTGTGATGATGATGATGGAGTGTCCGTCCTCCTTCATCCTCCGCAGCACGGAGAATAGCTTGTCGATCTCCTGAACGGTGAGCACCGCAGTGGGCTCATCCAGGATAATGACCTTAGCCCCATAGTACAGTACCTTGATGATCTCCAGGGTCTGCTTCTCTGAAACAGCCATATTGGCTACCTTTTTCCGGGGATCGATTTCAAAACCAAACCGCTGAGCCATCTCCCGGATCTCGTCATAGCGGCCCCGCTTCAGGGCAAAGCCAGGCTTCTCACGCCCCATCCAGATATTATCCGCAGCAGTGAACACATCCACCAGCTTAAAGTGCTGGTGAACCATACCGATTCCCAGTGTCTTGGCCTCCTGGGGGGACCGGATGGAAACCGGTGTTCCATCCACCAGGATCTCGCCGCTGTCCGGCTGGTAGATACCGGACAACATATTCATCAGCGTTGTCTTACCGGACCCGTTTTCCCCCAGCAGAGCCAGGATCTCCCCTTTCCGCAGGGTAAGATTCACATCTTTATTGGCCACCACACTGCCGAAGGTCTTGGTGATGCCCCGCATCTCAATGGCGTATTCCGCCGCCATGGAACCACGCTCCCTCTATGGTTTTCATTCTTAAAAGTACTATTTTATACTTATATTACTCTTTGTATCGTCTCTCCTCCCCAGGTCGGACACTTTCCGGCCCAGGGAGCAAAGGCCAAGACCGGGCCGGCCGGTAATGGCCGGCCCGGTCTTGCGGGTCATTCAGCAAAGTTCTGCTTAAGGATCAGGCGTTCTTCACGCCCTCCACCAGGTAGTTCATGCTGCCGGTGATGACACTGTCCTCCACAGAGGTGCCGCCAGCAGTGACGATCTCAGTTCCATCGTTGGTCATTAGGGGAGCGTCCACCTTCTCCACGGAAGCCTTGCCGTCAGCAACGGTGACATTCAGCTTCACACCGGAGAACACATCCCACTCACCGGAACCGATCAGGGCCTTGACCTGGTCAATGGCATCCTGAGTGCCGGCAGCGCAGTTGTCGCTGAGGGGGGACACATCCACCATGCCCTCGTTCAGGCCACCGTAGTAAGCAGGACCCTTCATGGCGGTGACGAACTGATCTGCAGACTCACAGGACATCGCGGTCTCGATGGCGTGCTTGTAGTACACATCCCAGTTCCACACAGGAGCAGTCAGGTGAGCCTTGGGAGCATCAGCGGTCATGTCGGAGTTGTAGCCGCAGCCGAACACGTTGTTCTCGGCGGCCACCAGCTGGGGCTGGGCGGAATCGCAGTGCTGGCCGATGACGCAGCAGTCATAGGTGTCGATCAGGGCCTGGGCAGCCTGGCGCTCCAGGTTCTCGTCGCCCCAGGTGGAGATCTTGTTCACATGGACCACGGCGTCGGGGTTGACGGCCTGCACGCCCAGGGCGAAGGCGTTGATGCCGGAGCAGGTCTCGGCATACTCCCGGTTGTAGGCGGCCACGTAGCCGATGGAGTTGTTGCCCATCTCCAGGCTCTTCAGGCCGGCGGCCACGCCGGTGAGGTAGCGGGCCTGATAGATGCGACCGAAGTAGTTGTTGAAGTTGGTGTCATTGCCCATGTAGCCGGTGGCGTGGGAGAAGATGATCTCGGGGTACTCCTCCGCCTTGTCATTCATGGCGTCGATGTAGCCGAAGGAGATGCCGAAGATGATATTGGCGCCCTGGCCGGCCAGGGTGTCGATGGCGTTGGAGACGGCGGTGTAATCCTCCGCCACGTTGTCCACGATGAGCAGCTGGCTGGCGGGGTCCAGGCCCAGGTTCTCCATAGCCTTGGTGATGCCGCTGTGGTGCTGGAAGGTGTAGCCGGCGGTGTCGTTCTGACCGTTGATGTAGATGGCGCCCACCTTGAAGTCGGCGGTGTCAGCGGGGGTGCTGGAGGCGGCCGGAGCAGAGCTGGTGCCGGCGGGGGTGCTGGTGCCGGCGGAGCTGGAGCTGCCGCCGCCGCAGGCGGCCAGGCCCAGAGTCATGGCGCCAGCCAGGACAAGAGCTGCAAATTTCTTCATGTTTGTTTCCTCCTCTTAAAATGGTATGTTTTATTTGTTCACTTGCCCGGCCGGCCAAAGGCCGGCCAGGTCAAGGGTGAACCAAGATCAGCGGTCAGCGGCCCAACAGTGCCAAGCTGACAGGCTCCACATAAGTAATGAGAGCTAGGGCCAGCAGGAAAGCGATGATGAAGGGGACCGCGCGCTTGGCGACAGCCATGGGCGGCTCCTCCGCCAGGTTTCCGGCCACGAACAGGTCCAGGCCGAAGGGAGGCGTGGCCAGGCCGATGGACAGACAGCACACCAGGATGACGCCAAAGTGGACGGAGTCCACACCCAGGGCCTGCACAGCGGGCAGCAGGATGGGGGCCAGGATAACGATGGCGGGGCCGGTATCCATGACCATGCCCAGGATCAGGAACAGGATGACCAGGACAGACAGGACGCTCCAGGAAGTGGTGAAGTTGCCCACAATGAAGTCCTCGATCACCTTGGTGGCGCGGGTCAGGGACAGCACGCGGCCGAAAGCGGTGGCGAAAGCCAGCACGAAGGCCAGGCCGCCGTAAGTCTTGACAGAGCTGGCCAGGAAGGGGATCAGGTCCTTCAAGGTGATGGAGCGGTACACCACCAGGGAGACGAACAGCGCGTAGAACACGGACACGCAGGCAGCCTCAGTGGGGGTGACGATGCCGGAGTAGATGCCGCCCAGCACGATGATGGGGCACAGCAGGGCGAAGAAGCTGTCAGCAAACAGCTTCAGGAAGCCGTTGCCCCGCAGCTCGGACATCTTGGCGCGGATGCGCTGCTTGTCCTCGCCCTTGGTGATGCAGAAGATCACCGCATAGGCCATCATGAACAGGCCAATCAGGATACCGGGGATGACGCCGGCCAGGAACAGGTCGCCGGTGGAAACACCGGTTGCCAGCGAATACAACACGAACGGGATAGAGGGCGGAATAATGACGCCCAGGCCGCCGGCCACGGCGATCAGGCCGGCGCTCCAGCGCTTCTCATAGCCCATTTCCACCATGAAGGGGATGCACATGGAGCCGACGGCGGCGGTGGTGGCCGGGCCGGAACCGGAGATGGCGCCGTAGAACAGGCAGGTCAGGATAGCCGCACAGGGCACACCGCCGGGGATGTTTCCTACGAAGTAGGAGAAGAAGTTGAACAGCCGGCGGGAGATGCCGCCCTCTGCCATGATGACGCCGCCCAGGATGAACAGAGGCACCGCCAGGATGGGAGTGGAGTCAGCGCCGGACAGTGTGAAGTTGATCAGCTGGTCCACCGGTGCTCCGGCGTTCATAAAATACTGGGGGAACAGGGTGCCCAGGCACATGGCCACGCCAATGGGCACGGACACGGCGATTGCGATCAGAAATACGATAAATACCATTAATGCAGCCATTAGTTCGCGCCTCCTTCCAGATCACCCTTGGCCGCGGCGGCCTCCTCAGCGGCGTCCGCCATAGCCTGCTCCAGAGTGGTCAGCTCCTTCTTGTTGAAGTGCATGACATGAAGCACGATCTGCTGGATGCCGCGGAGGACACCCAGGCCGAAGCCGATCAGCAGGCAGATGTACACAGCGGCCATGGGCAGCTCCATGGCGGGAGAGGTACGACCGCTGTTCAGGGCGTTTTGGATCACGGTGATGGATCCGTTGAAAAACAGCGCCATCACCACGGTGTTGATGAGATCGATCACGATGTTGATCGCGTTGCGGGCCTTGGTGGGCAGCAGGTCCACCAGCACGTTCACGCGCAGCATGTTGCCCTTGCGCATGGTGTAGGGCAGGGAAATGAACACGCTCCAGATCCAGCAGTAGCGGCAGAACTCCTCCGGCCAGGAAAGCGCGGCGAAGAAGGTTCTGGCGATGATCTGCAGCATGGTGATGCAGGAGATGAGGACCAGGAAAAAGACCAGGAAGGTCTCTTCAAAGTGCTCATCCAGCCATTTGATGACTTTCATGTTTTACCTCCTCTTTACTACTTACAACGTCTTTCACCGGGCTGTTCCCGGCGGCAGACATGTCCGGCGGGGGGCCGGACTGCTCCGCATCCCGATCTCTTCTCCCCCCGGAATGCGGAAATACCCCAATGCGTGGTTTCCTCCTCTCTCTCTTCTTGTCTTCTCATTCAAAACAGCGCACAGCGCAGATGGGGGGTCCTTACTTGCTCTCCGCCAGGATGTCCATGAGCTCCTTGCGCATGGCTTCCACAGGGGCTTTCTCGCCAGTCCACAGTTCGATCTGTGCGGCGCCCTGATACAGGGACATGCCCAGACCGTTGAGCACCTGGCAGCCCTTCTCCTCCGCGTTGAGCAGGAACTGGGTCTTGTCGGGGTTGTAGCAGGCGTCAAAATAGAACTGACCGGGCTGGATGTGCTCCACGGGCATGGGAGTCTGGCCGATGGTGGAGCCCATGCCGATGCCGCTGGCGTTCATAACCACGTTGCACTCAGCGATCTTGGCGTAGTCGCCGTGGTGGACCAGCTCAGCCACAGGGGCAAAGTTCTCGTTGATGTCCATGACCAGGGACTCAGCGCAGGGCTCATAGAAGTCGGTGATGTAGATCTTCTTGGCTCCGTGATAGGCCAGCACGCTGCACATAGCACGGCCGGCGCCGCCGGCACCGAAGCAGAAGAAGGTGGACTCCTCCACGTTGATCTTGCCCTCTTCCACCAGGGAGGTGTAGAAGCCAACGCCGTCGGTATTGTAGCCGATCAGCTTGCCCTCGGGGGTCTTGACCACGGTGTTGCTGGCGCCCATCTTCTTGCACAGGGGGTCCAGCTCGTCCAGGTAGCGCAGCACGCGGACCTTGTTGGGCTTGGTCACGGCGAAGCCGGCAAAGTTCATGTAGCGCAGGCCGTTGACCACATCGCCCAAGTGGTCCTTGTCCACCTCGGTGTAGAAGTAAAGCATGTTCAGACCGGCGGCCTCATAACCGGCGTTCTGCATCCGGGCGGCGAAAGACTGGCCCAGAGGTTTGCCCAGCAGGGTGATCATTTTGGTGTTGATGTCGATCTTCATAACGATCCCTCTCTCATTCTCTTCAAAAAAGTTTTATTGCGGTGATATCAGACGGCAGGACTCAGTCGATGCCGTGCTCCTTAAAGTAAGCCTTGGCAGTATCCAGGCAGCGCTTGGCATGGCCGGCCACACCCAGCTCCTCGATCCGCTTCAGGTTGGGCAGCTCGATGGACAGGGGGATCTCGGGCATCCCCTTCACCATGCCGGCGATGTCCATGGCACCCTCTCCGGGGTACAGGCGGCCCTCACGTGCGGTGAAGAGCATCAGCTCGTCCTTGATGTTGTCCAGGACGGGGTCTCCGTCGGGCCCGGCGGGGCCGTCGCACAGGTGGATGAAGTTGAAGTATTTGGGATCGGTGCGGGCCAGCTCGGCACCGGTGACACCGGCGCGGCCGGCATGGAGGGTGTCCACCATGATGTACAGGTTGTCCGCCTTCACAGTGTCCACCAGCGTGATGGCCTCCTGGAGGTTGCGGACACCGGCCCAGGGCAGGAACTCCACGTTATACTTCAGGCCGTACTTCTTGGCCATCTCGGCGATCTTGGCCACCTGATCGATGTAGTAGGCCTTGTCCCGGGTCCAGATGCTGCCCAGCACGTCGGTGGCGCCCAGCTCGGCTGCCTTCTCAAACGCGGGGTCATACTCGTTGATGTCCAGGTCGGGGCGGACGCGGGCCAGCTCGATGTCCATCACGGGCATGTCGTACTCCTTCAGAGCCTGGCGGGTCTCCTCGAACAGCTTGGCGTCCTTGTGGAGCAGGAACTCCGGCTCTCCGGGCAGGTGCATCGGGATGGTGCGCAGGCTGACGAAGTCATACCCCGCCTCCTTGGCGATGCGGATCTGGTCCACAGGGGCGGTACCGGGGATGGTCAAATAGGCCAACGAAAACTTTCTGGACATACTGCATTCCTCCGAATTCTAATATCATATTGTATTCGGTCCCGCAGGGGCCGTTTCCCGGCCTTTGAGCTGGAGGCGGCGGGAACATCCGTCCCCCCTGCCCGCCCGGGCCGGCACGCCGATGGCTGCCATAAAAATAAACAATCCCGGCGGCAAACATGAGGAGAGGGCACTGGAAATATCACCCTTGTGGCACTATCACCAATTCCCTCTTTTCGTTGTCTCCCATTTTATTTCAAAACTACAAATTCGTCTACTGCGAACTCTTCATAATTTCATCAATACTTCGCATGCTTTACCCGCTTCTCATCCCAATTTATTGTTTCATTTGTATAGTTTTACCCTATCAAAATTGTGCACCCATACAGGAACCTTGGTTTTTTTAAGGATTTGGACATGCAAATTTTTCGATTGTGCAAATCGCTCAACTTTATTTAAGCTCCCCTATTTCTCCATGATGTCTGACGATTTCCCCCCTTTGGGGCTCTCCAAGCCCCTCCCGGTCCCGCTTCCAGGCCGCCGGCAGCCCCAGGGCAAGGGGCGCGGAGCTCTTTGACGGCCCGCCGCCGCGCCTCAACCATCGAAATTTTCCATAGTTTAATGTAAAACTTATATTGGAATAATGGAGACCAATACAGTATGATAATCGTATAAGATGCTAATGAATGTTCCGGCATCCGGCAGGCGTTTCGCACATTTTCCACAAAACCCCGCCGCCGTGCCGGCATTATCAAGGAGGTTTCCCCAGCTATGATGAATCTACCCTCTGAAATCACCATCTGTGAGGTGGGCCTGCGCGACGGCCTCCAGAACGAAAAGACCATCGTCTCCACCGAGGATAAGCTCTCCCTTCTGCGGGACTTGGTGGACGCCGGCTTCCCCGTGATCGAGGTCGGCTCCTTCATGCACCCCAAAAAGGTGCCCCAGATGGCAGATACGGATGACCTGTTCAAGGCTCTGGTCAATGAATTCCCCGGCGTGGAGTTCCGCGCTCTGATCCCCAATCTGCGGGGCGTCCAGCGCGCCGCGGACTGCGGCTGCAAAAAGGTGAAGCTGAATGTCTCCGCCAGCCGTGAGCACAACCTGAAGAATCTGAATATGACTCCTGAGGAGAGTGTAGCCGGTTTTGCCGACTGTGTCAAGGCCGCCGCGGAGCACGGGATCGAGGTCTCCGGCTCCATTTCCATGCCCTTCGGCTCCCCCTGGGACGGCCGCATCCCTCAGTCCGAGATCGACTCCATCATCGATGCATATCTGGACGTGGGCATCACCGAGATCTCCCTGTCCGATACCTCTGGCATGGGCGTCCCCAACCAGGTCTATGAGATGTGTTCCCATGTCCACACCAAATTCCCCACTGTCTCTTGGTGGCTCCACTTCCACAACACCCGCGGCGTTGCCATGGCCAATATCATGGCCGCCATGGAGGCCGGCATGACCCGTTTTGACACCTCCTTTGGCGGTCTTGGCGGCTGTCCCTTTGTCCCCGGTGCTGCCGGCAACATCTCCTCTGAAGATGTGATCCACATGTGCGACGAGTCCGGTATCACCACCGGCATCGACGTGCGCAAGGTGATGGCCATCTCCAGAAAGGTGCAGACCATTCTGGGCCACACCACTGACAGCTACCTCCTGCGGGCAGGCTGCTCCAGCGACCTGCTCCAGACGGTCAAGTAAGGGGGCCCCTGTTACTTTCGCTTCCTGTCTTCTTATTCTCTTCTCCACAACGCCCGGTCTGTGTAAACAGGCCGGGCGCTGTGGTTCCAGCCCATTTCCGGAACAAAACAGCGCGCGCCGGGGGGAGTTTCCCCGGCGCGCGCTGTTTTTTGTGTCAGGCCAACGGATTTCCAGGTGCCTCCTGAATGTTGTGCTTCTTGGCATATCCAGTGAGCATCAGGGTCAGCGCCCCGTCTCCGGTGATGTTGCAGGCGGTGCCAAAGCTGTCCTGAAGCGCAAAGATGGTCATCATCAGGCCGGTGCCGTCATTGTCGAAGCCCACTACGCTGATGATCAGGCCCAGGGAGGCCATCACCGTGCCGCCGGGCACGCCGGGCGCCCCCACCGCAAAGACACCCAGCAGGAAGCAGAAGAGGATCATTGTGGGCAGGGAGGGCAGCTCACCGTAGAGCACCTTGGACACCGTCATCACGAAGAACACCTCGGTGAGCACTGAGCCGCACAGGTGGATGTTGGCAAACAGGGGGATGCCGAAGTCCACCATGTCCCGGCGCAGCACCTTGGACTTCCGTGCTCCCTCCAGGGCCACGGCCAGGGTGGCCGCGGAGGACATAGTGCCCACCGCGGTGAGGTAGGCGGGCCCGTAGTGGCGCAGGACCTCCCAGGGCTTCTCCCCGGAGTAGAGCCCCGCCAGCAGATACAGAACTGCCAGCCAGAGGTAGTGTCCCACCATCACGATCAGGATCACGATGAGGAAGACGGGCAGCTGGCGGGTGATGCTGCCCTCATAGGCCAGCCCGCAGAAGGTGCCCGCGATAAAGAAGGGCAGGATGGGGATCACCACCCGAGAGACCACCGCCAGCACCACCCGCTGGAACTCCTCCAGCACCTGGGTGATGACCTTGGCCCGGGTCCAGGTGGCCGCCAGGCCCACCAACACAGAAAAGACCAGCGCGGACATCACCGACATGACGGGCGCGATGTCCAGGTTGAACAGCAGCTCCGGCGCCTCCCTCAGCCCCTCCGCCGCCGACTGGATGGACAGGCCGGGGATGATGGCGTAGCCGGCCCCCATTGACATCAGTGCGGCGCATACTGAGGAGGTATAGGCCAGTGCCAGCGCCAGGACCAGCATCCGGGAGGCATTGCTCCGCAGACGGGTGATAGACGGGGCAATAAAGCCGATGATGATCAGCGGGACACAGAAATTGATCAGTGAGCCCAGCAGGTTTTTCAGCGTCAGTACCACCTGCATGATCGTGCCGCCCACGTCGGTGCCTCCGATCCACAGGTCCGCAGAGCCCAGACCGATGATGATGCCGATCACCACGCCGATGATCAGACGGACGGGAAGACTGCTCAGTATTTTTTTCATACTCTCCACACTCCATTTCCCAGTTCAGAAGCCGCCCCGCCTTCACACAGCACGCGGAGCGCCGCTTTCAGGACCACTATACCACATTATGCTTCCCTGTACAAGAATGGAGCCTGTCTTTCTCTCCCCTCAGCCAAGGAACCCCAGATGCTCCAGCAGGATCTTGCTCCCCATCAGGACCAGGATCACCCCGCCGGCAAGCTCCGCTTTGCCCTGGAAGCGGTCCCCAAAAGCTCCGCCGATATACACGCCCGCCGCCGACAGCAGGAAGGTGATGACACCGATGCAGGAAACGGCCGGCCCGATCTCCACCCGCAGAAAGGCGAAGGTCACTCCCACCGCCAGTGCGTCGATGCTGGTGGCCACCGCCAGGGGCAGCATGGACCGGGGGCGGAAGGAGCTGTCCACGTGCTCTTCCCCGCCCCGGGACTCCCGGATCATGTTCGCTCCGATCAGCCCCAGCAGGAGGAAGGCGATCCAGTGGTCCACTCCTGCGATGATCTCTTGAAAGCGCACCCCCAGCAGATAGCCCAGAAGAGGCATCAGCATCTGAAAGCCGCCGAAATAGATTCCTGCCGTCACGGCGTGGCTTCCCCTGACCCGCCCCACCGAAAGTCCCTTGCATATGGCCACTGCAAAGGCGTCCATAGACAGTCCTACCGCAATAACAAACAATTCCCACAGGCTCATATTGTGGTTCCTCCTCACACGCAGCCGGTCCTCCCCGACTCTGGAACGGGCAAAAGAAAAGACCTATCTGTCCCCACGACAGATAAGTCTCATCGTTTCATGCAGAGCCAGGAGGACTTTCCTCCAGTTTGTTGACTCTGCCGCGCGGCGCGCCGACTACTCCCTTATATGTTTATCTAGCTTACCACGCGGGACCACGCTCTGTCAATCATTTTTATTGTACTGCTCCTCTCTTTATGCACCCATCTTTTTTCATTTCGGCTGACGTTTTTCCGCAAAAAGTGTTGACAGCAGGACCAAGTTATGCTAATATATCACCTGCACTGAGCGTTTTCTGTGTGCCGCCAATATGCGCGAGTGGTGGAATTGGCAGACTCGCTAGATTCAGGTTCTAGTGTGCATTACGCACGTGCGGGTTCAAGTCCCGCCTCGCGCACCAAAAAGAAAGACACGACTTTTGTCGTGTCTTTCTTTTTGGATGCCGCTCCCTTTGGCATTTCGATGCCCTGTCGGTCAAAGCCCTCCCTGCGCAATTGTTTAGTCCTGCGGACCTGCGAATTTACGGCGCATCAGCGCCGCCGGTCAGAAGACCGGTCTGACATCTCTATAGCCCAGATTTTAACCGTCCCTTCCACGTCGGAGCAAGTTTTGTATCGCTTGCTCCGACTTATTTTATAAGTCAGGGGACGCTTGTTTTGCTGTCTTTTCTTTCCCACTGCATCCCGCTTCGTCGGGCTCGCAGTGGGCGGGGCCGGCCTGCGGGCGGTATTCCCCGACTGACTCATCAAGAAGGAAGGTATCTGCGTCCACAGATGCCTCCCTTTTTGCGGGGTCCGATGTCCTCATCAGGCCGTATCCCAGCACTCCCCTCAAAAAATGCCCGTGAGCCCTGCACAGGCGGGGCAAAATGAGCACAGTTTTGCTTTG
>ERZ780144.3160-NODE-3160-length-12563-cov-2.666453_pt1 | contig 12563 bp, 13 predicted proteins | sample MGYA00511380_ERZ780144 | MGnify/ENA primary metagenome ERZ780144 (study PRJEB29588, sample SAMEA1965858) | human gut metagenome | biome: human gut; feature: human-associated habitat; material: faeces | place: Denmark | collected 2008/2010 ... | reverse complement strand
CCGCCACATAGGCCAGGCCGATGCCGGTGTTGCCGGAGGTGGGCTCGATGATGACGGAGTTCGGCTTGAGCACGCCGCGCTGCTCCGCGTCCTGGATCATTGCCAGCGCCACGCGGTCTTTCACGGAGCCGGCCGGGTTGAAGTACTCGAGCTTTGCCAGAATGCGGGCTTCGAGCTGCTGCTCTTTTTCAATATGCGTCAGCTCCAGAAGGGGCGTTTTTCCGATCAGCTGGTCAGCGGATGTATAAATCTTGCTCATGAGATGTTCCTCCATTTATGTATCGTAAGATAGTTATATGTATGTTTGACTCGTGATGAACTTGTGTGCGCTCAGCCGCCGCAACAGTGCCAGCAGATGCACAAACGGCCGGAAATGCGATTTTGCAATTTCATCGCCTACCTTCTCTGTAGGTTAACAGGATTATATCGCGCTTTACCCAGTATGTCAATAGGAAAATTCATTTTCTTTTTGTGCTAATAATTTTTTAATGGACACTCGAAACGATATTTGACTATATATACTTTACGCAACGATAGTTTGCATGATTTGCGGATATGCGGCAGCCGTTTGGAATTACAGCCGCGAGCAGTGCCGTTATCTGTCGTTCATTTGCAGATCTTTGTGTTTTCGGCGTTTGTGCACAATGCTTCCATAGCTTGACTTTTCAGAGCAGGCAGTGTTATACTATGTGCATAAGTGAACGTGGGGCGGTATGTGCTACCCGACATCTCCCCGCGACGGCGCTTATGTACATTTATCAAAGGAGTGGAATCAATGAAAAAGTCCCGCAAACTGCTCTGCGTGCTTCTCGCTCTGGTTATGGTCGTCAGCCTGCTGCCGGTCATGGCTTTTGCAGCCGATGAAGATGTCGCAGCGGAAGAGACTGTCCCTGCTTCTGCCGAGGAAATCTCTCCGGAAACCGCTGGCATCATCGGCGATGCCTTTGCTAAGCTGCCCAACTATCTGGTCGTCGTGAAGACCCCGTGGGGCACCCTCGCAACCGGTGCTCAGGTCGTCCTCTACAACCAGAACAAGGACGAGATCGTTGCGACTGCTGCCGCCACCTATGGTGTCGCGGTCTTCGCCAAGAAGGATCGTCTCAACGCTTACAGCCTGTCCGCCACCTGGACGCAGGCGTCCACCGGCATGCAGTACAAGTCTGCCCCGCAGCTCTCCGTTGGCAAGCTGCCGGATCTTGATGTCGTGACCGTTTATCCGACGTTCCGCATCGGTCTGAAGGATACGGACCATGATGCATACATTGTTGGCTATGACAATGGCTATGTCGGCCCGAATGACGCGCTCACCCGCGCCGAGGCTGCACAGATTATCTACACGCTCATGACCGATGAGGCGAAGGCAGAGAACGCGAAGAAGAACGGCAAGACCTTCGTCGACGTCAGCAAGACCCACTGGGCATACGAGGCCATCACCATGATGACCAAGGCCGGCATTATGGTCGGCACCGGCGACGGCAAGTTTGCTCCGGACGCCGTGATCACCCGCGAGCAGTTTGCGACCATGATCGCTCAGCTGTTCAAGATCGAAGTCAACCAGCCCATCACCGGCTATATCTTCAAGGACCTCAACGGCAGCTTCGCTGATAAGTACATCAGCCTGCTGTACGCCATGGGCATCCTCGAGGGCAAGGGCGACAACACCTTCGGACCGAAGGATTCTCTGACCCGTGCTCAGGCGATCACGATCGTCAACAAGCTGATCGGCCGTCTGCCTGGCGATGGCACCACCAGCTTCGGCGCTGTCGCTGACCAGATGAAGACCTGGCCCGACAACATGGACACCTCTGCTTGGTATTACGCCGCTGTTCAGGAAGCGACCAACAGCCATGACTACACGCTGGACGTCAACTTCAACACCCTGAAGGATCTTAAGGGCGACTTCTTCCAGAACATCAAGCACCCGGTCACCGAGCGCTGGACTGTGATCAAGTAATTTGATCTGATCAATCTGCAGCAGACACCTTCGGGTGTCTGCTGTTTTTTCTCTCTGCGCGGCAGGGCCCGGCATTTTTGCCGGGCCCTGCCCTTTTTGCTTATACGCGCCTGAATCAGGTGCGGTCGAATGCCGGGTTGGTCATATAGACATTCTTCTGATCTATCTTTTCCGTGGCCAATCGCAGTGCTTCGCCGAAGCGCTGGTAGTGCACGACCTCGCGCTCGCGCAGGAAGCGGATCACATCCGTCACATCCGGGTCATCGCACAGGCGCAGGATATTGTCATACGTCTTGCGCGGTTTCTGCTCGGCAGACATATCCTCCGACAGGTCGGCGATCACATCGCCTGTCACGCCGATCGTCGCTGCCGTCCACGGTGTGCCGGATGCAAACTGCGGAAATACGCCCGCCGTGTGATCGACGAAGTACGTATCATAGCCGGACTGCTTGATCTGCTCCGGCGTCATGCTGCGTGTGAGCTGGTAGACGATCGTTCCGACCATCTCGAGATGACCCAGTTCCTCCGTGCCAATGTCCGTTAGGATCGCCGACAGTTCCGGGTACGGCATGGCATAGCGCTGGCTGAGATAGCGCAGGGATGCACCCAGCTCGCCGTCCGGCCCGCCATACTGCGAGCAGATGAACTTTGCCAGCGCGGGGTTGGAATTCTTGATGCGGATCGGGTATTCCAGTTTCTTTTCATAGACAAACATCGCTTACTTCCCCTCTCCTTCCTGCTGCCACGGCCAAGGCGCGTTGAGCCAGTCATAGACATCCGAACTTTCCAGATCCCGCAGCGAAATGGGGCCGTATTGCTCCACGTACCGCTTACGTCCCTCCGCGCTCAGGCGGATGCACTTTTGCAGCGTCTCGAACGCCTCGCAATCGTCCGGGTGCGTGTCCAGATACAGGTTCAGCTCCCGAATGACAAAGTCCATCGCCATCAGTTCGCACAGCGGCGTACTGAGGTTGCCGGGTTTGTTGACCATGTTCATAAACGGCAGGTCCAGCCCCGGGAACAGCGTACCGCGCGCCAGCGCCATACGCTTATCATACGCAGGCTCGCTGGACTGCTGCATGGGCGTCTGCGCCAGCGCCAGCGGCGCACATTCCGGCAGCGGGCCCTGCTTGAAATTGCATTTGTCCACAGTCGTTCCTCCTTTTCAAATCGGGCACTCGGCCCGCATTATCCTATGCAGGCCCGGTTATGCCCGTGCGGAACGGGACGAAAACAGGCGGCGCCGAATGGCGCCGCCTGTACGGAACGGATCGTTATTTCTTTTTCGGCAGTGCCATGCCGGTCTTTTTGAGCGTAATGCGCAAAAACAGGAGCGAGAGCGTCAGCGAGGCAATCTCCGCGATGGGGAACGCGAACCAGACGTCCCGCAGCACACCGGCCAGCGACAGCAGATAGGCCGCTGGGATGAGCACCACGATCTGACGCGCAATGGAGATGAACATGCTGTAGACACTGTAGCCGAACGCCTGACACGAGGAACCAGCCACGATGCTGATGCCGGCAAATATGAACGCCAGACTCATGATGCGCAACGCGGGCGCGCCGATCTCCAGCATGGCATCCGACGCGTCAAACATCGACAGAAGCTCCTTCGGTATGAGCTGGAACACGAGGAAGCCCAGCGCCATGATAATGACGGCGTAGAGCATGCCAAGACGGATCGTCTTATGGATGCGCTCCGGCTTCTGCGCGCCGTAGTTGTAGGCAATGATCGGCACCATGCCGTTATTGAGGCCAAAGACCGGCATGAACACGAAACTCTGGAGCTTGAAATAAACGCCGAACACGGCGACCGCCGTGGACGAGAACGTGATGAGGATCAGGTCCATGATGAAGCACGTCAGCGACGAGATGCAGCTCATAATGATCGACGGGATGCTGATGGCCGTGATCTCACCCATGAGCTTGCCGCTCGGGCGGATGTGGCGCAGGCGCAGGTGGATCTCCGGGTTCTTGCAATGGTTGAGGATAACCGCCACGACCGCGCCCAGACACTGGCCGATCACCGTTGCCCAGGCGGCGCCGGCAATGCCCATCTTCGGGAAGCCGAGCAGGCCGAAAATAAGGATCGGATCAAGGATGATGTTCGTGATCGCGCCGACCAGCTGCGTGACCATTGAATAGATCGTGCGGCCGGTCGCCTGCAGAAAGCGCTCAAACGTGATCTCGCAGAACACGCCGAACGAGCACAGCACGCAGATATTCAGATACGTAATGCCGTACTCAACGATGGACTCGATATCCGTCTGCGCACGCATATAGGCGCGGATGCCGAGCAAGCCGCCAACGAGCACGAGCAGATAGCTCAGCAGCGCCAGCAGCAGACCGTTGACCGCGACCTGATTGACGCGCTCGGCGTTTTTCTGCCCCAACGCGCGCGACAGCAGCGCATTGATGCCGACGCCGAAGCCAACGGCAATGGAAATGATGATGTTCTGCAGCGGGAACGCCATGGACACGGCCGTGAGCGCATCCTCACAGATGCGCGAGACAAAGATGCTGTCTACAATATTATACAGCGCCTGCACGAGCATAGAGATCATCATCGGAACCGCCATGGACAGCAGGAGCTTATTTTCAGGCATGGTGCCCATTTTATTTTCGCGAAGGGTTTCTTCCGGCATATTGTCACTCCCAAAAATATCCGCAAACAAAGTCAAACGTCACGACTGCCTATTATAGGTTGCCTGCAGCGGAATGTCAAGGTGTGCTGCATTTTTCACTTGAAAACGACGCGCGGCCGTGTTATAATAATTCCGCTTGTGGGATTAGTTCATTGGTAGAACACCTGCTTCCCAAGCAGGATAGGCGGGTTCGATTCCCGTATCCCGCTCCACGAACCGCTGCGGACTATATGTTCGCAGCGGCGCTTTTTATAAAGCCGCAGCAAACGCCTGACGCAGACTTGCGTCAGGCGCTTTATTTTATACTGCAGTCCCCCGGCGTGCACGGTGCTTATCCAGCTCTGAAAACACAAAACAGATCAGTCCCATATAGGCAAAGAGAATGGCGAGCACCGGAAGCTCATACAAAAACGGCACAGAGAGCCATTTCCAAAACAGATTCAGAATGCTAATATCCACATCCTGACCAAAAACGAAGAAATAGTTTGCCTGCGGGCAAACCGTGTGCCGCAGCAAAAGATCGACCAGCAGCGCACCAAAGCCAAGCATCAGAAATGTACCCGCGATACCCGGCAGGTCTTTGGGCCGTGGCCTGTAAAACCCAAGTGTGGCCAGGCTGAGGCCGCAAATGATGATAAGCATGTGCGTGAAATAAAAGCCGAATATGCGCGGCGTCCAGAGCGAATAGCCGGAAAATGCCGCCTCCGGAAACACAAGCGCCATGAGCGCACCGAGCGGCGCGACGAAAAAGGCAAACCCGAGCAAGGAGCGCCGGTGCGTCAGGATGCCGATTGGGATCAGAAACATATTGATATTACAAAGCTGCAGCGGCAGTTCATTGAACCAGTTGAATTTATCGAGCCCGGATACCTGAAGAAACTCCGCATCCCCGGACAGAAACAACTTGTAAACAAAAAAGCCGATGATATTGACCACGCACAGTGTGATCAGCACAGCCGCGCGCCAACGCTCCGGCTGGCCATGCAGCAGCGCCCAAAGCAGCACGATCGCGCCAATCATGATCGCCACCAGCAGAAAGAAGCCGGCATTAAACGGTCGTATGATCATGGCGTGCCCCCCTTTTGTCGAAAATACAGGCTGTCAGCAAGTACATCACCACAGCCAGTGTGCACCCGGCGACCAGATCGGCCACCGAGTGCTGCTTGACCAGCAGCGTGGACAGGCAGATCAAAATGACCAATACAGCGGACGCCAGACGCAGCCGCTTGCGCGCACGCAGCGGCGGCATGCGAAACGTCGCCAGATGCATGACCAGCGCCTCATAGCAGTGCAGGCTCGGAAACACGTTGACCGGCGCATCGTTGGCATAAATCAGACGGCACAGCGCGCGAAACAGGCCGGGCCCCGCTGCGCTCGGCCGAAAATCGATGCACGTCGGATAAAGCACAAACACGGCCGCACAGACAAACGCACCCGAAAACAGCGCCGCCACCTGCCGGTAAAACACATTCCTGGCCCGGAAACAGGCCCAGAGCATGCACCCCGGCACATAGAAATACCACAAAACATAAAACACGATAAAGCCCGGCCAAAACGGAAGCCAGTCATCGAGCGGCAAATGCACGACATGATACCGCAGCCCGAGGTGCTGCGACACAAAATAAAACGCCGACAGCACACCGAAGAGCAGAAACCAGAGCGCATGCCTGTATTTTTGAAACCACGACTGCATCATCCGCCCTCCTTTGCGTGGGACAGTATAGCACACCGGAGCGCCTTCGTGTGAGCATTCGGCCATGTTTTACATCTTAATTCGACAAAGTGCGCGCAAATGTATGACAAAAGGCCCGGAGCCGATGGCTCCGGGCCTTTGCATAGAAACGTATTTACAGCAGCAGGATGCCGGCCTGCTCACAGACGGCGGTCGTCTCGTCATCCCAGACGGACGCCTGCACCTCGCCAATGTGCGCCTTGCCAAGCAGCAGCATGGACAGGCGCGACTGGCCAATGCCGCCGCCGATCGTCGGCGGCAGTTGACCCGCCAGCAGCATCTTGTGATAAGTCCGTTCACGGCGATCATCACAGCCGGCAATGGTCAGCTGGCGATCCAGACTCTCGGGATCGACGCGGATGCCCATGGACGAGAGCTCAAACGCGCAGTCGAGCAGCTCGTTCCAGAACAGGATATCGCCGTTCATCGTCCAGTCGTCATAGTCCGGCGAGCGGCCGTCGTGCGGCTTGCCGGAGCGCAGCGCGCCGCCGATGCCGATGATAAACGTCGTATGGTGCTCGCGCACGAAGGCATGCTCGCGCTCCTTCGGCGTCAGGTCCGGATAGCGGTCCTCCAGCTCCTGCGCAGTGACAAACGTCACCTGACGCTCCAGCTCCGGCAGCACCTCATTGAGCTTCTGCAGATACTCACCGTAGCTCTGCTGTCCTGTCGCCTGCGCATAGGAACTGCCGTAGCCGCCCGCATGGTGCGCTGCGTGTCGCAGACGGCGGCGACAATATCCATAACCGTAGACTTGAGATAGTCCAGATTCCGGTCGCTGCTCTCAATGATTTTTTCCCAGTCCCACTGATCGACGTAGACCGAGTGCAGATTGTCGAGCACATCCTCGTCGCGGCGGATGGCGTTCATGTCGGTATAGAGGCCCTTTCCGGGGTAGAAATCATAACGGTAGAGCGCCATGCGCTTCCACTTGGCGAGCGACTGCACGACCTGTGCCTCCTTGCCGGCCTGCGGAATATCGAACAAGACCGGGCGCTCATAGCCGTTGAGATTATCGTTCAGGCCGCTGGCCTCCTCCAGGAACAGCGGCGCCGAAACGCGGAACAGATTCAGCTTCGCGGCGAGCTGATCCTCAAACAGACGTTTGAGCAGGCCAATGGCCTTCTGCGTGTCATAAACGCCGAGCAGGCTCTTGTAGCCCTCGGGAATGTAGGTGTTCATGCTTTGTTTTCCTCGCTTTCTGTGAGCATACGCACGAGCGCCTGATAGACGTCCTCTGCGTGTGCCTTGAAGTAATGCTCCATCGTACGCGCCTGTGCCTCATCGGCGGCCAGGATCTGCATGGAGACGATCTGCCCGATCCCGTCCGAGAGCGCAAGATGCACATTGCACCCGCCCTCCGGCGTGTTCGTATGCCGCGTGACGATCATGGCAGCGCGGCGCATCTGCTCGGCGATCGGCTCCGTGACGCGGTCGGCCTTCATGCGCACGGAGTACGGCAGACTGCTGGCAACTTCATTTACGTTGCGGCTGCCCTTTTCCGTGATGCGGTACTTGCCGTCCTCTTCCGTGATGTGCGCCGTATCCACCAATTCCGCGAGGCAGTCGGAATAATCAAAATAGCCGATGCCGTTGTCGCAGAAAACGAGGTCGGACAGCGTCTGCGCATCCACCGCTGCGGGTAAATGATTTAAAATGTAGAGGATGAGGATCTTAATGTCGAGTTTCTCATGGATGAAACCGAGCCCTTCCATGGCGCACCTCCCGCATGGGATAATATATGATTATAACGCGGAAAGCGTTTTGTGTAAAGGGTTTTCAAAAGGAAGCACATCGAAAACCGCCACGCATACACTGTTACTGAAGCGTGCTTCAATCTGATGCCAGGAGGTTATGAAATGGCAGACAAAGTGGTACCGGGACCGGTCGAGGGCAGCGCAGCCGTCCGGGAAGCGGTTTGTATCCATACGCGCAAGATCTTCGATTCCTGCCGCGATAAAGACTGCGTCGAAGACCTGCGGGTGTATCCCACGGCCTGCTCGCAGGCGAAGCTGGACTGCGCCCTGAGCGTGCGTCCGCGCAGCGCCGAACTGCTGTGCGCCGATGTGCACGTCAAGGAGATCACCTTCAACAAAGGCTACTACACGGTGGACGTGACGTACTTCTACCGCGTGCGCGGCGAAACGTTCCCCGGCTGCGAGCCGGTGTGCGGCCTTGCGATCTTCGACAAGCGCGTCATGCTCTTCGGCAGCCAGGCGAGCGCGAAGGTGTTCGCCTCCGACGACTGCTGCTGCGACCCGTGCGAGAACGGCCTGCCGATCGGCGTGGTCGAATCCGTCGACCCGATCGCCCTGCACATGAAACTGGTGGACTGCGGCAGCTCCGTGGAGCCCGAGCAGGAGCCGCGCGCCATCCCGCAGAAGATCCTCGACGCCATGGGCGAAGAGCTCTCGCTGACCTGCTGCGGCAAGAAGCTGTACGTGACGCTGGGACAGTTTTCGATCATCCGGCTCGAGCGCGACACGCAGCTGCTCATCCCGGCGTACGACTACTGCATGCCGGACAAAGCGTGCCAGGGTTCGACCGAGGACGATCCGTGCTCGATGTTCAGCCGCATCCACTTCCCCATCGACGAGTTCTTCCCGCCGGACTGCGTAACACCGGACGAGGACTACCGCAGCCTGCTGTAAGGCAGCGGCGGCAGAAAAAATCCCATCGGGGCAAGCCGATGGGATTTTGCTTTTACTTCTTGTGGACGACCTCGCCCGAGGACTTGAGGATGCTGTCCGCCGGGATGACGCCGCGCACGCACGACACCGGATAGATGTTCGAGTGCCGGCCGATGACCGTGCCGGGGTTCAGGACGCTGTTGCAGCCGACCTCCACATAGTCGCCGAGGATAGCGCCGACCTTCTTGCGGCCGGTCTCGATGTGCTCGGCCCCATTTTTGATGACGACGAGCGTCTTATCACTCTTGACGTTCGACGTGATGGAGCCTGCGCCCATGTGGGACTTGTAGCCGAGGATGGAATCGCCAACGTAATTGAAGTGCGGCGTCTGGACGTTATCAAACAGGACAACGTTTTTCAGCTCGCAGGAGTTGCCGACGACGGCGTTCTTGCCCACGATCGCATTGCCGCGCACAAAGGCACACTGGCGCAGCTCGGCGCCGTGGTCAATGATGCAGGGGCCGGCGATATAGGCGCTGTCGAAGATCTTGGCATCGCGCGCGATCCAGATGTTCTCGCCGCGCTGCTCGTATTCCTCCGCCGGGAGCGTCGGGCCGAGCTGAAGAATAAAGTCTCCGATTTCTGCCAGTGCCTCCCACGGATAGGTCTTGCCCGCAAACAGCGGTGCTGCGATCGTTTTGCTCAGGTCGAGCAGGTCTTGTATCGTCATCATATCATCTCACCCGGATCAGATGCCCGCTCTTCTGCATGACATCGATCACATACGCAACGTTTTCCTCACACAGCGCGTGCGTGGCCGCCTCGACCATGACGCGCAGCACCGGCTCCGTGCCGCTCTTGCGCACGAGGATGCGTCCCTCGTCGCCGAGCCGCTCGGTGACGGCCTGCTCCGCCGCAACGACCGCGGGGTCATAGAGCGTGGCGTCTTTGTCATCGACCTCCACATTCGTAAGCTGCTGCGGGTACTCGCGCACCGGCGCGGCCAGCTCGGAGAGCGTCTTTTTGCGGTCGAGCATGACCTGCATGAGCTTGATGGCCGTCAGCAGTCCGTCACCAGTATTGGCATATTTGCCGAAAATAATGTGCCCGGACTGTTCGCCGCCGATCAGGTGTCCGTTGGCGCGCATATTCTCCGCGACGTATTTATCACCCACGGCCGTCTTTTCATAGCCGATGCCGGCCTCGTCGAGCGCCTTGTACAGGCCGAGGTTGGACATGACCGTCGTGACGACCTTGGAATTGCCGAAGCGGCCCTCGGTCTGCATGTTGCGCGCGCAGACATAGAGGATCTTGTCGCCGTTGACGACCGAAACGTTTTCATCCACAGCCAGGCAGCGGTCAGCGTCGCCGTCAAAGGCAAAGCCCACGTCCAGCCGGTTGAGACGGACGTACTTTTGCAGGTTCTCAATATGCGTCGAGCCGCAGTCGCGGTTGATGTTCGTGCCGTCCGGCTCATTGCCGATGACATACGTATCCGCACCGAGCGCGTCAAAGATGTTCTTTGCCATCATCCACGTGCTGCCGTTGGCGCAGTCAAGGCCGACCTTCATCCCCTTGTACGAGTGCGTGGACAGGCTGATGAGATAACCGATGTAGCGGTTACGGCCGGCAGAATAGTCCTGTGTGCGGCCGATGTTCGCGCCCGTGGCAAACGGGATCTCCAGATTGCCGTCGAGATAGTTCTCGATCTCGTCAATGACGCTCTGTTCCATCTTCTCACCGGCGCTGTTGAGCAGCTTGATGCCATTGTCCGTATAGGGATTGTGGCTCGCGCTGATCATGATGCCGCAGTCAAAATCGTCCGAACGGACGATGTAGGACACGCTCGGCGTCGTCGTCACGTGCATGAGATAGGCGTCTGCGCCCGAGGCCGTCAGGCCGGCGGACAGCGCATTTTCAAACATATAGCTGGATCTGCGGGTATCTTTGCCGATCACGACCGCGCACTTGTGCGCCCGGCCGTAGTACCAGCCGAGAAACCGGCCGATCCGGTAGGCATGTTCCACCGTCAGGCCCACGTTGGCCTCACCGCGGAAGCCGTCGGTACCGAAATATTTGGACATGGATGCTTTCCTCCGATCAAAATCACCCGCAAACTACCGCGGGCAACTATTTATTATAACTGCGCGGCAGCGTCCGCGTCAAGATAAACCTCGACATCCGTGTGCAGCTGCAGAAACGACGCGGGGATAAACGTCTCCGGGCGGCCCGTGAGCGTCGCGCTGGCAGCCTTCGCGCAGCGCGCGCCGAAACCGACGAGCAGGATCTTTTTCGCGCCCAGAATCGTATGGATGCCGATCGTGATGCCGTGCTCCGGCGTCTGCGCAAGCGTGCCGAAATCCGCAGCAATGGCCTCGCGCGTCACTTCCGCGAGCTTGGCGATATGCGTCTTCTCGCCAAAACCGGCACCCGGCTCGTTGAACGCGACGTGACCGCGCTCACCAAGGCCAAGGATGACCAGGTCGAGCCCGCCAGCCGCCTGGATGGCAGCGTCGTAATCCGCCGCGTGCTCAGCGTCCGCGTCCGGATCCGGAGCATGCACGTCCGCAAACGACTTCGCCGCCGTGAGGGGCGAAAACGCCGCGCCGACCGCGTGCGCGCCCTTACCGGCCTCGCCGCAGTATTCACACGCCTGGAAGAGCGTCGCCTTGTCAAAGGCAATGTCGCTGGCAGCGAGCGCATCGAGCACTTCTACCGGCAGGTCCACCGCCGAAATGGCGATGTTTGCCTCCGGCTTGCGCGCGAGCGCATCCGCGACCTGCGCCGTCAGTTCTTTTATCACATCTGTTTGCGTTCCGACGATCGTTTTCATGGTTTGTGACCTCCTGTACCGTCATCGCGGCCGCGCTCAGAGCGTGACCGTGCCGTCAAATACAAATGCCGCAGGGCCGGTCATATACAGCAGGTTCTGCGCCCGGTCCCATGCAATGTGCAGCGTACCGCCGCGCAGGATCACGTCCGCCTCGTCGCCGCACTTGCCCAGCCGCGCCGTGACAGCCAGCGCCGCCGTGGAACCCGTGCCGCAGGCGAGCGTCTCGCCGCTGCCGCGCTCCCACACGCGCACGCGCAGCGTGTGATCGTCCACGACTTCGACAAACTCGATATTTGCCCGCGCGGGGAACATCTTATGGTTTTCAAACGCGGGACCGATGCGCGGAAAATCCAGCGCCATGGCATCGTCCACGTAAGTGACGCAGTGCGGATTGCCGGTGTTCACGGACGAAACGATCCACGTCTCGCCCAGCACGTCGATCGGCTGCTCGAGGAAGGTCTCCCCCGCCGCCGCGACCGGGATCTTCTCCGGCCGGAACTCCGGGCTGCCCATGCACACACGCACGGTCTCGACCGCGCCGTCGACCACGTTCAGCCAGAGCGTCTTGATACCGGCGCGCGTCTCGATCGTGAGCTCGGTCTTATCCGTCAGACCGCGGTCGTGGACATATTTACCCACACAGCGGATGGCATTGCCGCACATCTCGGAGCGCGAACCGTCGGCATTGTACATCTCCATGCAGAAATCTGCGACCTCCGACGGGCAGATGAGCACCAGACCGTCCCCGCCGATGCCGAAGTGGCGGTCG
>ERZ780144.3156-NODE-3156-length-12568-cov-2.684168_pt1 | contig 12568 bp, 19 predicted proteins | sample MGYA00511380_ERZ780144 | MGnify/ENA primary metagenome ERZ780144 (study PRJEB29588, sample SAMEA1965858) | human gut metagenome | biome: human gut; feature: human-associated habitat; material: faeces | place: Denmark | collected 2008/2010 ... | reverse complement strand
ACATTTTCAGCTTCAAGATGTGCAACTCTTTGTTCTATTTCATTCATTTTGTTTTTCCTTTCCTCCTGTCGGCCATCAAAGAGCCAACTTCTCTTTGATTTGTTTTTATGGAATAAATTAGCAACTTTCTTCTTTTAGATTAGAAATTGACTCTTTGATGACCAACAAAAAATATTTTTAATAATGAGAATTGGTGTATTGTGAATCAAGTTTAAGCTGTTTTTCATACTTGCTTAATTGATCAGAAAAATACTTGTCAATTTTGAACTTAATTTCCATCCAGTCATTGTACGATATCCCATTTAGAGCATTTAAAGCCTCTTGCTTCTTTGCTGAATCTCCCATTGACTACACCTCCTTTTCAAGAAATCTCACGTTTGGCAGCTTCCCTAACTTCCTTTGTTGTTAAACCCATGAAAGCCAGTAGTCTTCCAACCAAAATTACGTTGAAACAATTTTCTAAACCCTCAGCTTCAACTTGACTTCTAATTTCATGGTAAATTTGACTTGCTTTAACTGAACCACAAGGAACAAACTTAGCAATTTCACTACGTGTTAAATATCCCTTGCTGATATATTTCATCCTTGTTTGGTTGATCTTTGAAGTATCAATAACTCTTCTTGCCATTTTGTATTCCCCTTTCTTTTTTATTTACTTAATCCAATAATGTGTTATCACTTCTATGCATCTATCTTCATGTGAGCCTAGAGAACGACGTGGGATCCATTTCTTTACAAATAGATAACCAAGTACTTCTTGCATGATTGCTTCAATAGAATTGAGCGTACAACCTATTTTTGTTTTCTCAATAATTAAAGTTTCTTGGTGTGTATCTTTATCAAATGTGTAATCAAAATCATTGATTTCAAAAGTTTCTAATACAGGCTTGATTGTTGCTAAAACTTTTACCCTTTTCTTTTTTAAATGTTCTAAATAATCGTTGTTCATGTATGTTTCTCCTTTTGTTTTTTTATATGCTATAATTTGATCGAAAGGAGGTGACGAAAAATGGATTTAGTGACAGTAGCAACTGTAGGAACATTTTTAATACAGTTGCTTACCCCTTTGATTGAAAATTCTCAAAAATATAGGCAATGGAAAATAATGAAAGATGTTGATGATCAAATATTTAAAAGTCAATACATAAAATCAATAACTAACCACACTGATAAGATTCCATTAAATGATTTTCAATCTCCAAATCCGTCAATTTTAATCCCTGCACTAGATGAATCGCTTTTGTATATCAATGAAGAAGAAATAAAGGAAATGTTTTCAAAACTTATATCTTCGACATTCGATAGAACAAAAACAAAATATATCCACCCTGGATTTATTGGCATAATTAAACAGCTTTCTCCTATGGATGCTCAGTTCCTAATGTTTATTAAAAGAAAAATTGTAGAAGATCCTCAAAACTTCAAGGTTATTTCTTTGATTAATAATAACCAATGCAAATACAGAATATTTGAAACTACTTTTAAAGATTTTGAGGATATCGAACAATGTTCTTTATCAATCGATAATCTAATAAGATTAGGAATTCTAAAAGTTAATTCAAAAGATGATTTATTTGTATTAACTTCTATCGGCTACGTTGCTATGGGAGGAGAGAACAGTTATACGTTAGAAGAACAAACTTTAAAAATAATTAATGACAATCATTGTGATATTTATCCAGTTAAAGCACACTTAACCGTTCTCGGTGAATATCTATTAAAAGTATGTGTTTAAATAAAACGCATACTTTTATTTGTAATGTTTGATATAGTATTCCAATCTATCACCAGCATCTAAAGAAATTGCTTCAGTAATCCCGACAATTATCCCGACAACAACCGAAATTCCAATAACAATCAAATATCTTAAAATCATTTTTTATCCCTCTCTAAATTTTTGATTCTATCCGTGGCGCTCATCATGCATTCGTGTATTTTTCTAGAATATAGCTCCATTAATATTCCACATGTCACCAAACTTGAAACCATTGAGAATATAATTGCTAAAACTGCACATATTACATAATTCATACCCTCACCCCCCTTACTAAGTATCTGCTTTAATATGCTTAGGTGGTTCAGCAGTTAAAACAATAGCTGCTCCAAAAAGAATATCTGCTACTCTTTGCTTATCTTCAGATGTTAATTTCTTGACGGTACTATTGATAAACTCCTCAACATCCTTACGTTCTTCTTTATAGTCGAGCATATTTCTCACCTCCTGATTGTTTGAATTATTCCCTAAGTCAAGTCTATCATTGACTACGCTTATATGATAGCGTACCTAGTCCGCCTTGTCAACGATATTCATTAAAAATATTGACATAGTACGATAAGAGAGATTATTATTAGGATGTAGAGGAGGTGATAAAATGAATGAACGTATAAAAGATTTAAGAAAAATTATTGGACTTAGCCAAAAAGAATTCGGTGAACGCATCGGAGTAAGTGATACTGCTATTTCTAAGATTGAAAAAGGTGAGCGTAACCCAAGCGAACAAACAATCAAGTCTATATGTAGAGAATTCAATGTGAACTATGCCTATTTAAAAGAAGGGTTGGGAGATATGTTTAGTAATCTTCCTGAAACTTTATTAGATCAAGTGGCTGATGAATATGATTTAGATGATTTAGATAAATTGATTGTTAAAAGATACATGCAACTTAGTAAAGATAAAAGAAAAGTCATTAAGGAATATTTGCAGAGTATTTTTACAAATGAAAAGGACACCTAAACGTGTCCTTAGAAACTACTTGCGTAAAAAGAATTTTTGCACAAAGCTATATATTTCTTTTAATGCAGTGTTACTGTGGATATGATTGATCATATCAATTATGTAACGTCTGTAGTCATTGTTTTTCATTCTTAGACCTCCCCTCTATTAAAAAAGTGATTGAGGCTAGTTCATAGGCATCACCTCCTTTTCGGGGGTGTGTCATTGAAAAACAATGTAATTATTTTAACAAAAATAATACCGTGTAAATTGTAATTGTATGTGAGTATGTATTATAAAAAAGGCCCACTTCAAAAGTGGACCTAGTGCTAATAATATAAGTTTGGCGACACATATTTTAGCACTCCTATTATAACATTTTTTAGGAGGTAATAACAATGTCAGTACATAAAGATGAAAAGACTGGTAAATGGTATTACACTGGTAAGTATCGTGATTTAGCAGGAAAGCGACATGATTATAAGAAAAGAGGTTTTAAAACTAAGAAAGAAGCAAAGGCTGCAGAAGATGCATTTTTATTAAAAATTAAAGGTGGCCAAGGAAGAATTAAGATGAACGCTTTAATTGAGCTTTATCATCAAGAAATGAAAAGTGCTATTAAATATTCTACATTGAGAATGTATGAAATGATTGAACGATTGCATATAATTCCTTTTTTTGGAGATAGGTATATTGATACGATAAAAACTATTGATATTACTAAGTGGAACAAAGAAAGAGCTTTGACTGGCAATAATGGTGGTCCTTATAGTCAAGAATATACCAATAATTTATATTTACATATGTCAGGCCTTTTAACTTTCGCTGTTAATCATAAACTATTGGATGATAATCCTTGCAAGTATGCTAAGCCTTATAAAGATCCTAATGAAGTGAAGAAAGAAGAAAATGCTGTTGAAAACTTTTGGGAAGTAGATGAATTTAATAAATTTATTGCTACTGTTGAAAATATTGATCATAAAGAAACTTATGATACACTATTTTTAACTGGATTAAGAATTGGAGAACTTTGTGCGTTAAGATGGTGCGATTTGGATTTAGAACATAAGAAATTAAGTGTTAGAGGTTCATTTAGTACCGCATCAAGAAAAGTTACTTCTCCAAAAACGAAAACATCTATCAGGACAATAGATCTTCCTAATCGACTTGTTGAAGAATTAAAACAAAGATATGAAAGAAAGAAAAAATTAGATGGATTTAATGATCTTTATTATGTTTTTGGTGACATTGCTGTAACTTGGCCAGGAACATTCCGTTATCGTTTCAATAACGATTTAAAGAACGTTAATGTAAAACATATAACGATTCACGGGTTTAGACATAGTCATGCCAGTTATCTTCTTTCTAATCCTATGATTAGTGAGAGCTTAGTCGCTGAAAGATTAGGCCATTCTATTGATATGTTAAGAAGTACTTATGCTCATATTTATGAAAAAAGACGTACAGCTTTAGTTGAATATATAGAAAAATTATAAAATGTCGTCCATTTGTCGTCCACATATTATAAAAAGCCTCGTATAATCGAGGCTTTTTGTTAATTAATCTAAATCAGCACCGTTTGATTCGAATGCTTTTTTGATCCATTGATATGATTTTTTAGGAATACGTTTCATATCTCTTAAATCTTTATTTGTTCTATTTACATAAACAAACCCATAACGTTTATCCATGTTACACATACTTGCTAGAATATCAATTGGTCCCCAAGTGATATATCCTAAACAATCTACACCATCTTCAAAGATTGCATTTTCCATTTCTTTGATATGATCTCTATGATAATTAATACGATAATCATCTTCAATTGTACGACCTTCAGCTAACATTTGATCTACTTCTTCTTGACTCATATCTTCACGCCAACCAATACCATTTTCAAGAACGAATACTGGAAGACCTGTTCTATGATGTAAATCATTTAATGTCCATCTAAATCCAACTGGATCGATTTCCCAATCCCATTCATTTGCTTCACAATGAGGATTTTTAATTTGTTTTTCATTTACACATTCATGAGCTGGTCTTTCATAATCAAATTCACCTGTTTTAACAGTGTTTGAACGATAATAAGAGAAAGCAATATAATCAACAGTGTATTTTAATAATTCTTCGTCACCTTCTTCAAAAGTAGGCATCCATCCTCTGTTTTCAAGATAAGCATTCCAATAATCAGGATATTTACCTTGAGCAAATGTATCAACTAAGAAACCATTTAATAAATTATATCCTTTAGTAGCAAAGAAATTATTTTCTGGACTATTTTCATAAGCATAAATATTAGTAATAGCACCCATACCACAGAATTTAGCATCTGGTTGCATTTGTCTTAAAGCACGTACTGCTTTACAGTGAGCCATCATAACATTGTGGTTTACTTGATATAAGTGTTTTGGATAGCTAACTCCTTCAGGAATAACTTCAGCATTAGAAACACGTAACATCATACTGTGTAAGTTTTGTTCATTGAATGACATCCAATGTTTAACACGATCTCCAAATCTTTCAATACAAACTTTAGCATATCTTTCAAAACAATCTACAACATAACGAGATGCAAATCCATTATATTCTTTTACTAAATGATAAGGCATATCAAAATGAACTAATGTAATCATTGGTTCAATACCAGCAGCTAATAATTTATCAATTAAATCACTATAAAATTTAACTCCTTCTTCATTTACTGGTTCATCTAATGTTCCATTAGGAATAATACGAGACCAACAAATAGAGAAACGATAAAAGTTGAATCCCATTCCTTTCATTAATGCAATATCTTCATCATAACGAGTATATTCATCAATAGCATCGTTCCAATCAGAAAATTCAGGATTCATAGGTCTTACATCATAAACACATAAACCTTTTCCTCCTTCATTTCTATGTCCTTCTGTTTGGAATGATGAAACTGATCCACCCCAATAAAAATCTTTTGGTAATTTTCTTTCCATAAAATGTTCTCCTTTTTTATATCCACCTAACATTTTAATCATCTCATCTTGAAAGTAAATATCTTCGATATTCCTTTTTATAATGTTTCATATTTAATTAAAATAATACCCATTTCATGAAACTTTGTTCCATGTTATACTATGAACGGTGATATAAAATGAGTATAATGACACAATTAGAATTTGAGTTAGATTTCTCTCATTCAGAAAAAGAAATCGCCCATTATATATTAAACGAGGGAGAAAAAGTTTTAAATCTTTCTATCAAAGAACTCGCTAAAAAAACATATACTTCTCCAGCTACTATTGTAAGACTTTGTCATAAATTAGGTTTGGAAGGTTATGGTGATTTTAAAATCAAATATTCTGCTGAATTACAATTTGATTTAGCTCATACAGATCGTATAGATGTTAATTTTCCCTTTAATGAAGAAGATAATGATTCCATGGTTGCTTATAAACTAGCCAGTTTAAATCAAGAAGTCATCGCGGAAACCATCCAATTGATTGATTTTGAACAACTTCATCAAATAATTGAACTACTTGATCAAAACAAAGATATCGATATCTATGGAACAGGAAATTCATTACTTGCAGCTATGTCTTTCCAACATAAAATGATGCGAATACAAAGAAACGTTAATCTCAAAATGCTCGCTGGAGAACAAGTCTTTATGTCTTATAATTCCAATGAAAACAAAATAGCAATGATGATTTCTTATTCAGGGGAAACCAATGAACTTATTAAAATAGCAAAAATATTAAAAGAAAAGAAAACACCTATCATTGTCTTAACTTCAATTGGTGATAATCGACTTTCCCATTATGCAAGCTATATTTTAAATATTGGATCACGGGAAAAGATTTTTACCAAGATAGCCCCTTTTGCTTCACAAACATCAATTGAATATATTTTAAATGTGATCTTTTCTTGTTTATTCAAAAAAGATTATCAAACAAACATCCAAAATAAAATAAGCTATGATAAAGAAAACGATGTTCGTCATCCTTTACATAGCCCTGTTAATGATATCATAGAATAAAAAAGGGACAAAATAAATTTTGTCCACATGGTAATAATCTTTGAAGATTATTACCTTTTTCTTTAAAATGTTAGTTGGTGATTTTATGATTGATGATACTAACTATGCTGACTGCCTTGCTTTATACAATTTTAGTCATGTCGATAAGATCAAAGGCAAGGAATCTTTTTCCTATATCTTTAATGACAATATCAACTATATCCGTTCTCTTTATAATAGAGGTAAGATCAGAAATGTTACCTATGATACCATCCAGAAAACTATTCTTTGTGGTTCTATCTATCTTGGCTATGATCTTTTTGTCTGCCCTCATTGCGGCAACGAATCTATCGTTCCTCACAAATGTCACTCCAAGCTCTGTACTTCTTGTGGCTCTAAAGAGGCTAAATTACGTGCTGTTCATATTTCCTCTATCGCTCTTGATGCCAGGCATCGTCATATCGTCTTTACTATCCCAAAACACTATTTATAAAGAAAATATGAAATATTAAATAATGCACTTTCTAGTTCATTATCTTGTATTTCATTATCGACATACTTTTGAAAAAGTTTCTTTTCAGAATCCAATAAAATATCACTGTTAAGTAATTCAAGAAAATTTTTAGCACATAAACAAATAACTTCTTTAAAGCGGTTCATTTGTTTTTCATAAGAACTTTTTGTCATATCTTTCAAAGAAATAAATATTGTTGGATACTTATTTTGATCTTTTAAAGCATTTTTATTTTTTGAAATATTTAAATAATCAAATAAATAAGCATTTTCTTTTTCTTTAATAGAAAAGAAATAATACAGCATCGACATATTAAGTGTCTTACTAAATCTTCGCGGTCTTGTACAAAAGACAACTTGTTCATTTAATACATCTATAATTAGATTTGTTTTATCTACATAATATGCATTTTTATCAATCATTTCTTTAAAGTTTTCTATTCCTGCAGGTATTAGCTTCATATAATCAACTCATTTCTTTATTTACATATTATATGTGATATAAACCCTGATTTATATTGGATTATTTGTCCAATAAAAAAGAAGTCTCATCAAGAAACTTCTTTTTACTATTATTATTCATCACCAAATGAAATACCAATTGCTTTAGCTGCTTTAACAAGTTCACCATTTGGATCAACATGTTTTTGTTGACCAATCTTAGCTGCACCTATTACTTCTTCTAATGAAGTATATCCCATCTTATCACCATTAATTGTAACTACATTACCAAACTTACCTTCATTAATAAGTTCAACTGCAGCCACGCCATAACGAATAGATAAAATACGATCATATGCTGTAATATCTCCACCACGAATAATATGTCCTGGATTAACTGAACGTACTTCATGATTTGGAATTACTTTTTCAAGATCATCAGCTACTTTAGCAGCAAGTCCTGAATATCGTACTGGATCTGGACTATCTTCTACGATTTTACCAATGACTTTTGTTCCATCTGCATATTTAGCTCCTTCAGCAACAGCAACAACAGTATAAGGTAATCCCATTTCATCACGTTTTTTAATTGCTTTAGCAACATTTTCAATTGTAAATGGAATTTCAGGAATCAAACATACACCAGCATTTCCTGCAAGACCTGCATATAATGTAATCCATCCAGCGTCTCTGCCCATTAATTCACAACAAATAACACGATGATGTGATTTAGCAGTTGTTTGTAAACGATCTATGAATTCAGTTCCTACTGACATGGCTGATATAAAGCCATATGTAACATCTGTACTTGCTAAATCATTATCCATTGTTTTAGGTACACCAATAACATTGACACCTTTTCTTGAAAAATCACGTGCACTTGTAAGCGTTCCATCTCCACCTAAAATAACTAAAACATCAACACCATCTTTTTTCAAATTTTCAACAGCCACATCAGAAACATCTTTCTTTACTTTTCCACCATGACCATCATCTACTAAATAATCAAATAAATTATCTTTATTAGAACTATATAAAATAGTTCCTCCTTCTTTATAAATATCTTCTACCGATTCTTCAGTAAGTTCTACATAATTATTATGGTATAAACCTCTATAACCATAAACAAATCCAATCACTTCATAACCATATTTAGAGATTGCAGTTTTAGTAATTGTACGAATAACAGCGTTTAACCCTGGACAATCACCTCCACCAGATAATAATGCAATTTTTTTGACAGTACTTCCCATAATTTTCTTCCTCCATACTATATAATTATAAATTCACCTAGAGGAAAAAACAATACTTTTTTGTAAGCGTTTACAGTTATTTTATTATTTGCTTTGTTTTTGCATCATTTGGTAGATACCTTCTAAAGAAATAACTTGTTGAACAGGTTTAATATTTGCTCTTTCTTCTACTGTATTTCCATAATCAACTTCCATCAAAACACCTGAAGCATAAGTTGCCATTTCACTATTCAAAAACACTATAGGACCAGCCATTTCTTTTGAATATGCTAAACGATTAGCATATCCACAATGTGATAATAGTCCTTCTTCACCATGCGCCATTTCTGTAAATTCACTTTTCATACCTGTATCTGTCGATCCAGGTAATACAGCATTCACTCTGATTTTCTTACTAGCAAAAGATTTTTGTAAATATGCTGTATAATAGTTCATTGCTAATTTAGAATAAGGATAGCCTAACGTACCTGGTAAATATTGGAATCCGGTTTTCATAATCGCCTCTACTGTTGCATTCCAACCTGATGCTAAAATAGCATCTATATAATATTTTTTATTTTCTTCCTTTTCCCAACCATTTCCACCAGTTGAAGTCATAAATGCAATTGTACCATTTTCACTCATAGCATGAATAAGATATTCTTCACAAATATATTTATTAGCAATAAAATCTATACTGACCGTTGTCATAAAATCATTTTTCATACCTGATACTCCTGCAATTCCAAAATATGAATCTATATGGCTAGACAACTCTTTCATCGCTTGATCGATAGATTCTTTCTTTGATAAATCTACATGTACATATTGTTTTATTCCTTTTACATCACATTCATTCCAATCAAGTGCATATACTTTCGCACCTAAATCTACTAACATTTCTGCTGTTGCCTTTCCCATTCCTGAACTTGCTCCTGTTACAACAACATTTTTGTTTTGATAACCAAAATAATCTTTCATTTAATCATTCCTCCTTAACTTCATTATATTTTTTTGTAGATTTTCTACAAATAAATATGAACATATTTAGACATTATGTAAGGATTATGTTATAAAAAAGATAGGTGATATCATGAATAAATCAATTAAGACAAAAAAACAAGTATCAAAAACACTTATTAAACTATTAAATTATAAACCGCTTGATTTAATTACAATAAAAGAACTTACAGAAAAAGCAAATATTAGTCGAACAGCTTTTTATAACAACTTTCATACATTAGAGGATGTTCTTAAATATATTTACCAAAACGCTCATAAACAAGTCTTCAAAGACAAATATTCTCATCTTAGTTATGTCTATAGTGATGAACATATTAAAGATATGATTCACTTTTTTGATAAAAACAGTAAATTACTCCTTGTTCTTATAAAATGGAATCTTATAGAATTTATTGCAAAATATAATACCGAAATCGTGCTTAGTTATACTCAACACTATAAAAATAAATTCGTACGTGAACATGCTTTTTATTTTATAAGTTATTATCATGGTTCATTGTTCAATATTTGTACCTATTGGATTGCAAGTGGTAAGCAAGAATCTTCAGATACACTCTTTAAAATGATTAAAGAATTCGAAAAAATAAAATTTGTATATAATCAAAAAGGATAATCCATATACAATTACATATATGGATTTCTTTCTTATTGAATAGGTAATTCATAAGTAGCTTTTGTTCCTGAATAATCCAATTCTACAATCAACTTAATCTTAGAACTTTGTTGCTTTAAACCATAAGCCTCTTCCCCTTCACTTTTTGTCCCTATAGGTGCTGTTTGGGGATAAGTATTTATAGAAGCTGGATAAGTTTCACAAACATTTCCACCTTCATCAATAACTTTAAAGTTAATACTTGAAAAATAAATATCATCTTCATTTGCTATATTTTCATAAGAATAATGTATGATAACGACTTGTTCTGGTTGACTATCTGCAAATTCATTACGATCATCTGTATTTCTTACTGAATCAACTGTAAAATGAATCAAATCTTTACTATTTTTAGTATATGTTACAGTTTCACCTATCGTATATATTTTTTCTTCTTTCTTTTCTTCTGTTTTTGTAGGTTTATTTGTATCTTTTTCTTCACTACTTCCACATGCTCCTAATGTAAGTGTTACAAACAAAACTAAAACTATCTTGATTATTTTCTTCATTGTTGTACTCCTTTATTTTGTTTAAAAATTGAAATAATTGCTAGAACAGCATTTATTAAACACCATCCTGCCCAAATATTTAAATCACTAAAACTTCCAGCAAGTCCTATACCTAAAAAACTTGCTAGTAAAAATAAAATAACAACTGCAATATTTCCTCCATTTTTTTTGACTATTTCTTACAGCAATTGAAACAATTCCTCCTGCTAACATAAAAATAGAGACAAAAACACCAGCACTTCCTCCTACTTCTCCATTAGCTGACATTGTATTAGCAGTCCCTACTAATACAGATTGAAAAAAAACAAATACACTTAAAATAATTGATAAAATACCTGCTACTAATTTCCAAGTTTTCATATTCCCTCTTCCTTTCTTTTTTGTCTATTCCTTTTCTAATATCTCATATAAAATACATAATTCATGAATACCTAATTCTAAATCATTTAAAATCGTAAATATTTGTGATTCAACTTGATTAAACTCTTCTCTTTCATTTAATACATCCAAATGATCTTTTATCCCTTTAAACAATGATGCTAAATAAAGAATCTTCCCAGCTATATCTTTACTTTGGTATTCTTCTATATCCATACATAACCTCCTTATCTTAGAAATAGACTACATCTATAATGTATCTTATAAGACAAAAAAAAGGTGCCCCCTCGGGGCACAATTAAAGATACATTAAAAGAGTTCCAATAATAAGAGAGATAAATAATAAAATAAGCCAAGAAATAATCGTTGTTAAAACTTTAACAACAATCCCATGATTTTTATAATAAGGTAAATAGTCCCTAACAGATAAATAGTTTGTAGAAAATAAAAGTGTTATAATAAACCAAGAAATTAAAATCAAGCGATAAACAAAATACTGATACTGGCTTATTGGTTGATTTTCAATCTTAAAACTTATTAAAATCCATATAAATAAAAGATAACCCATAATCGCTACAATCATCTTCCAAAGCTTACCACTTCTAAATCCCGGTAAAGCTTTAGGATGTTTGATTTTCTTTTCTTTCTTTTTTTCAATATGAAATAATTGATCTAAATCTTTAATAATTTCTTTTACATCTTGATATCTGCCTTGAGGATCAATAGCAATCATCTTATCAATTATTCTCTTTTCTATCCCTTGTAAGTCATAATCTCTAGGCAACTTATTAGTAAGTAAAACATGATATAAAACTCCTAAAGAATAAATATCACTTCTTATATCTGTTTGATAAAAACCAAATTGTTCAGGAGCTGCATAACCTTGACTTCCTAACACCGTAGTATCTCTTTTTTGATTTTCAATATAATTTCTAGCTATATCAAAATCAAAAAGATAGACTTGTTTTCCATCATAAAAGATATTTTCGGGTTTAATATCACGATGAATAATTTGTGGATCTTGTTGATGCAATACATCTAAAATAATACATAATTGTCTTATAATTTGATAAGCTTCTAAATTTGAAAAAGTATGTTCATCTAAAATATCA
>ERZ780144.3154-NODE-3154-length-12582-cov-5.001996_pt1 | contig 12582 bp, 12 predicted proteins | sample MGYA00511380_ERZ780144 | MGnify/ENA primary metagenome ERZ780144 (study PRJEB29588, sample SAMEA1965858) | human gut metagenome | biome: human gut; feature: human-associated habitat; material: faeces | place: Denmark | collected 2008/2010 ... | reverse complement strand
ATCTCGCACTTTCCCGGTGCTTGATACTCAGCCTTTATTTGTTGTCAGCAGCCCCTGTTTCGTGGTCTGCGTGTAGTTCCTTGTAAACTGACTTAACGTGCATATGAAAAAATGGAACAAACCGGAGTGCTCAGGGCAGACAAAAATTTCATTGCGACGGATTGGTTTGAAAATTCTTATCTGTGGATGGCAGAGCAAATGAAAAAGCATATAGGTGAACCACCAGAAAGCGTTATATTCCCCGTGTGGGCCTGGTACCAATGGGAAGGCATGCGGAAACGACCGGATATGCGTGTGCATGGACGTAATTGGGGAGAAAAAGGTACACCTGTTGTCTTACTGACGATTGAGGTCCCGGACAACCTAGTTTTACTTTCTGATTTTGATTACTGGCACTGTGTCCTAAACGATGGCGAAATTATTTTTCCTATTGACGATTCAGCGGTATATTCTGAAGAAGAAAAACGGAAAAGCTGGGAAAATATTTTTGATATCAGCTGTTCTTTTGAAGGTGAAGTACATCCACATCTTAGCACCCAGGCAACCATGTGGGAAATAAAAAGAGAATGGGTGAAAAAAGCTGAATATTTTGTAGCACGATAAATTGGAATTTTTCTTTTTTATTCGTCCAAAGCGTCACAAAGCTTGTCCATAATTTCAGAAAGAGCAGTTGGAATTCCTTCTTCCCAGATTGGACTTTCTAAAACTTCTCCATCTAAAGCCAGTTTTCTTTCCCAAGCCCATATATCAAGACCAAAAACTATTTGCTATGTCGGTCAACACATCCGATTCATAACCGGTTTCAACATCAACAAAATACCCGATAAAGTATTGCTCCACCTCTGAATCGCCTTTGAGCGCAGCTAAATGGTTAAAAGCCGCTTCACGCAGTTTGCTCCAGCGGTCGGACGAGTCAGCACACTTCATAGCCACCTCTTTCAATTGAGGATCACAGTGGCATCTAAGATAGATCAGTGCGGCCCGAAGCTGAGGACTGTACTTGAGTGGGTTTTCCAACCACAAAGATAAATCGTCATCGGTAACCTTGCCAATGTCCGCTACGGTCGTAATGCCAAACTCATACCATGTTGGATAATTGCGCCCTGCGTCAATGAATTCCTGGGGGAGTTTTGAGTCGCGGATTAGGTTTCCCGAGTAAGGGGCTGGGCGCGTGTCGATAGTTTGCTGCCAAGGCTTTGCAGGGAGTATCTTGGCGGGTAACTGAGATATGGAAACGGTAAAGGGACCAAAATACGCGCGGTCCGGGACAGGCGTAGAGCTGGACCTTGCCTGTGCATAGAAGTAGCCGCCAAACGGAAAAATCGTGATACAGGGAAGTTGCCGCCCAAGTCGCGCGGCGGCACAAGCCTTGTGGTGGCCGTCCAACAAAACAGAAATGCCTTCAGCACAGTAAAATGCAATCGCCCTGGGGAATGTGTCTGTTGTGTCAAAGCGCTGCGTGTAATAATCCACACGCTCTTGATTCAAACGAGTTCTCGGCTGAGAAGGATACAGAAAGACAGGAGCGCCTTCGCTGTAAGTAAATTCAAAATCCGGGTCATTGTACCAAGCTGGTCCGGTAGCCTCTACATTGGAAAATGCGTCGGGAACATCCCAGAAAAAGTTTCCATTTCCATCGGCAGGGAAACTGTCTCCGTCTGCAATTACATAAAGACCGGAGGACAGAAGCCCCAGCAACGGGGCCATGGAAGCGATGGATGTGTCCAGATCCACATATGGTGCATTGATGACATCGCTGATTTGCTGCAATTCCGGTGCATCGGCTTTGTCCAATCCATATCCAGTTGCCAGCAACCCGGCGCAGGTAGGGCATTCCGGTGCATTGTGGACAATAAGGGGTGTTCCGCGCAACGTCAGCGCATATTGTTGACTCCAGTCCTCGTTTCTTCCGCGCGACTCCCATTTTAGAGTGCCATTTCCCTCGATCAGCAGTAGACGGGCATCCCGGCACCAGTTTAGGTTATCGGTATTCAGTTTGAGGGGAAAATCGGTTGGTTGCTCGACTTTCCGTTTCTGCCAAGGAAATCTCATAATAGGTGCGCTCCTATCTGCGTGCATTGGTGGTTTAGATAAAATATCGTGAAGTCGTCTCTCATGACTGAAGTCACGAGCTTCCGGTATCCAGTTGGATCCCGTTCCTGAAAGCTCTGCCATGAAAGTGTCCCGATAGCCGGATTTCCCGTCCGGTTGAAGTCTTTAGGACTCCCGGGCTGCCCTTCCTCCATACAGGCTGAACTCAGCTGTCTTCCAGCACTATGCCGCAAGTGCCGCATTCAGCTTAATAAGCGAGGATAAGGTACATTTGCTTCTATGGGCCAGTTCCGGTACGTTTGCCGTCACCGCCTGCCCCGCCGTTGCCGGAAGGGTCTTTAAGAGTTCCCGGATGTAATACCGGGAGCCGATGTTATAGCTCGCGTTCAGGTCGCAGTTGTACTGCTTCCCGGTCGGAAACCGGCAGAGGCTGTAGCTTGGAAGATCTGCTTCCTTGCCTCTCATGACTCTGCCGCTTCCATCAAACGCAAGTCTGGATGTATTCCAGGCACAGACTCGGGCTGTCCGGATCATGTTCCGGTGTACTTTGTCCGTTACCATGGTCTGTACATACTTTGCCCGCCAGAGGTGGAGACGCTGCTTCTTGCTGCCGCGCTTCTTTCCGGCGAGATCCAAGTATTCCATCACAATGCAGTCCACGTCATACTTTATGGCCGTATCCACGATGAACCGGGCGGTCTTGACCGCAATGTCATCGTTGATGCCCTTTGCCTGTTTCCAGAGTCCCGGTGTTTTACGGGCACAGAGTTTCTGTGCGTGTCTGATGTGGCTTACCGCATGTTCCAGGGAGTCGTATTCTCCCGGAAGGGAAAGAAATCCCCTGCCAAGGACCGCGCCCTCCGGAGTCATGATGCTGCATGTACACGTACTGTTAAGCCCAAGGTCTACTGCCAGGATACGGGTGTTTCGGATATCGGTATCTGGAAGTTTTACGGCTGTCTGAAATGCGAAGTCCAGAAACCACTTCTTCCCGCGTTTCTGTAAGGTCGGGACACATTCCTTGTAGTTCTTGCAGTGCTGTTCGATGTAATCCACATCACTTTTTCGAAGATCCACCAGAACCCAGTCCCAGGTGTTTCGGATAAAGACTTTTACCGCCGCCTGATACATACCGGTACGGATAAACATACCGGAACGGTCCATGGCCGGATACACAAAGCCTGTCTGCGGCAGCGACGGTTTCGCGCCGCGTTTCTCCGGCTCCGCTGCCTCCCAGTTTTCCAGGTTGCTTTGGTAGGAAGATACCTTGCCCAGTGCTTCCGCAATGGCAGCACGTCGTAAGTAACTGGGGAACTTGTAGAACGCGGCCGAGAAATCATATGGCACTGCTGGATTCTGCCTGGTCCTGACAGTAAGTGATTCCACCAGGTTTACCCGTTCCTTCTGAAGCTTTCCGGTGGATATCAGGTTCCATTCCGTAAGACAAACATCCACGAAGAAGGAGACTGCCTGACGGTACAGACGGACGGTCTCATCGAAGATATGGTTAAAGCCTCTGGTTCTGACGCGGTACGTCATGCTGAGTTTCATACGGCAGCCTCCTTTCTGTGGTAATTATGGCGGGGAATGGCGATTTCCGGCATTTGAGGCGTCTTACTCACGACTGAAGTCACGAGAATGCGACGCCGGAACTTTCAAAACCTCTATCGGCTATTATCAGCGTTTCTTTTTTCGTCCTTTATGATTCGTTTTCCGCAATGGTACGCCGCAAAAGATTCATTTCGGCTTCATAGCCGTAATCCTCTTTTTCGCAGCTCTCCTTTGCCAATTCCAACGCCTGACGGCATAGATCCAAACCGGCTTTCTTTGCCCTGCGGCCGCCGATACCCAAAAGCTTGCAGCGCGCCAAGCGCATTTTGCATTTCACACTGCCCAATTTCTCGCCAGTTTCATAGCAGCGGCGCGCTTCCTTTCCGTCCTGCGCAACGACGACGCCGTTTTCATAAAAACGCCCCAACGCCCACCAGGCGCTGTCGTCATTCCCATCGGCAGCTTTGCGGTAATGGGCATACGCCTCAGACAGCTTCCCTGCCTGCTCCAAATGCCATCCCATGTTGTAATCCGCCATGGCTTCGCCCAGCTCCGCCGCGCGGCGATACCATTCCATGGCCGTTTCCAAATCCCGCGGCACGCCCCGTCCCATCGCATAACATTCGCCCAGGCTATTCATGGCAGCCGGGCGGTTCTGCTCTGCTGCTCGTTCGTACCAGCAAATTGCCTTTTTCATATCCTGTTCCACGCCTTCGCCGTGGTCGTAATGCCAGCCGAGATTATGCATGGCATCAGCATTTCCGCCCTCGGCGGCAGCAGTATACCAACGGATCGCTTCCGTCATATTTTGCTTCACGCCCACGCCATTGCTGTAATTCCAGCCAAGGCAGAACATGCAGTGAACACTTCCTGCCTCAGCTCCCCGCCGGTACCAGTAAAGCGCCCTGTCTTCGTTCTGTTCCACGCCTTCGCCGCGCTCGTAGCAGCATGCCAGATTATTCATGGATTGCAAATTGCCACACTGTGCGCCCTGCTCATACCATTTTACGGCTTCCTGCAAATTCTGCTCCACGCCATATCCCCTTTTATAGCACCAGCCAAGATTGCACATGGCATCGCCGTTGCCGCCTTCGGCACTGCGGCGATACCAGTAAAGCGCCCTGTCTTCGTTCTGTTCCACGCCTTCGCCGTGTTCGTAGCAGTATGCCAGATTATTCATGGATCGCAAATCGCCGCACTCCGCACCTCTGCGATACCAGGAAAAGGCCTGCTCCCAACTCTGCTCCACGCCGCAGCCCTTTTCATAGCAGTATCCCAGATCCGTCATTGCCACGCTCACGCCACTCTCTGCCGCCTCGCGGAACCAATGCACAGCATGCTCCCAGTTTTGCTCCACGCCGTCGCCGTATGCATAGCATTCGCCCAGCCGGTGCATACCTTCACCGTAACGCTGATACGCCGCCGCGCGCACCCAGTGCACGGCCTCGGCAGCGTCGGCTTCCACGCCGATCCCGTCGTGGAAGGCGCGGGCGAGCAGCATCTGTCCGCGGGGCGAACCGTATTCCGCCGCCTTGCAGTATAACTCGGCAGCCTTTTCCGCATCCGGAGCCGTGCCAATGCCGTATTGATAGCACACGCCCAAGCAGCACACCGCATTCAGGCTCCCCATTTCCACCGCCTGCTGATAAAGCCAAAAAGCCTGAACCGGATCCGCCTCCACGCCGTTTCCCTGCTCCATGCAGATGCCCAGATTGCATACGCCCCATGCGCTGCCGAGATATGCAGCTTTCCGAAAACAATCCACCATGCGCTTTTTATCCGATGCCTCTGCATACCAAAGGGTGTTGCCTAAAGCCGTCCAATCATCTCCGGTCATATCGGCCTCGTTGGCGCGCAGCAATTTCCGGCCGCACTGCGGACAGCGCTCCGGCAGCTTTTCGCCTTCATCCCAATAATTACAGGTGTGATCCTCGCAGTGATAAATCATCGTTTCCAACTCCTTCCGCCTGCTGAAAAAAAGCAGCGCGTTACACTATTTTCCATAGTATAACACGCTGCTTCAAAAAAGGAAAGACCGATCGGTCAGTCCTCGTTGCCGAAGAACTTATCGGAGGCCACGCCCACATGCGTCATCATACCGGCGCCCACCAGGCTGATCTTGGCCACATTATCGTCCACCTCAATGCTGTCATATTCGAGCACATCCTTGTTCTCTTCCAGCACCCGGCGGGCATCGTCCAGGCTGCCCAGCGGGCAGGTAAAGCTGATGTCCTTACTGCCGCTGCGGCCCACAGACTGCAAAATAATATCCACATTTACATTGTGACGGCTCAGCAGCGAAAACACCTTAAAAGCTAGTTCGTAATTCTATTGATGTATCAGTATAGAATACAACAACTTCAAGTTTGTGGAATTGCTCTTGAAAATAAGACATTGACTGAGTAAGCACTTTAGAGAAAAACGGAGTAATAAAACAGGTATGTCAGGCTCCATCGGAGAACCTTGCATCCCTCTACTGCCACCTTCTGGCCTGCATAACCTGCAGCCGCCTCGAAAGTCCGCTTTGTGGATACAACAATCTTCGCCTCATCCGCGAAACGCGTTTTATGCACAACAGGCAGCTCCATTCCTTCCGGAATGAGTTTCTGGTTTTTCACTGACCGTGCAAGGGTGTCCTTAATCCTTCCGTTTGTTTCACACAGCCTTTTGGTATCTTCAAAAATTTCCACATTCTCAATACTGCTCATATGTTTCCCATTCCTTCCTCTTCCGTTCATTTCGGTACTGTCTGGAACTGTAAAAACAGCTGCGGAATCGCTCCCGCAGCCCAGTACCTGGCATTGTCTGCCTTACTGCCATCATCACGAAAATACTCGTTTACCGTATGTAACAGCAAAATCATATCCACCTCTGATACGCATGATGCATCCAGATCAAATTCATAGACGCTGTTCTTTGTTCTGATTGTCAATGAACCATCTTCCACCCGGATACTTCCGTAGGTTGTATGCAGGTATTTGCCCGGGCAATCGCTTGCCGGACTCGTAAAGAAATACACCTGATACTTCTCATACCGGCTGTCGGATTTATAGACCATGATCAGTCCTAGCTGATCCATATACGGTATCCGCCAATCCATGTATTTCCGACCGTTCTTATCTTCTGCTTTACGCAGGATTCCCAATGCCGACTGATCCAAATGCATCTCATCAACTCCTTAATCTTATCACACGGGTATTTCACCGACCGCTGCAATAAAATCCTGATCCCGGTATCCGACTTCGTCGAATTTCCGTAGCCCGGCTTCCACTTCAAATACGTGACCGCAGCAACAACACTTAAGCTTTCGTGTAACAACAATTCCCGGCTCGCCCAGAAGTAACTCCAAGGATGATTTTCCCTCACTGGCTGCCACATACGCATCCATCTTCGCCTGTTCCTCATCCGTCAGCTGGATATGCCACCAATTATGTTCCTCATGGCACTTGGGACACGGCGGGTTGATTTTATAAAGCCTTCCCATAGTCTGGTCTCCTTTCGATTTTCACTCACTTTGAATTCTTTGCAAATCTTGACAGCATTTTCGCTATCTCGTTCTTTGTAATCTCCGAAACCAGAGAGAGAATTTTAATATCTTCCTCTGTTAATTCATCGTGATAAAACACAAGCATTTCTCACAGCGGTATTTGCCGGTGAGAATCTCAGGGACAAGTATTGCAATCCGTGCTTTTTATTGCAAATTCAGTAGATTCATCACCAGTTTCACCATTACTTCTTTTTCTTCTGGATTGGATTCAGCAATCATCAACGTAACGGCCACCAAGGTTCCATCGCTGAGTCGTTTTTCTCCATCTTGGAATAAAGCGTTGTTTTTATCCAGGAATTCAAGAAAAAGTGATGCCGCAATTCTCTTGCAGCCATCCGCATAAGGATGGTCCTTGATCATAAAATACAATAGATTTGCGGCTTTTTCTTCTAATGATGGATATGCATCCTTGCCGAATATACTTTGATATACTGCAGCAAGGATTCCCTCAACCTTACCTTTTTCTTTTTCAACTCCAAAGACGTCCGAATGAAACGAATCCTCCATAGCATCGACCATATGACGGCAATCTTCATAAGTGATCCTGTAAATCGGCTGATTTCCTTTTGGCTTCTCCAATGTCTGGTGATCATACTGATCCAATAATACTAAGGCATCCGTATACAGATTTACAGCTCTTAATATGTCTGCTTCCTCAACATTCAAAGTGCATGCCAGCATCCTGGTCTGGATATCAATTGTTTTCTGTAGAGCAGCTAATCGCTTTTCGTTGATTGCATACCCTTGAATAATGTACTGTTTCAAAACATTGTTCGCCCATCTTCGAAACGCGATACCACGTTTTGAATTTACTCGGTATCCTACAGAAAGAATCATATCCAAATTATATATTTTAGGTTTTCTGCCACCTGTACTTTTGTCGGAAAATCCGACAGAAGTTTCGTCAAGTTCTCCGGAAGACAAAATATTTGATATGTGTTCACTGATTGTGGCATGTTTAACTTCAAAGAGAATTTCCATTTGCTTCTGTGTCAACCAAACTGTTTCCTATTCCGAGCTTATCTGAACTTCTATATTCACTTCGCCGTCTGTAAATAAAACTAACTCATTTTTCATTTCTATTCTTCTCCGAACACTTCCTTTAATACCTTTGGCTTCCCGGTCCTGCGGTATTCCTGTTCCACTTCGACCCGCTCCTCCTGAGTCAGTTCCATCGATAAATCTAGCATCAGGGAAAGACCGTAGATATCCGATTTATCGACCCACGGCACAGCCTGAGAAATCTGAGTAAGGGAGAAGCCGCGAGTGATCATATTCTGGCACACCTGCATATAAACCAGTACATTTTTCTGTCTGGAAACCAGATTTTGCAGATGCAGTTTGATTTCCCAATCATTGACCTCACGGCCATACTTAATCGCTTTCACAATTCGAAGCATCGGATGATCGGTCTCACGGATCTCTTTCACCCATTTCTCACGCTTTTCCTCAAATTCTTCCATGGACATATCCATAAATTTGCCATCCTTAATGTCAGTGATGATATCTGGATACTTCTTGCTTCCCCAGATATCCAGATATGAGCAGCGGGCTTCTACCGGAGTGAACAGCACCTCCAGCAGATACTCCAAATCGGGATCCGAGTCCACTCTTGAACCGAGCCCCAACCCGATATCATAGCTTTCTTTGGAGATCAGTTCTTCCAATGTGTCGTGCAAATCAAACATCTCATGAGTGTCCGGATAAACATAATTTTCCATCATATGAATTTCTCCTTTCTTCCAAAACAACGGTTTTTCTTCCGTCTTCGTTGTTACGGTTTCGTTTTCCAGTTCAATTTTTTCGTTGCAACTATATCATTGTTGAATTCGAATTTCCAATTAGCGGTTTCTGCGGATAACGTTTCGAGTCAAATTTTCACTCAGACGTTCCTGCCTGAAATCATAAAGCGCTTTATCATAATTCCGGTACCGGTATTCCGTTCATTTCAGCATTCGCCAAACCGTTGTCGCCACTATATCATCATGTTTTTTAAATTGCAAGAGGGTATTTTTCACCTTGCCGGATGTTTCGGATATAAAAGGAAAACCAATTTTCGCCCTTATACCCTCTTGTTTGGGATATAAAAGGAAAACTGGTTTTTAGATTTTTATTCTTTGTTTGCGATATAAAAGGAAAACTCAAATCCCTGTTTTACACCGCTTGTTTCGGATATAAAAGGAAAATTATTACGTTTCCGCATCCCTTGTTTCGGGTATAAAAGGAATGTTTCGGAAATAAAAGGAATTAAACAAAATCTATTACAATTCCTCCACATTCTCAACTACTTTTCCATCTCTCCAGATGCGCTCCAGATCATAAAACAGTCTGTCATCGCGGGAGAAAATGTGTACGATCAGATCGCCGTAATCCATCAGGATCCATCCGGCAGTCTGATAGCCCTCGATCTGACGGCACTCATGACCGGCTTTGCCGAGTTCTTCCTCTACATTATCTGCCATTGCCTTTACCTGGCTGGCGTTGCTTCCGTCTGCGATGACAAAGTAATCAGCCAGTACAGATACTCCATGAATATCAATGACGCGAATATCTTCGCCTTTTTTATCTTCCAGCGCCTTTACGGCAAGTTTGGTCAGTTCTTTTGCTTCCACGGGGATTATCCTCCTCATTATTTTATTTAAATCCTGTTAATGTGTCTATTGATGAACATGACGTTCATGATAGTATTCCCAGGTCTGTTCGGTTGTATCATCCTCTGCCGTGCCCGTTTCCTTTAAATAATTGCGGGTGCTGTCCAGAATCTGATACAGCGCTTCGTCCAGATCTTCAAATGCAAGACGGCGGAGCTTCGGCAGATTTGGCGCCTTATCACGGCGCGGTTCGATGTAATCGGCTACGTACAGGATCTTGTCTAACAGGGACATCGCCGGTTTTCCGGTCGTATGGCAGGCGATTGCAGATAAGACCTCTGGATCGGTAATACCATACTTGTGTTCTGCCATCCATGCGCCTAATTTTGCATGAATCACAGCCGGAGCCCGCAGTTCACCTTCAGTCAGTTCAATGCCATGCTCCTGGCATTTGCAGATGATAGTCGCATCATCATAGCGCTTTGCACAGTCGTGGAGAAGTCCAGCCATCTCCGCCTGATCCAGATTGGCACTGTAACGCATTGCCAGAGCCATACATGTGTATGAAACACCCAGCGTATGTTCATAGCGCATCGGGTTCAATTTCTTTTTCAAATGCTTCCGTATCTCTGTAATTCTTTCGTCCATTACACATTTACCTCCTGATACAAGCCGTGCTGTTCGATATATTGACAGACTTCCTTCGGCACCAGGGAACGAACGTCTGCTGCGTGTCCTGCCCGGAAAGCCGCGCGGATCTCCGCCGAAGCGACATCCATTTCACGGCAGTGAAGACGCAGAATATGCGCCTGATATTTCTGGTTTAAATAGGAAATCTGCTCATCCAGCGAACGATCCGCCTCCTCATGCTCTCTTGCTGCCGCCAAAAATGTGACGGCTGGAAGAACATATTCGGGATGATACCATTTTTCAATGTCCATAATTGAGTCTGCGCCCGCGATAAAGAAAAATTTCACATCCGGATATTCTTCTTTCAATAAGCGAAGCGTGTCTGCTGTGTAGGTATTTCCGCCGGTTCTGCGAAGTTCAAAATCAGACAGCTTAAAATAAGGATACGGCGCGATCGCAGCTGCAGTCATTGCCAAACGGTCCTTTGCCGCTGTGATCGTATGATCTTTTTTATGCGGCGGGATCCTGGAGGGCATATACCAGATGCAGTCAAGATCATATTCTTCATACGCCTGTATTCCCAACATGATATGTCCATTATGGATCGGGTCAAATGTTCCCCCCATAATACCGATCTTTTTCATCGTCATCCGTATCCTTTCTGTCAGAGATTCATTCGCAGAATGCAGCCCCTTTATTTTGGCAGAACGATCTTACGTTTCTTCTCGTCCTTTGCCTCTTTATAAAGAACAATTTTCTTGCCGATTACCTGTACTACCTGTGCGTGGGTACGCTCAGCCAGAACGGCTGCCAGCTCATTGCCGTCATCGACGCAGTTCTTCAGAATATTCAGTTTAATTAACTCGCGGGCCTCCAGTGCCTCTGCCACAGCAGCGGTCAGTTCTGGCGTCAGGCTGGATTTGCCGATCTGGAAGATCGGATCCATGGTCATCGCGAGACCTTTTAAATAAGCTCTCTGTTTGCTTGTCATAAAATCTATCTCCTGTTAAAATTCAAACTCAGATCCAGTGTGGATTTCTGAGTTTGAAATATTGTAAATGTCAATTATTTATAGTAATCAAATTCAAGACCATACATACGAACTGTATCGCCCTCTTCGATGCCAGCCTCTTCCAGCTCAGCCAGAATACCGCTGTCCTTTAAGAATTTCTGGAAGAACTGGAAGCCCTTCTCAGAATCAAGGTTTGTGTAACCAAGCATCTTCTCGATCTTCGGTCCTTCTACCACATAAATACCATCTTCATTGCGTTCCACGGTATATGGAAGATTCTCGCCCTGATACTGGTACTCAAATTCTTTTTCGAAAATAACTGGCTTGCGGTCAACCGTTTTCAGCAGATCATTTACATGGTAAAGGAGCTCTTTTACACCCTGTCCGGTAACTGCAGAAATGGCAAATACCTGGATGCCTTCCGGCTCAAATTCGCGTTTTAAGCGCTCTACCGGGTCTTCCCAGTCCTCTTCGCCGGTATTGTAAATCGAATCTACCTTGTTGGCAGCAATCACCTGCGGACGCTCTAAAAGCGACGGATTATATGCTTTTAACTCCGCATTGATGGTACGGATATCTTCAACCGGATCACGTCCCTCGACGGATGCCGCATCCACAACATGAACGAGAACCTTGGTTCTCTCGATATGGCGCAGGAAATCGTGTCCCAGACCGATTCCCTGGGAAGCACCCTCGATGAGCCCCGGAATATCTGCCATGACAAAGCCTTGTCCATCCTGCAGATCAACCACGCCAAGATGCGGGTTCAGCGTCGTGAAATGGTAATTGGCAATCTTCGGACGTGCATTGGAAACGCGTGAAAGCAAGGTCGATTTACCGACGTTCGGGAAACCAACCAGACCAACATCTGCGATTACCTTTAATTCCAGCTGTACCCAGAGTTCCTGTGCCGGCTGTCCCGGCTGTGCATACTTCGGAACCTGCATCGTCGAGGTCGCAAAGTGCATATTTCCAAGACCGCCCTTGCCACCTTTTAAAATCACTTCTCGGCGGTTCTCGCCGGACATATCCGCGATTACCTTACCGGATTCAAAATCCTTGATAACGGTTCCTTCCGGAACCTTGACAATCAGATCCTCGCCGTCTGCTCCGTGACAGCGGCGCTTTCCGCCCTGCTCTCCGTCGCCAGCCACATATTTGCGGACATGACGGAAATCGGCCAGGGTATTTAGTCCGTC
>ERZ780144.3150-NODE-3150-length-12600-cov-8.156317_pt1 | contig 12600 bp, 11 predicted proteins | sample MGYA00511380_ERZ780144 | MGnify/ENA primary metagenome ERZ780144 (study PRJEB29588, sample SAMEA1965858) | human gut metagenome | biome: human gut; feature: human-associated habitat; material: faeces | place: Denmark | collected 2008/2010 ... | reverse complement strand
AATATTCAATATATTATAAATATGAGTTCTGGTTCTACATTTGCAGAAATTTCAGGTTCTCAAGTAAAAAATCTAGAATTTTATATTCCGGATATATTAACTCAGCAAAAAATAGCAAAAGTGTTGTCGAGTTTGGATGATAAGATTGAGTTGAATAATAAGATTAATCAAAATTTAGAACAGCAAGCCCAAGCAATTTTCAAATCCTGGTTTGTCGATTTCGAACCTTTCGGCGGTAATATGCCAAAAGATTGGAAAATTGGGGAGTTAGGAGAATATTTAGAAATTAAAAGAGGGGGTTCGCCACGACCAATACAAAATTTTATTGCAGATAAAGGTTATAAATGGCTCAAAATTTCTGATGTGACAAGTTTACAAACTCCATTTATTTACAATATAAAAGAATCAATTAGAGAAAGTGGACTTAATAAAACTGTATTATTAAAAGCAGGCACGTTTGTTTTATCAAATAGTGCTACACCAGGAATTCCTAAAATATTAGGTATTAACTCTTGTATTCATGATGGTTGGTTATACTTCCCTAAGTCTAAATTTTCAAATGAATATTTATATTTATTGTTCAAATCTATTAGAAAGAAGTTAGTTTTACTTGGTAATGGTAGTGTCTTTACAAATTTAAAAACTGATATATTAAGAAATTATCAAACCGTTTTGCCTAGTGAATCTATTTTGAAAAATTTTGATAGTATTGTAAAACCAATATTTTCTAATATTCAAAATAACACATTAGAAAATATAAATTTAACACAATTACGTGACACACTTTTACCAAAACTCATGTCTGGTGAAATTAATGTCGATAAGGTGGAGGTGTAAGATGTCAAGAAAAAATATATTTGAAATAATAAATAATAACTATGATATTGCACATGAAATCGATAAAATTACAGAATTATTTAATTATAATATGGTTTCATATATTGATAACCGTTGCCAACAACGTACTACTACACTAGAAAGAATATTTGAAGTTCAAATTTTGCCAACTTGGAAACAAAGAGGAACTTTGTTAAGTATTGATGAAATAAAAGATAAATTGAATATTCCTGAGAGTTTTGAAGAATCACCATTGTGGAATATAGATGATGCTCTTAATTTATTAGAAATTTATGATAATATAGCATATCTTATTCATAAAAAGCTAAATAGGGATGTTTACCAATTAGATAATTGCTTTAATTTATTAATAGAAAATATCCATATATTACTTGATCATCTAAATTATGAACATAAAATTTTTGAAAACGAAGAAAAGGTTATTCTTATACCTAAAAATCCTGCAGCTACGGCTGTTGCTGAAATCTCGGATGAAGAAACTGCAATGGCTATTTTAAGGTACAATCATCATACATTGAAAGGTGACTTAGAAACAAAAAGACATTTACTAAACTCTATTGCAAGAGAATATGAACCTTTGCTAAACAATCCAATTGAAGGATATATTGACTTTTTCAAAAAGACCAATGGTTTGTTGAATAATTTACATATAAGACATAATAACATTGAAAGTGTAGATAATAAAAATCTTGTAATTGATATAGATGACAAAACTCTGGAACATTGGTATGATGAATTATATCAATTATTACTATTTTGTGTACTAATTGATGATAATTTGAAACGAAAAAATGATGCCGGTGAATTTTTAAAAAGTTTAAAAGGAGCAAAAACTTAAATGGCCATCACTTTCACAGAAGCGAGTTATGAAAATTCTATAATCGAACTTTTTCAAGGTATGGGCTATAGTCACATCTATGGTCCTGATGTTGATAGAGATTATACAACCCCTTTGTATGAGGAAGCTCTTGTTGATTCCTTATATCGACTTAATCCTAAGTTGCCGGATGATGCAATTAAAGATGCTCTTTACAAGCTCAAAAACTTTGAAATTGGTGAGCTTGTTCAAAAGAATGATGTTTTTATGGATTACCTGCAAAATGGGATTGAGGTCAGGTATCTAAAAAATGGCGAAGAACATTCTGACATCGCTTATCTTGTAGATTATGAAAATGTAGAAAACAATTCATTCATTATTGCTAACCAGTGGACTTTTATTGAAAATTCTGAAAAAAGACCTGATATAATTTTGTTTTTAAATGGATTACCTGTTGTAATAATGGAGTTAAAATCACCTTCAAGAGAGGAAACTGATGCATCAGAAGCTTATCGTCAACTAAAAAATTACATGCACGAAATTTCATCTATGTTTATTTATAACGCAATCTGTGTTATGTCAGATCAATTAACCTCAAAAGCAGGAACTATTACATCTGATGAAACTCGCTTTATGGTTTGGAAAACAAAAGACGGGGATTATGAAAACACCAAAGCTGCACAGTTTGATACATTCTTTGAAGGGATTTTCCAAAAAGAAAGATTATTAGACATAATCAAAAACTTTATTTGTTTTTCAAAAGACGGGTTAGAGATATACAAAATTCTTGCAGCTTATCACCAATATTTCGCAGTAAAAAAGGCTATTCAATCGACTAAAAGAGCAGTTGAAACCGATGGTAAAGGCGGTGTTTTCTGGCATACTCAAGGCAGTGGAAAATCTTTATCAATGGTGTTTTATGCTCATCTTTTACAAAAAGCATTAAATAGCCCTACTATCGTTGTGATTACAGATAGAAACGATTTAGATAATCAATTATACGGACAGTTCGCCAAATGCAAAGACTTTTTAAGACAAGAGCCTGTTCAAGCATCAAGTAGAGAAAACTTAAAAGAACTTTTGGATGGCAGAGAAGCTAATGGAATAATTTTTACTACAATGCAGAAATTTGAAGAGTCGGCTGAGCCTTTATCTACAAGAAGAAATATTATTGTTATGGCTGATGAAGCTCATAGGGGACAATATGGCTTGTCTGAAAAAGTTGATTCTAAAACCGGTGAAATAAAAGTAGGAACTGCAAGAATTATAAGAGATTGCCTCCCTAATGCAACATTTATCGGATTTACCGGAACTCCTGTTTCTATAAAAGATAGAAATACAAGGGAAGTCTTTGGTGATTACATTGATGTATATGATATGACACAAGCTGTTGAAGATGGCGCAACTCGTCCTGTGTATTATGAAAGCAGGGTTGTAAAACTTCAACTTGATGAGCCAACACTAAGACTTATCGACAAAGAATATGAGCTTATGGCTCACAATGCTGATCCTGAAGTAATCGAGAAAAGCAAACACGAACTTGGGCAAATGGAAGCTGTTTTAGGGAATCCAAATACAATTAACTCTCTTGTAAATGACATTATAGAGCATTACGAAACAAACAGAGCCGATAAACTGACAGGTAAAGCAATGATTGTTGCATACTCAAGACAAATTGCTTTAGATATTTATCACAAAATACTTGAGTTAAGACCAAATTGGAAAGAAAAAGTCAAAGTTGTTATGACTGAAAGTAATAATGATCCTGAGGAATGGCGTAAGATTATTGGAAACAAACGTTATAGGGATGGACTGGCACAAGATTTTAAAAAGAATGATTCTGATTTTAAAATTGCAATTGTTGTTGATATGTGGCTTACAGGATTTGATGTTCCTTCATTAGCCACAATGTACGTTTATAAGCCAATGTCAGGTTATAACTTGATGCAAGCAATCGCAAGAGTTAACAGAGTTTTTGAAGATAAAGAAGGTGGACTCGTTGTAGATTATGTCGGAATTGCCGCAGCTCTTAAACAGGCAATGAACGATTACACTGTTAGAGATAGAAAAAATTATGGCGATCCAAATATTGAAACTTCTGCTTACCCTAAATTCCTTGAAAAATTAGAAGTTTGTCGCGATATTATGCATGGATTTGATTACTCAAAATTCAATAGTGGAACTGATTTAGAAAGAGGAAGACTAATTAGTGGAGGTATGAACTTCTTAATCGGAGTAGAAAATGAAAAACTCAAAGAAAGATTTATAAAAGAAGCTCTGATTCTTCATCAAGCATTATCCTTGTGCTCGTCACTAGTTGCGAGAGATAACAGAATAGAAGCAGCATTTTTTGAAGCTGTAAGAGTACTTGTTGTTCGTTATATGAATGCAGGTTCAGAAAAGAAAATTTCATTAACAGAGATGAATCAAAAAATTAATGAATTACTTAAGCAAAGTGTTAAAAGTGATGGAGTCATAAATCTTTTCCAGGATGTGAAAGAAGAGTTTTCTCTATTTGATCCGAAATTTTTAGATGAAATTTCAAAAATGAAAGAAAAAAACGTTGCAGTAGAAATACTCAAAAAATTAATTACTGAACAAGTTTCAATTTACAAAAGAACAAATTTTGTAAAATCAGAAAAATTTAGTGAAATTATTAAAGCTGCAATGAATAGATATATAAATGGATTAATAACCAATGAAGAAGTTATTCAAGAACTTTTGAATATTGCAAAACAAATAGCAAAGTCAAAAGAAGAAGGTAATGAATTAGGGTTAACTACTGACGAATTAGCTTTTTATGATGCTTTAACAAAACCTGCTGCTATTAAGGATTTTTATGAAAATGATGAATTAATTGCGATCACAAAAGAATTAACAGAAACTCTTAGAAAAAATAAAACAATCGATTGGCAGAAAAAAGACTCGGCAAGAGCTAAAATGCGAATGATGATAAAAAAACTTTTAAAAGCTCATAAATATCCTCCAGAAGGAATGGATGACGCAGTCCGAACAGTTATGACTCAATGTGAACTCTGGACAGATAATGAATTGAATTATTAATTAATATTATCTATTGTGTGTTCGCCATCTCAATTAGTTTTTTAACTGTCAATTCAGGATCTTGGGTACCATTCATGATACTTTCAATTATCTCAGGGGGCAGAAATCTTAATTTTCTAAGACGTTTGTTATTCCCGTTGCGAGCTTCTGGCGGCAATCGTCTTTCTGCCCCAAGTTTGTTATACCAGAAACTTTTTACTATAGCCTGAATCAATTTCATATCATAATTTGCTTTCCCAGTAATTATGATTTTATTTTGCCGTTGCGGAGTTAAAGAAATTTTAACCTCTATACAATTTGTAATTATTTGATCATCTTGTTCAGAATGCTTAAACTCCGCATTAAAAGCCAGTGTCGCAAAATATTTTATTATATAATTTATGTCGTAACTTATTGAAATACAATTCGTTTTTAAATCAACTCTCTTAATCGCAGTTCTTAAAAATATTTTATCTACTTCGTAAATTTTCATTAAATTTAACATCAATTTCTGTTGTTCGACAGAGTAACTTTCAAGATATTCCTGCATTTTACGTGTATTTTTCAATAATTTTACAAAATCATTCTGTACAAAAGTTTCAATCTCACCTGCTGAAAGTTTTGTTATCTCTCCGCGTTCATAATCAATAGGATTTTTAATTGACATACTAACGTAATATCTGTAATGCCTGTTATTACCGTTACTATACGACGGTGACATTTTATTCCCTTTGTCATCATACAATAATCCAGCAAGAAGCGAGCCAGTTTTAGCATTTGTTGAATGTTTTCTTTTAACAGCATTTGCTTTTAAGAGATTTTGTACATTTTTGAATAATTCTTCAGATAAAATTGGCTCATGTTGGCCGTTATATTCTTTATTTTTATGAACAATTTTGCCAAGATAAACTTTATTTGAAAGTATATGATATAAGCTGCCTTTGGCTAACTCTTTTCCCGACCTTGTGAGAATATTTTGTTCAGCAAGGTATTTTTTTAACTTAAGTACATTTTTTATCTCAAGATATGATTCATAAATTATTCGAACATTATCTGCATAAGGCTGTTGTGGGTGTAACATGTGATGTTCGTCTTTTTCATATCCGTAAGGACTAGTTCCGGAAAGCCAAAGACCTTTCTTTCGAGAAGCTTCAAATTTATCTCTTATCCTTTCCCCTGTTACTTCACGTTCAAATTGTGCAAAGGATAATAGGATATTTAAGGTTAATCGACCCATTGAAGTCGTTGTGTTAAAATGCTGAGTAATTGAGACAAACGAAGCATTATGGTTATCAAAAATATCAATAATTTTTGAAAAATCCATCAAAGAACGGGTTAAACGGTCAACTTTATAAACAACAACGATATCAATTTCATCATTTTCTATATCTCTTAGTAATTCTTTAAATGCCGGTCTTTCCATTGTTCCTCCGGAATACCCGCCATCGTTATATTGCTTTTCTAATAGTATCCAGCCCTCATGCATTTGAGATTTTATGTAGGCTTCACATGCTTCTCTTTGAGCATCAAGCGAGTTAAAATCTTGTTCCAATCCTTCTTCTGTTGATTTTCTGGTATATATAGCACATCTAATTTTCTTTTGCATCATGCCACTGTGCTCCTGTGGGTTTCGGCACTTTGTGCCTGCAATCCTACGTCTCTATCGTTAAGTTTCGCACTGCTCCGCCTGCTCAATGCAGCCGTATGCGTGCTACACTCCGGCTTAAGCAATCCGAAGAATTTCTTACCATTCCAACGAGTACCAGTAATTTCATTGGCTATTGCAGATAAACTTTTGTACTTTTTGCCATTATATTCATAACCGTTTTGAATTACTGTTACCGAGTATCTCTTACCTTTAAACTCCCGAACCAATTTTGTTCCGTCTGTAATTGATAAAATTTTAGGAGATTTCTCGGTTTGTTGAGTTTTATCATATTGTTCAACTAGCTTATCAATTTTACGTTGAATTTGTGTTGGCAATGAGCCATATTTTTCTTCCCAAGCCTTAATTCGTTTTTCAAAAATGTTTATAGCCATGTGAATACCTTTTTGTTCTGATTACTTACATAAATCGCTCTTATTACAGATAAAATCAAGCCCATTGACACAATTGTTATCATTAAAGTTCAATAAAATAGCCGTCTTCTTGGTCTGGTCGTGTTATTAATATGTATTTATTATAGATTCTTACATCTGCAGTTTTATTTTCAGGATCTAAATTTTGTACCTCAGTAAGTACACCAATAAGTTCTTCTAAATTCGCCATAATAAAATCCTTTCAAGTTCTGTACTTACATACATCACTTAAAAGGATTTTATATCAAGCCTTCAAACACAAAACTTATCGTATTATAAATCACCTGATAAGTAATCTTCATCTAATTTTTTTATTACAAAGGTTCTTTTTACTTGGACTCCAAGATTATATTTAATCATTAGATTTGTAAGTTCGTCTCCGTCAATAAGGCGTATAATTTTATTTTTTGCGGCTGCAGCTTTTTGCTGGGCTTTTTCTCCAAAATAACTGGTTGTAATAAAAACACCTTTATTTGTATCAGAACAATCGAGTGCTCCAACAAAATTTTGGATTTCTCTTTCATTTACCTTATTTTCTGAATATCTTTTGGCTTGAAGATAGATTTTACCTAATCCGAGTTCATCTTCGTTTATAATTCCATCGATGCCTCCGTCATGACTTAACTTTGTCATAGAACCGACACCGTAATTCATTTTTTCCATCAAGTCAATAACTATTCGTTCAAAACGTACTGGATCAATTTTCTTTAGATTGTCCAATAAATCTTGTTTTAGAGAATTTAAATATTCATTTTCCGCAACTTCAAAAATTTCATCAGGAGTATGTGAGTCTGTTAAAACTTCTTGCTCTTTATTTGCACTTATTTCATTTTCTGCATTATTTTTAAACTGATTAAATTGTTCAAATTGTGATAAAAATTTGTTATCAATTTTCTCTGGTTTATTAGTCATTACATTTTTTCCAGTTTCTGTAATTTGCATCACACCACGAGACGGGTATTCTAATAAACCGGCTTTTTTCAGGTAAGTCCTTGCCCAACCAGCTCTGTTGTAATATGTTTGTTGATTACCGCTAGGTAGCATTTCCTGCATATCTTCTTCTGTTAGATTTAGTATTTTTGCTACTGCCTGAGCGACTTCACTGTTTTTATGAACTTGACCATCTGCAATAACTTCTAATGTTGGAAGCATAAATTCTTGATAATTTGGAATAGCCATTCTAAACTCCTTTTTTCTAATTGTAGCGAATGATAACAATTGTGTCAATGGACTTGATTTTGCTTGCAACAAGAGCGATTTATGTAAATACAAGGAGGAACGACTTATGGATATCGCATTCGGAACAAAGATTTTAAACCGTAAGACAAATGAGATAGGATTACTTATTAAAACTTGGTTAAATGAATATGCAGACGGAAAAGTTTGGTTCGCAACCTGTGTTGATAAAAATGGCAAACGATATCATATAGAACTTGATGAAATCGTACCAATTGAAGATAATGACGAATAAGCCTTAGTTTATATAACTACAAATTAATTTATAAATTACTTTTAAATCGTTATCAGTAGCATTTTCTAGTAAATTAGTGATTTTACAAAGTAAAACATCTCTATCCTGTAAATGTTCGGTTTGAAAGAGTTGTGTATATTCTATATCTAAAGCGTTAGCAAATTTTTCTATCAAATCTGCTTTAGGAAAACTTCTCCCTGTTTCAATGTGACTCATATGTTTAGGATCAATTCCAGTCATTTCAGCAAGCTGATATTGTGTTATCCCCTTTTTGTTTCGTAATTCTTTTATTCTTTGTCCGAAATCTTTTTTTATATTCATAAACACCTCTATATGAGGATAATAAGTTTTTTTTAAGGATTAAACCGTATTCAAGACATTAAAAATAATAATTAGTATGTTTTTAATATTGTAATTCTATATTTAATATGGTATATTTTAGAAAAATATGTTCTTAATAAAGAATGTATATAAAGGAAATTAAAAAATGAAAAAGGTAACTGTTATAATTCCATGTTTTAATCACTCTGAATATTTATTAGATGCAGTTAAATCAGTTGTAGATTCAACCTACAAAAATTTGGAAATAATTGTCGTTAATGATGGGTCAACTGAAAAAACTCCACAGGAGATTCAGAGCATGCTCATGCCTTTTGATAATGTAATATTGATAAATCAAAAAAATTCAGGAGTGTGTGCCGCCAGAAACAACGGAATAATAAAGGCTAGTGGAGAATATATTTTACCTTTGGATGCCGACGACAGCATAGCAGATACATATATTGAAAAAGCAGTTTCAATATTGGACCAAAATCCAGATATTGGCATTGTTTATTGCGAAGCAGAATTTTTCGGAACAGGACAAAATAAAAAATGGAACTTAAAACCGGCAACTCTTTCAAATATGCTCATACAAAATAGAATATTTCCATCAGGTGTTTATCGGAAATCAAAATTTTTTGAGGTTGGCGGCTATAAAAAAGAGATGGAACTCGGTTGTGAAGATTGGGATTTCTGGCTTTCAATTATCGAAACAGGTGCAAAAGTTTATCAGATTCCAGAAGTTCTATTTTATTACAGAAAGCAGCAAAACGAACGTACCAAACAGTCTTTAAGACCAATAAATTACCTTAAAATCAGAATTAATATAGTCAAATTCCACAATAAATTATACAAACAATTTGGGCTGAAAATGTATTTTTTATTGGGTCTTATGGTCTGCAAAAATTGTGCCGCACATCTATATAAATTGTTGAAGGGCAGAAGCTAATGAACATATTTATATTTCTAAAAAGATGTTTATTATACATACCTAATAATTGTAAAATCAAAATAATACATAAGAATTATAAATCTGTCTTAACAAATTTAAGAAAACAATTTGGGAAACATAAATTAAAAGTCTGTTTTTTAAGTAGCGAAAACTCAAAATGGGTTTATCAATTTTTATATGACAAATTATATCAAAGTAAAATTTTTGAACCATCTGTACTTGTAACATTAAACCAGCACTATAATAAAGACGATTTAGAAAAATTAGTAAATAATTATAATTTTTTCAGAACAAAAGGTATTAATACAAAATATGCATTTGATATAAAAACAAAAAAGCATATTCCAATAAATATGTTTAATGCTGATATCGTATTTTTAGAGGAACCATGGGATATTGCTGATAACCAAAATGTATACAATATTTCAAAACATTCGCTATGTTGCTATTGCAGTTATGGTTCAGGCACAACCAACGGACGAAATGAATACTGTTCCCGCGTTTTTAAACAAGTTTGGAAATATTTTTTAGATAATAACTATGTAAAAGACTTACTTATTTGTCATGGAGTAAAACCAGAAAATCTATGTGTAACAGGAAGTATTAAACTTGATGCATATAAAACACCTCTAAATGTCAAAAAACAAATATGGAATACTGATAATTTCAGAATAATATATGCTCCACATTTTTCATTTTCAAAAGATAGTGTTTTAAAATTCGGAACCTTTAACAAATACTATAAATTTTTTCTTGAATATGCTAAAAATCATCCTGAGATTGAATTTATCTTTAAGCCGCATCCTAATCTAAAAAAAGAAATTATAACAAAAAATTTACTGAGTGAAAATGCTGCTGAAGAATATTATTTAATGTGGACAAAACTCCCTAATACGCATTTGTATGAAAACGGGGATTATTTTGATATTTTTAAAAGTTCTGATTTGATGATTACTGACTGCAACTCTTTTTTGACAGAATATCTTCCGACATTAAAGCCGGTTTTGCAGCTTATTTCAAAAAATTCTGTAGGATTAAATAAGTTTGGAGAACAGTTAACTAAAGGATATTATAAGATACATGATTTGGAAGAATTGGAAAATACTCTAGATTTAATAATTGACAAGAAATCAGATCCTCTTTTTTCAACAAGACAGGAATGTTTAAAACAAATAATTATTCCACAAGAAGGTGTTGCAACTAAAATCTTTGATTACTTAATACAAGAATTGCAGGTGAAATTATGAATATAGCAATAATTTTCGCTGGAGGGACAGGCCAAAGATTTTCACATGAAAGTCTACCTAAACAATTTGTAGAAGTCGATCAAAAACCCATAATTATACATACACTTGAAATTTTTGAAAATCATAATCTGATTGATAAAATTTATATATCAATTCATCATCAATATTATAGTTTAATGTGCGAGTTGATTAGCAAATATAAATTAAATAAAGTTAAAGGAATCGTAAATGGAGGAGAAACAGCTCAAAAATCTATATACAATGCACTTATTAAAGCTCAAACCGAAAATCCGGACAATTCTATCGTTTTAATTCATGACGGAGTACGCCCTATTGTAGATGATGATGTAATAAGTGAGAACATCAAAAACGTAAAAATATATGGTAATTCAATTACATGTACACCATGTTATGAAACAATTTTGCTGAGCAAAGACGGAAAACATCCAAATACAGTACCATATAGAAAAAATACGTATGCAGCACAGGCTCCACAATGTTTTTATTTAAATGAAATAATAGATGCTCACAAACAAATAAAAAAATTAAAACCAAATTACGAAGATATGATAGATTCTTGTACAATTTTTCATACATTAAACAAAACAACATATATGTGTAATGGGAATTTTGGCAATATAAAGGTAACAACACCAAGAGATTTATATATACTGGAAGCACTTTTAAAATATAGAAATCGAGAGAATTATGAACTACACAGATGTAATTAATAGATACACAAGATATGATACAAAACTGATAGTTGACTCGCCTTATATCAAGTGGGATGGATTTAAAAACTCTACAATCCTTATAACAGGAGCAACAGGTTTTATTGGTACACAATTAGTGTTATCAATAGCTAAAGCATCAATGGATTTTAATTTAAATACAAAATTAATTCTTCTTGTAAGAAATAAACAAAAAGCTAAACAATTATTTTTGCATGAAATATTATTTAATAAAATCAAAATTATAGAACAAGACATAAATAAAAAACTAAAGTATAACAGTCAAGTCGATTACATAATCCACACAGCATCAAATACTGATTCAAACTCTTTTGTAAAAACTCCAGTTGAAACAATTAATACAATAATAACAGGTACAAGAAACATTCTGGAATTTGCAAAAAATAAAAATGTGAAAAGTTTAGTTTATCTTTCTTCCATGGAAGTTTATGGAATTGTAAATTCTGATACTCCTCTTGAAGAAACTGATTACCGGTGTCTTGATTTGTTAAACGAAAGAAATTCTTATCCGCAAGCAAAGCGGCTTGCCGAAAATTTATGTTATTCATATTTTAAAGAATATAATGTACCTGTTAAAATTGCAAGGTTATCACAAATTATCGGTGCAAATATTCCTTATGATGACAGTAGAGTTTTTGTACAATTTGCGAAACGAGCTGTAGAAGGCAAAGATATTATCCTACATACAGACGGTTTAACAGTAAGAAATTACTGTTATATAACTGATTGTATTACAGGAATTTTAACAATTTTACAAAACGGTATGTCTGGAGAAAGTTATAATGTAACCAATAAAAGTATTGCATTATCTATCAAAGAAATGGCTGAAAAAATATCCGAATACGGCGAAAATATCAAAATAAAATATGATTTAAAAATTGATAATAAATACTTGCCCAAAATCAAACTTTTACTCAATACGGATAAACTTGAAAAATTAAACTGGCAACCAGAAATTAATACAGACAAAATATTCTCCAAATTAATCAATGGTATTTTATATCAAAAATATCAAAACTTAATCTTAAACCAAAATAGATATTTAAAAATAAAAAATATTA
>ERZ780144.3137-NODE-3137-length-12640-cov-3.331983_pt1 | contig 12640 bp, 10 predicted proteins | sample MGYA00511380_ERZ780144 | MGnify/ENA primary metagenome ERZ780144 (study PRJEB29588, sample SAMEA1965858) | human gut metagenome | biome: human gut; feature: human-associated habitat; material: faeces | place: Denmark | collected 2008/2010 ... | reverse complement strand
CCCCAGCCGGTGGCGTGGGTGACCAACGAAAAGAGCGGCAAAAAAATGCTGGTCTACTACTCCCTGGGTAATTTTATCAGCCACCAGATCAATCTGCCCCAACTGTGCGGCGGTATGGCGGAGGTGACGATCGAAAAGGAGAATGGAAAGATTACTATCTCTTCTGCTAAACTGGCGCCGGTGGTGTGCCATTACAGCCGGGGCGGTAACGGTTTTGTGTTTTCCGTCTATAAGCTCAGTGATTATACCGACGAGCTGGCCGCCACCCAGGCGCAGAAGGGTGCCACGGTGAAGTATTTTACCGATCTGTCGAAAAAAGTGATTCCCGCCGAATTTCTGGACATATAGCAAACAGTCTGTCTATCCTGTGCATATTGTACAAAAGGCGTGCACAATTCCTGCCGCCAATTACAAGATTTGCCAAAGTTGTCAAAAACCGTTGACAAACCCAGGACAATGTGATTATAATGGCATTGTATTCAGAACGAGGGCGTTCCGTTGATAGCGGAGCGCCCTCATTTTTTATTGCCTTTGGCAGTAAGAAAATTCTGTGCTATCTATCATTTCTTAAGAGAGGAGTATTTGCTATGAGTAAATACACAAAGGAAGACATCATCAAAAGCGCACAGGAAAATAATGTAGAGTTTATCCGCTTGCAGTTTACGGATATGTTCGGCATTATGAAGAATGTGGCCATCACCCTGTCCCAGCTGGAGAAGGCGCTGGACAATGACTGTATGTTTGACGGTTCTTCCATCGACGGCTTTGTTCGCATTGATGAGTCCGATATGTATCTGCACCCGGATTACGACACTTGGACCATCTTCCCCTGGAGAAAGCACCAGAATGCGCAGACCGCTCGACTGATCTGCTCCGTATATAAATCCGATAATGAGACCCCCTTCATGGGCGACCCCCGCAATGTGCTGCAAAAGGTGATGGACGAGGCTGCCGAGATGGGCTTTGGCTTTAATGTTGGCCCGGAGTGCGAGTTCTTCCTGTTTAAGCTGGATGAGAACGGCAACCCCACCCTGGAGACCGGCGACGAGGGCGGTTACTTTGACCTGAACCCCATCGACCACGGCGAGAACTGCCGTCGGGATATTTGCCTGGCCCTGGAGGATATGGGCTACACCATTGAGGCTTCCCACCACGAAGTGGCCGAGGGGCAGCACGAGATCGACTTCCAGTTTGGTGATGTAATGCTCAGTGCCGACCGTGTAATGACTTTTAAGCATGTGGTTAAGACTTACGCTGCCAAGCATGGTCTGCACGCCACCTTTATGCCCAAACCCATTTATGGTATCAACGGTTCCGGTATGCACACCAACATGAGCCTGTACTATTTGAAGGACGGCAAGAACGCTTTTGATGACCCCAACGGCGAGATGGGCCTGTCCGAGACCGCTTATAACTTCATCGCCGGTATTATGGCCCATATTCGCGGCATTGCAGCGTTCTCCAACCCCACCGTGAACTCTTACAAGCGTTTGGTACCCGGCTATGAGGCACCGTCTTACCTGGTATGGTCCGCTTCCAACCGCTCCTGCCTGGTGCGTATTCCTGCCGCTCGCGGCAAGGGCACTCGCGTAGAACTGCGCTGCCCGGATCCCACCTGCAACCCCTATTTGGAGATGGCTTTGTGCCTGGCTGCCGGTCTGGACGGCATTAAGAAAAAGATGACCCCCGCTTCTCCCATTGACTACAATGTGTTCGGACTGTCCGACGAGGAGCTGAAAGCCGCCGGCATTGATTGCCTGCCCGGCAGCCTGAAAGAGGCTATTGAAGCCGCTAAGGCGGATCCGTTTATTAAGGAAACCCTGGGTGACCATGTGTTCAATAACTATATTGAAGGCAAGGAGAATGAATGGGACGAGTACCGCACCAAGGTCTCTCAGTGGGAGATCGACAAGTACATGGTACTGTATTGATTTTGCCCTCTCTTACGGTCGGCACTGTCTTTTGACAGGGTCGGTCATTTGCCGGCGCCGGGCCATTGGCGCGGTGTCGGCATTCTTTAGCACAATGGAGTGCTCGAACGTCTGTTTTCGAGCGCTCTTTTTTTATTTCCATTTTTAAGCTTTTTTTGATGAAAAGGAGAATTTTATGGGACTTGAAACAATCATGGAAACGGTGAACAGCGAGCTGTTCGGCGTGTGGTTTTTGATCGGCGCAGTGCTGGTTTTCTTTATGCAGTGCGGCTTTGCTATGGTAGAGACCGGCTTTACCAGAGCCAAGAACGCCGGCAATATTATTATGAAAAACCTGATGGACTTTTGTATCGGCACGGTGATGTTCATTCTGTTGGGCTACGGGCTGATGTGCGGTCAGGACTATATCGCCGGGGTGATCGGTCTGCCCAACCTGGGCATTTTCACCCACTATAATGATTTCAACTGGTCCAACTTTGTATTTAACCTGGTGTTCTGTGCCACGGCGGCCACCATTGTGTCCGGCGCTATGGCAGAGCGTACCAAGTTTTCTGCCTACTGCATTTACTCAGCAGTGATCTCCGCTGTGGTGTATCCCATCGAGGCAGGCTGGGTCTGGAATGTGGACGGCAACGGCTGGCTGCAAAAGCTGGGCTTCCACGATTACGCCGGATCCTGCGCCATTCACATGGTGGGCGGTATTGCGGCACTGATCGGCGCTATCTTTCTCGGTCCCCGGATCGGTAAGTACCATACGGACGAAAAAACCGGCAAAAAGACACCCAAAGCCATTCCAGGTCACTCCCTGACTCTGGGCGCGCTGGGCGTGTTTATCCTGTGGTTTGCCTGGTACGGCTTTAACGGCGCGGCGGCTACCGATGTACCCACTTTGGCGTCTATCCTGGTGACCACCACCGTATCGCCGGCTGTGGCAACTTGCACCACCATGCTCTTTACTTGGATCAAGGACGGCAAGCCGGATGTGTCCATGTCTCTGAACGGCTCTTTGGCCGGGCTGGTGGCTGTAACCGCCTCCTGTGATGTAACGGACGCTTTGGGCTCCGGGATCATCGGCGCTGTGGCCGGTATTCTGGTGGTGCTGGTTGTGGAGCTGCTGGATAAGAAATTGCATATTGACGACCCGGTAGGCGCTGTGGCTGTACACATGGCCAACGGTATTTGGGGCACGCTGGCCGTAGGTCTGTTTGCCACGGACAAAGCACCGGGCTATGCAGTGTCCGGCCTGACCCATACGGGTCTGTTCTACGGCGGCGGGCTGCACCTGCTGGGTACCCAGTTAATCGGGTTTGCGGCTGTGGCCGGTTGGGCGGCAGTGACCCTGACCATCACTTTCTTTATTCTGAACAAGACCGTGGGTCTGCGGGTCAGCGCGGAAGAAGAGATCAAGGGGCTGGACGCCACCGAGCACAACCTGCCCTCTGCCTATGCGGACTTTATGCCCGTCGGCGGCTTTGCTGCCGTTCCGGTAACGGAAAGCGGTTTGCCGGCTGCACCGGTAGAAAAGGCTGTTCCGGTAGAGACTTATACCACCAAACCGGACGCTAAGCTCAGCGAAGTGGTGATGCTCTTTAACCCGGCCAAGCTGGAACGGGTGAAGGACGCCATGAATGCGGTGGGCGTTACCGGTATGACCGTGACCAATGTAATGGGCTGCGGTACCCAGAAGGGTCATGTGCGCAAGTACCGCGGTGTGGAGATCGAGGAGCTGAACCTGAACCCCAAGATGAAGCTGGAAATGGTGATCTCCGCCGTGCCGGTGGAAACGGTGATCGCCGCTGCCAGAGAGGCGCTATATACCGGTAATATCGGTGATGGTAAGATTTTTGTTTATGATGTGGAGGACGCAGTAAAGGTGCGCACCGGCGCACGGGGCTATGACGCTCTTCAGGGCACGGACGACTGATCGTCCCTACCTATCGCGGCTTTGCCATTATACGGTGGCAAAGCCGCTTTTTTGTACAAAAGAACCAAAAGTGAGCGGTAATTCACAGAGAAGAGTGCAATTCTTTGTGAAATTCACTATAATTATGCTGATTTTGTGTTGTAGATTTTTATAGTGGGCACATTGACGGTTAATCGACAGTATTGTACAATAAAGTATAGGTTTTTTTGAAGAAATACAGATACAGGAGTGATGAATATGCTGCGAGAAGGCGAAGTGCGCATTCCCTCCGGCTGCGCCATTGCCGCCATTATTGACCGCAAGGGTGAGCCGATCAATGGGTCGGAGATTATCCAGTCCATTGCCTTGATGCACGACCGTTCCAACGGCTTGGGCGGCGGTTTTGCCGCCTATGGCATTTATCCCGATCACAAGACGGATATTGCCTTTCATGTGTTTTACCAGTCGGTACAGGCACGAGGCGCTTGTGAGGAGTTTTTGTTCAAGCATTTTAATGTGGATGTTTCCGAACGCATTCCCACCAAGAAGATCGCGTCCATAGAGAATGGACCGGATATTTGGCGGTATTTTGCCAAGCCCAATAAAGTGCGGATGAAAGAGGCCCGTCTGGACGAGGACGAATATACCGCCCAGTGCGTGATCCATGTGAACAACGAGATCGACGGCGCTTTTATTTTTTCCAGCGGCAAGAATATGGGCTGCTTTAAGGCTGTGGGCTATCCGGAAGATGTGGGCGAGTTCTACATGCTGGATCAGTATGATGCCTATTTGTGGACAGCACATGGTCGCTTCCCTACCAACACCCCCGGCTGGTGGGGCGGGGCACACCCCTTTAATCTGCTGGACTGGTCTGTGGTGCATAACGGCGAGATTTCGTCCTATGACGCCAACCGTCGGTATATTGAGCAGTTTGGCTATGTGTGTACCATGCAGACGGATACGGAAGTGATTACTTATCTGTTTGACCACCTGATCCGTCACCATCAGCTGCCCATTGATGTGGCAGCCGATGTACTTACGGCCCCGGAGTGGGACGAGATTGACCGTATGGACCCGGAGCGGAAAGAATATTTTACCAACCTGCGCTCGATCTATAATGGCGCCTTGGTGAACGGGCCGTTCTCTGTGATCCTTGGCTCCAACAAGGGGCTGCTGGCCATCAACGACCGGCTGAAATTGCGCTCCCTGACTGCGGCTACCAAGGGCAATCGGGCGTATTTCGCTTCAGAGGAGTCCGCCATTCGTGTGATCTGCCCCCACCCGGAAAAAGTGTGGTCCGTCAGCGGTGCGGAGCCGGTGTTTATTCCACTGGAACTGGCAAAGGAGGAAGACGATGATTAATTATATTCCCCGCCGGTTCACCATTGTGCGGGATCGGGAACTTTGTATTGATTGTGGCTGCTGTGTGCGTCAGTGCTCCAACGAGTGCCATAGCTTTGGACCGGACGGCAAAACCGTGGTGTCCCATTCTCAGGATTGCGTGGCCTGCCATCGGTGCGTGGATCTGTGCCCCACCGGCGCCCTTCGGATCGAAAAATATGTGTGCGACTATCGGGATAATGCCAACTGGACCCCACGCTATCAGCAAGAGATCTGCCGCCAGGCAAATACCGGCGGCGTGCTGCTGTCCGCTATGGGCAACCCGCAGCCGTATCCCATTTATTGGGACAAAATTTTGCTCAATGCCTCCCAGGTGACCAACCCCTCTATTGACCCTTTGCGGGAACCAATGGAAATCCGTACCATTCTGGGTCGTAAACCGGATCGGCTGCAAGTGGAGCGCAAGGGCAAGTCCGTGACCAAAATGCCGCCTCAGGTGATGTTGGAGACGCCCATTATGTTCTCTGCCATGAGCTTTGGCTCCATCAGCCTGAATGCCCAAAAATCTCTGGCCATGGCTGCCAAGAATATGGGCACGCTGTTTAATACCGGTGAGGGCGGTTTGCACCCGGACCTGGCGTCTTACGGCGACTGTGCTGTGGTACAGGTGGCCTCCGGCCGCTTCGGTGTGCATAAGGATTATTTGAATAACTCCAAGTTTGTAGAAATTAAGATCGGCCAGGGGGCCAAGCCGGGGATCGGCGGCCATCTGCCCGGTGAAAAGGTGAATGTGGAGGTCAGCAATGCGCGTATGATCCCGGTGGGATCGGACGCCATTTCACCTGCTCCGCATCATGATATTTATTCCATTGAAGACCTGCGCCAGCTGATCTGGTCGCTGAAGCAGGCCACGGATAACAAAAAGCCCATTTCCGTTAAGATTGCAGCGGTACATAACATTGCGGCCATCGCCTCCGGCGTGGCGCGTGCCGGTGCGGATATTGTGGTAATCGACGGCTTTCGCGGCGGCACCGGCGCAGCGCCCACCCGCATACGCGACAATGTGGGTATTCCCATTGAGTTGGCGCTGGCAGCTGCGGACCAGCGGCTGCGGGACGAGGGCATTCGTTCCACCGTGTCTTTGGTGGCTGCCGGTTCTTTCCGCTGTTCCTCTGATGTGATCAAGGCGATTGCTCTGGGTGCGGATGCGGTGTATATCGCCTCTGCGCCGCTGATCGCCATGGGCTGCCATATGTGCCAAACCTGCAACACCGGTAAGTGCAACTGGGGCATTGCCACCCAGCGTCCGGATCTGACCCGGCGACTGAATCCGGAGATCGCTCATCAGCGAGTGGAAAACCTGCTCTCCGCCTGGAACCATGAGATGAAAGAGATCATGGGCGGCATGGGCATCAACTCCGTAGACTCCCTGCGCGGCAACAGACTGATGCTCCGTGGTATTGGTCTGACTGATCGGGAACTGCAAATTTTAGGCATTAAGCACGCCGGGGAATAAGGAGGACAGTGAGATGAAAAAAGTATTTGCACGAGAGGAACTTTGCGTCAACTGCCACCTGTGTGAAGTCTATTGCAAAACGGCACATTCAGCCTCCGGCGATGTGCTGACAGCCAATAAATATGAGAATCCGGCGCCTATCAGCCGGGTAAAGGTGTACGGCGACCGTGTAGCCTCCGTGGCGGTGAACTGCCGTCATTGCGATGACCCGGCCTGTGTGAAGGCATGCATTACCGGCGCTATGCACAAAGACAAAAAGACCGGCATTGTGTCTGTAGACCCGGACAAGTGTATCGGCTGTATGACCTGCCTGGCGGTGTGCCCCATCGGGTGTATTCAGCCCGGCAATATTGCCTACAAGTGCGACCTGTGCGGCGGGGAAGAACCGGCGTGCGTCAAGGGTTGCCCCAATCGAGCCTTGGTTTGGGTAGAAGCGGGAGGTGCTGCCAAGTGAAGTATGTGATCATCGGTGCCTCTGCCGCCGGACTGGCTGCGGCGGAGCAAATTCGCAAGACGGACCCGGCAGGCGCAGTTACCCTGCTGACTCGGGAGACGGATCTGCCGTACTCTCGTCCGTCTATCAGTTATTACTTAAAAGGCCTGGTGCGGCGGGGTCAAATGCGCTTGCGCACTCCGGCTTACTATAAAGAGCAAAAAATAGAGATCGTCACCGACGTAGAGGTGACCGCCATTGATCGGGCAAAAAAGACCGTTAAGTGCGGGCGCAAGGCGTATAGCTATGATAAGCTGTGCCTGTGCACCGGCTCCGTGCCCTTTGTGCCGCCGATGCAGAATGTAAGCGGCAAGCGCAATGTGTGCGGCTTTTTGACCGCGGCAGATGCCCAGGCTGTGCACGATCTGGCAAGTGCAAACACCCGCGCCGTGGTGATCGGTGCCGGGCTGATCGGTATGAAGGCCGCCGAAGGCTTGAGCAAAATTTGCAAAAGCGTAGATGTGGTGGAGCTGTCCGATCGGGTATTGCCCTCTATTTTAGATGAAAAGAGTGCCAAGCTGGTGCGCCGCCATTTAGAGCACCACGGTCTGCGCTTTCACCTGGGTCAAACGGTGACCCGGGCCAAGTGCAGCGGTAAGACGGTGCAGCGGGTGGTGCTGCAAAACGGCAAGGAACTGCCCTGCGATCTGCTGGTGGTGGCAGTGGGCGTGCGCCCGGCCACGGCACTGGCAGAGGCAGCGGGCCTGACAGTGGAGCGGGGGATTATCACCGATCCGGCCACCATGCAGACCTCGGACCCGGATATTTACGCCGCCGGGGATTGCGCCGTGTCTGTGGACATGTTGGACGGCAGTAAGAAAATCTTGGCTCTGTGGCCCAATGCAGTGGCGCAAGGGCGTGCAGCAGGCAGCCAAATGGCCGGCGGCGATCTGATTGTCGGCGGTACCTATGCGGTGAACGCTATTGATTTTTACGGTCTGCGCATTTGCACCTGCGGGCTGATCAACGCTAAGGGAGACGGCTATACGGACCGTGTGGCTGCCGCAGACGATAGCTACAAGCGCCTGGTGTTCCGGGACGGCAAGCTGGTGGGCTATGTGCTCATCAACGCCAGCGAGAACGCCGGAATCTATACATCTTTGATCTCTGGCGGTGTGCCGTTGGAGGGTTTGCAAGGGGATTTGATGGATAGTCCCAATCTGTTCTGGTTCCCCAAGGAGACCCGGATCACCAAGTTGAGAGGAGGCGTGCAGCTGTGAGTATTGAGGCAGGACTGTGCAAGTATGCAGAGCTGAACGACAAAATTAAGCAGGAGCTGCGCACCAAGAAAAAGGTAACGATCACGGCGGTGAACGGTCAGCGCTATATCGGCTGCGCCCTGGACGCAGGCAAAACCATTCAGGTGCACGGCACTCCGGGCAATGATATGGCTTGCTACTTAAATGGTGGCAAGGTGGAGGTGTTTGGCAACTGCCAGGACGCAGTGGGCAACACGATGAACGGCGGCGAGATCGTCATTCACGGCCACGCCGGCGACGCTATGGGCTATGGTATGCGGGACGGCCAGATCTTTGTAGAGACCAATGTGGCCTGCCGCGGCGGGATCCACATGAAGGAGTTTGAACAGATGAAGCCGGTGCTGGTGATCGGTCGCAATGCCGGTTCCTTCTTGGGCGAGTATATGGCCGGGGGCACCATTGTGCTGCTGGGGCTGGGTATGAAGCGAGGCGAAAAGCTGTTTGGCACCCACTGCGCCTCCGGTATGCACGGGGGCAAGATCTTTGTGCGGGGCAGCTTTCCCAAGGAGAACATCAGCCCGAACATTAAAGTGACGGCCTTAACGGACGCGGACCGGCAGGAATTGGAAGGGTATTTGAAGAAATACTGCAAGTATTTTGGCGTTTCCATGGACGAGATCATGAAAAAATCGTTCAAAAAGTTGGCTCCCGCCACCTCCAGACCTTACGCAAACCTTTACACGCCCAACTAATGGTATTATAATAGAGAAAAGAGCGACAACCACACGGGATAGGAGAGAGCGATGTTCGATAGTTTGCACGAGGAATGCGGTGTTTTCGGCGTATTTGAAAATCAGACCACTACGGTGGCCCAGACGGCGTATCTGGCTCTGTTTGCCTTGCAGCACAGAGGGCAGGAGAGTTGCGGCATTGCCGTGAATGACGACGGCGTGTTTCGCCACCATCGGGGCGACGGACTGGTGCCGGATGTGTTTAGCAAGGAGCAGCTGGCTGCCCTGGGTACAGGTAATATGGCCATCGGTCATGTGCGCTACTCCACCACCGGCGGCAAAAACGCCAACAATATTCAGCCCCTGGTCATTCGCCATATTAAGGGTAATTTGGCGGTGGCACATAACGGCAATTTGGTAAACGCCCCGGAGCTGCGCCGCCAGTTTGAGCTGAAGGGCGCCATTTTTCACGGCACATCGGACACCGAGTCCATTGCCTATTCTATTGTAGAGGAGCGCCTGCACAGTAAGAGCACGGAAGAGGCCATCGAAAAAATCATGCCCCGGCTGCAAGGGGCATTCTCTTGCGTGGTGATGACTGCCACCAAACTCATTGCGTTTCGTGACCCCAACGGCTTTCGGCCTCTTTGCCTGGGTAAGACTGCGGACGATGCTTATGTGGTGGCGTCGGAGAGTTGTGCGCTGGATTCCATCGGCGCCCACTTTGTGCGGAATATTGCTCCCGGCGAGATCGTTGTGATCAGCAAGGATGGCGTGCGCTCTATTACCACCCATTGCGGCGGACTACGCCACATTTGTGTGTTTGAGTACATCTATTTTGCTCGGCCGGACAGTGTGATTGAGGGCGTGTCTGTGCAGCACGCCAGAATGCGGGCCGGTGCGTACCTGGCGAAGGAACACCCGGTAGACGCGGATATTGTCATCGGCGTGCCGGACAGCGGCCTGGACGCCGCCTTGGGCTATGCCCAGGAGAGCGGCATTCCTTACGGTATTGGATTTATCAAGAACCGCTACATCGGCCGCAGCTTTATTCAGCCTACCCAAGGTCAGCGTGAGGACGCGGTGAAGATCAAGCTGAATGTACTGCGAGAGAATATCAAGGGCAAGCGGGTGGTGATGATCGATGACTCTATTGTTCGCGGCACCACCAGCGCTCGGATTGTCAGCCTGCTGCGAGAGGCCGGCGCCACCGAGGTGCATATGCGGGTTTCTGCCCCTCCGTTTCGGCATCCTTGCTTCTTTGGAACGGACATTGATAGCGAAGAAAACCTGATTGCATGCAAATTTCACGAAATTTCTGAAATTTCTTGCCAATTAGGGGTTGACAGCTTGGGGTATCTTAGTGTAAAATCTACTCACGAACTTGCGAAGGAGTCCGGATTCGATTTTTGCGACGGTTGCTTCACCGGCCATTATCCCATCCCCACCCCGAAGCAGCAGTCCAAGGATAAGTTTGAGGAAAAGCTGAATCAGTTCTCCTCTTACTACCAGGTCTTGGATTAAAAGTGAATAAGCGGACGCACCTAGCGCCCGCTGTATATGGAGAGTTGTCCGAGCTGGCCGAAGGAGCACGATTGGAAATCGTGTATACCCCACAAGGGTATCGAGGGTTCGAATCCCTCCTTCTCCGCCATAAGTCCACCGTAATTCGATCGAATTACGGTGGATTTTTTTATTACGGACATATCCGAATCAAATCCGCAATCGCTGACATTGCGGGATTGCAGGCAAAACACTTGTATGCTATAATGAAAAAACCGTTGATTTTTGTCCGCGCGGCGCGTCCGCCGGCTGCGGCAAACGAAATGATACTTAGAAAGGACTTTTGATGATGAAACCGAAATTTGACGGCTATGCGGCGCAGTACGACGCGTGGTTTATGGAAAACGACAACCTGTTTCAGAGCGAACTGCGCCTGTTCCAGACGGCGCTCGGCGACATCGCCGGCAAGCGTGTGCTCTCCGTCGGCTGCGGCAGCGGCCTGTTCGAGAGCATGATCGACTGCAGCGGCATCGAGGGCATCGAGCCCTCGCACGACATGGGCGCGATCGCGCAAAAGCGTGGCGTGAACGTGATCGCGTTCGGCGCGATCGAGGACGCCGAGCTGGAGGAAAACGCCTACGACATGATCTATCTCAACGGCAGCTCCAGCTATATGGAGGACCTGACGCGCGCATTTGGCGTCTGCAAAAAGGCGCTCAAGCCGAACGGCAAGTTCGTCTCGCTGGACGTGCCCAAGGAGAGCGCGTTCGGGTTTATGTACCTGCTGGCAAAGGAAGCCGGCACGTTCGACCACCCGTCGCTGAACGGCGTCATGCCCCAGCTGCCGTATCCGCTCGAGCTTTGCTGCGCGGGTGTGTGGCACTCCACCGAGGAGAAGATCGACGCGCTCAAGGCGCTCGGCTTCCACGATTTTGACTTTTATCAGACGCTGCTGCGCAACCCCATGTACACCAACGAGGTCGTGGAGGACGTCGTGCCCGGCTACCAGAGCGGCGGCTATGTGGCGATTATCGCGCACAAATGAGCGAGCATAACGACAGCAGACTCTCGCAGCGGCTCCATGCGTGCGTGCAGGACATCTGGCCGCGCTATCTCACCCACCCGTTCGTGACGCAGATGGCGGACGGAACGCTGCCGGCGGAAAAATTCCGCTACTACATGCTGCAGGACTATCTCTACCTCAAGGACTATGTGAAGATCTTTGCGGCCATTATCCAGAAGGCCGATGATTTCGAGCAGATCCGGTTTCTGAGCGAAGAGCTCGCGAACACGATCGGCGAGACGTACCGCACACACCTGCCGTACATGCAGCGCCTCGGCGTCACGGAAGACGAGATCCGCCGCGCGCGCCCGCACATCGACAACAGCGCCTACAGCCACTACATGCTCTGCGAGGCGCAGGCCGGGGACGTGCTGACCGGGCTTGTGACGCTCCTCAACTGCTCGTGGAGCTATGCCTACATCGCGCAGCAGATGGTGGCGCGCTATCCGGACGCGCTTCAGGACGAGCGCTACGGCGCGTGGTTCGCAGGCTACGTTTCGGAGGAATACCGCCAGACCAACCAGGCGCTCATCGACCGGATCGACGCGCTCGGCGCGGGCATTGACGAACGAACGACACAGCATCTTTGCGAGATCTTTGAAAAGTGCTGCCTGTTTGACCTGCGCTTCTGGGACATGGTCTACGCCATGGGAGAGACCTGAACGTACCAGCAAAAAAGCTGCTTTTCCTTTGCGAGGTGACGCCATGAAAGCCGAACGCAACAAGACCATAGACTTTCCGCCGGAGGACGCGCCGGAGTATCTCGCGCGCTGCCTGCATGTGACGGAGGATGTACCGCTCGACGCCGTGTGCGGCCGCACCATCTGCGGCGACACGTTTGCGGTCGCGCCGCACCTGCCGCGCGGCTTTGCAGACCTGCTGATCGTCGACCCACCGTACAACCTGACCAAGGACTTCTCCGGCGGCGGCTTCCGGCGCACGACAGACGCGAACTACGCC
>ERZ780144.3127-NODE-3127-length-12682-cov-10.253504_pt1 | contig 12682 bp, 8 predicted proteins | sample MGYA00511380_ERZ780144 | MGnify/ENA primary metagenome ERZ780144 (study PRJEB29588, sample SAMEA1965858) | human gut metagenome | biome: human gut; feature: human-associated habitat; material: faeces | place: Denmark | collected 2008/2010 ... | reverse complement strand
CAGGACTAAATTCTACCGCCCTGTAGGGCAGTGGAATTTAAAATTTCATTTTAGGGAAAAGAAAAATTTGCAAAAAAGGGTTGTTAAAATTTCTGGAGTTGCTTATAATAAAGTAAAGAAAGAAGTTAATTCTTAAAAGCTGGTGAGTCCCCACCAAAAAGAGGGAACCAAAAAAAGCGGTGAGTCTCCACCAAAAAGAGAGAACTGAAAAAAGCTGGTGAGTCCCCACCAAAAAGAGGGAACCGAAAACGGGAGGGCGAGAAATCGTCCTCCTTTTTTTACCAAAGGAGAAATATGAAATTTTATAATATAGCTGATGAATACATAAATTTTTTGCGGACATTTGATTCGAAAGTGTCCGAAAATAAACAGGAGAGTCGTCCTTATATTGGAGTAGTTATTGAAATTGAGGAAATGAAATATTATGCTCCATTCACGTCCCCCAAAGCGAAACACCGCAAAATGAAGAATGGGAAAGATTTTAGAAAGATTCAGGGAGGGGAGTATGGGGCGATTAATTTCAATAACATGATTCCGGTTCCTGACTGCGCATTAAAGCTGATTGATATTGATAATGAGTCAGATCAGAAGTATAGACGTCTGTTACAAAATCAATATCGCGCTATAAGGGCTGACAGTGAGGAGATTATAAAGACGGCAGCAAGATTAAGAAAACTTGTTATGACCGGAGATGAGAACTTGACAACGTTTGATAAGCGGATAAAAGAACGTTGCTGTAATTTGAAAATTATAGAACAAGTGTATACACAATTTAATATGAAGCAAACCAATAGGTAAATACATAAGCCGTATGATTATCCTTTATGTTGACTGTGAATATTATCTGCTGGAAAAAGTTTAAATAAAGTAGGCATTTGGAATGAAATCTCCCCCTTTCTGTGCTATCATAAATCTATTGGATTATGATACATGGAAAGGGGCTTTTTTATGAGCAGAAAAAATCCCGCAAAAAATATAAATATCGGTCTGCTGGCGCATGTCGATGCCGGAAAGACCACACTGTCGGAGGCACTGTTATATGCCACCGGGCAGATCCGTGCGCTGGGGCGTGTGGATCATCAGGATGCATTTCTGGATACGGATGCGCAGGAGAGGGCGCGTGGAATAACAATTTTTTCCAAGCAGGCGCGGCTTCGGCTAAATAGCGAACCGTCAATTAGTATTACAATTCTGGATACGCCGGGGCATGTGGATTTTTCCGCGGAGATGGAGCGCACGTTACAGGTGCTCGACTATGCAATCCTTGTTATCAGCGGAACCGATGGCGTGCAGGGACACACGCGGACACTCTGGCGGCTCCTGCGGCACTATAACATTCCGACCTTTTTGTTTGTCAACAAGATGGATCTGCCGGGGGCGGACAAGGAAGTCGTGCAGCAGCAGTTAAAAACCGAACTGTCCGATGGATGTGTGGATTTTACACAGGACAGCGGAGAAGCATTTTTCGAGGAAGCTGCGATGGGAAGCGAAGCACTGCTGGATGAGTATATGGATCAGGGCAGCATTGCAGAGGAGCATCTGGCGCATGCGGTGGCAAAGCGCGAACTGTTTCCGTGCTACTATGGCTCGGCACTCAAAGTGGAGGGTGTGAAAGAACTGCTTGCAGGCTTTGCAAAATACCACAGGGCACCGGAGTATGAAGACGAATTTTCTGCCCGTGTATACAAGATTGGCAGAGATGCAAAAGGAGCGCGGCTGACCTATCTGAAAGTGACCGGAGGTACGCTGCATGTCAAAGACCGGATTTCCTATGATGGTCTGGAGGAAAAAGTTGACCAGATCCGTCTGTATTCCGGAGAAAAATTTGAGACCGCGGAGGCGGTGGAGGCCGGGGAAGTCTGTGCTGTGACCGGACTTACTACAACCGTACCGGGACAGGGACTCGGCGCGCAGCAGGAGAGCAGTGTGCCGGTACTCGAGCCGGTGCTTAACTACCGGATTTATCTGCCGGACGAAGTGAATGCCGTGGAGATGATGGAAAAATTAAAGCAGCTTGAGGAGGAAGATCCACAGCTTCATATCCTCTGGAATGAGCAGCTGCAGGAAATCCATGCCCAGATGATGGGCCAGGTGCAGATCGAAGTCCTGACGCAGTTGATCAAAGAGCGCTTTGGTGTTGTGGTTGTCTTTGGACAGGGCAACATTGTATATAAAGAGACGATCGCAAAGCCGGTGGAGGGTGTGGGACATTTTGAGCCGCTGCGCCACTATGCAGAAGTGCATCTGCTGCTGGAGCCGGGGGAACCGGGCAGCGGAATCGAGGTGGCGAGCGCGTGCAGTGAGGATGTGCTCGACCTCAACTGGCAGCGGCTGATCGCAACACATATCATGGAGCGGGAGCATCCGGGCGTACTGACCGGATCAGCACTCACCGATGTAAAAATCACGATTTTAAGTGGACGCGCCCATATCAAACACACCGAGGGCGGTGATTTCCGGCAGGCAACTTATCGCGCGATCCGGCAGGGGGTAAAGAGTACGGAAAGCGTACTGCTGGAACCGGTATACGCATTTACGCTTGAAGTGCCGCAGGAGATGGTCGGTCGTGCCATGACCGACTTAAAGCAGCGTGCAGGCAAGTTTGATTCGCCGGAATTTGGCACCGGAAACGGCATGGACTACGCCGTGCTGCAGGGCACAGTTCCGGTCGCAACGATGCAGGACTACAGCAGTGAGGTGCATGCGTATACCCGCGGACTCGGGCATCTGACACTGGAACTTTCCGGTTATGATGTCTGTCACAACAGTGAGGAAGTGATCGCGGAAACCGGATACGACAGTGAAGCGGATACGGCAAATCCGACCGGATCGGTATTCTGTGCGCACGGTGCCGGATTTATCGTGCCGTGGGATCAGGTGGATGATTATATGCATCTGCCGCGGCAGTTTGTGCCGGAGGAGGAAACCCAGACACCTGCGGACGGGCGCAGTTATGAGACCAACGGGCAGAGTTTTGGCCCGGTGCACCGGCAGCAGTCTTCCGGCAAGACCGGCTGGGAGTTAGATCAGGAGCTGCAGCAGATTTATGCCCGCGAGTTTGGCATGAGCCGCGAAGATATGGAAGATCAGGAACGGCGCAAGTGGCTGAAAAAGAAATCCGATGCGCCGAAGCCGAATGTGGTAAAATATGATAAAAAAGGCAATCCGATCTATCCGGCGAAGGGACCGCAGGAAGAATATCTGATTGTGGACGGTTACAATATTATTTTTGCATGGAAAGACTTAAACGAACTTTCCCGTGTCAATATTGATTCCGCAAGGGACAAGCTTTTGGATATTTTAAGCAATTATCAGGGATACAAGAGCTGTCCGGTGCTGGTGGTGTTTGATGCCTATAAGCGCAAGGAACATCCGGGTGCCAGAAGCAAATATCACAATCTGGATGTGGTCTACACGAAAACCGATGAGACCGCGGATGCATTTATCGAGCGCACCGTGCATGAGATCGGGCACAAGTACCGTGTCACGGTTGCGACAAATGACGGGCTGGAGCAGCTTACGGTCATGAGTCAGGGGGCGCTTCGCATGTCGGCGGACAATCTCCGGGAGGAGATCGAGCGGTTGAGCCGGCTGGAGTATGAAAATTACCTTGCAAGCCAGAAACGATAAGTTTGAAGAAACCACATACAATATCATTAAAAAATACAAAAAAGAAATTATCTGTAAAAATAACTTGAAAAACAGGAGATATAAAAGGTTGAAAAGCCTTGAATTTTAATAAAGACACCTGATTATATGAGGAGGAAAATAAAATGTTCGTAGCAGAAGATATGTATCAATTAGGAAGCCAGCGTTCGGCAATCCGTGAATTATTTGAGTATGGCAAGCAGCGCGCAGCAGTTGTGGGAGCGGAAAATGTCTATGATTTTTCCCTTGGAAACCCGACCGTACCGGCACCGGACTGCGTCAATGAGACCATCCGTGACCTGACACACAAACTCGATTCCATTTCCTTACACGGATATACTTCTGCACAGGGAGATATCGAGACGAGACAGGCAATCGCAGATTACCTGAACAAGACGTATGAGACTGCGTTTTCGGCAGACAATTTTTACCTGACCATGGGAGCTGCCGCATCTTTGTCCGTATGTTTCCGTGCACTTACCACTTCACCGGAAGATGAATTCATCACGATCGCACCGTTTTTCCCGGAGTACCGTGTGTTTGTGGAAGCCAACGGAGCGAAACTTGTTGTGGTACCGCCTCACACCAGCGATTTCCAGATTGATTTTGAAGCCTTAGAAAAAGCCATCAGCGCACACACCAAAGGCGTGATCATCAACTCCCCGAACAACCCGTCCGGAGCTGTCTATTCGAAAGAGACAATCCGGAAACTTGCCGCACTTCTGACAAAGAAATCCGAAGAAAACGGCACACCGATCTTTATTCTTGCGGACGAACCGTATCGCGAGATCGCATACGATGGCGTGGAAGTACCGTATGTGACAAAATATTATGCAAACACTCTGGTATGCTATTCCTACAGCAAATCTCTGTCACTGCCGGGCGAGCGTATCGGCTACGTGATCGTTCCGGATGAAGTGACCGAGAGTAAGACGGTCTATGCGGCAATTGCAGGAGCCGGGCGTGCGCTGGGGTATGTCTGTGCACCGAGCATGTTCCAGAAAGTGATTGCAGCCTGTGTCGGCAACACTGGGGATATTGAATTATATAAGAAAAACCGCGATCTGCTCTACGATGGCCTGACAAAGATCGGCTATGAATGTTTTAAGCCACAGGGCGCTTTTTACATGTTTGTGAAAGCATTGGAGCCGGATGCAGATGCATTCTGCGAGCGTGCCAAGGATCAGGATCTTCTGATCGTATCCGCGACCGGATTCGGCTGTCCGGGGTATGCGCGTGTGTCCTACTGTGTCGATTACGATATGATTGAGCGGTCGTTTTTGGCATTTGAAAAATTGTATCAGAGTTATCGTTAGGGGAAATTATGTCAGACAGTAAACGAAGAGAACACATCTGTTTCACTGGATATGTGCAGGGGGTAGGGTTTCGCTACCGTCTGTCGCATCTGGCCCAGTACTATGGTGTGACCGGATGGGTAAGAAATGAATATGATGGATCGGTCAGTGCCGAACTACAGGGGCTTGTCGGAGAGATTGATCAGATTATCCAGCAGTTGAAACAGGACAGATATATTGATATTACCGGGATGGATCGGCAAAACATACCACCGGATGAACAGGAAAATGGCTTTCATATCCGGTATTAGCGGAGTGAAAAGAGATGGAGAAATGAAAAAGAATATGATGGTATTTTGGATATGTTTACTGCTTGGAATCCTGAGCATGATTTATGCGGTAATGGTTCATGCGACCGGTTCCGGCACAGCTTTTTTCCTTATATGGATTGGTATCGGGATCGTGGTGTTTCTGTTTGGAATTTCCGTGTACATGGAAGTGTGGAAAAAGGTTCCGCATCCGGTAAAAATCTTTGCGGGAATGGTTGTCTGTATCGGACTGCTTGTGTTTTGTATCGTAGAGGGCTGTGTGATCAGCCAGATGCACGCGGATGGACGAGGGGGGCTCGACTATATTATCGTACTTGGCGCACAGGTGAGAAAGGACGGTCCGAGTCCGGTTCTTAAATATCGTCTGGATAAGGCTGTGGAATATCTGAATGAAAACCCGGACACGGTCTGCATTGTTTCCGGAGGACAGGGAAGCAATGAGCCGTGGTCTGAAGCAGAGGGAATGGCACGGTATCTGCAGGAAAAAGGCATTGATACTGCGCGGATTTTGCCGGAAGATAAATCGCAGACAACCGAGCAGAATATCACGAACAGTAAAATGCTGATGAAAGAAGGCGCATCCGTTGGTATTGTGACCAACAATTTTCATGTATTCCGTGCCTTACAGATTGCCAAAAAGTACGGACTTTCTGATGTCTGTGGAATTGCGGCGGATTCCACACCAAAATATCTGCCGAACAATATGCTGCGGGAATTTTTTGCGGAGATGAAGTGGCTGTTATAGAGAAAAATGGGGAACACCCTGCATAAAGCAGAGGTGTTCCCTGTTTTTTTTCATAACAATAAACCATAAATGACGGCATTTTAAAATCGTTCATGTCGAAATAACTGTAATTCGCGCAATTAACAGCAGATCTTTTTTGAAATGTGGTACTATATTCACAGAGTGAATGCACATCAGACCAGATGTGCCAGAAGTCTGAAAAATGGACACAACGGAGGAAACTGCTCGAAGCTTTCTTCCAAATACTGGACATACTCAAACAAACATAAAAGGCTGATCTTAAAGAACAACAAAGAAGCATAGGAGGAATGTATATGAAAGCAAAGAAAAAAATAATCCTGCAAATAGGAAAAAAATTGTGCAGTCTGGCACTGGTACTTATTATGATGATCTGCATCATACCGCAGATGACCGTAAAAGCAGACAATGTGGGTACGACAGAGGAAAAACTCGAGGAAGACTGGGGGGCAATGAGTTCAGCAGCCGGCAAAATGAATATGACCAATACAACAACCAAAGCACAGGTCATGAAAGTAATTACTGCTGCAGCAAAAAACGGAACCAAAGCAGAGTGGAAATCGTTCCGCAAAGTAGATGCAACTTATGAAAGTAAGGGAGGCGTTACAGCCTATCTGAATCTGTCACTGGATGGAAAGACAAGGGAACTTTATATCAATGAAGTGATTCCGACATTGGGAAACAACCGACCGGAAAAAGGAATTGCCGTTTCTGAGGATGAATGGAACATTTTGCGGCTGACTAATATTGAGCGTGCAAAGGAAGGGAAAAAACTTCTTACCATGCCGGCAGCATTGCAAAAAGCAACAGCAGTCCGTGCCAAGGAAAATGTCAACAATACACAGCCAGCACATACCAGACCTAATGGAACCAGCTACAAGACTGCCGTTCCGTCTTCCTTTAAGACTACCGGACTCGGCGAGAATATGTACAAATGTACAAAAACGGTTACGGCACAGCTTGCGATGCGTGGATGGATGAACAGTGCCAGTCATAAGGCAAACATTTTACGGGAAAATTATCAGTATCTGGGCGTTGGAACTTATGAGACAGAGGCGGTGCAGATCTTTGCATCTTCCAATAAGAAGATCAAGTCCTACACAACAAGCACCGGAAAGACAACTTTTGCAGATGAGGAGGCAATGGCTGGCGAATATCTGATCTGTACGGATCAGGCAGGTGTGAAATCGTATCTGCCACTTGATACAACCTATATGAAAAAAGTAAAGGGCGGCTATACGATCAATCTGAATGCGACAAAGACCGTGAAGATCAAGATTAAAAATGCATCTTCCACATCCTCGTACACCGATGTGGATGCTGCTGATGCCAAGGCGGTTGCATGGGTTGTAAAAAACAAGATCATGGAGCCTACCAGCAAGAACGAATTTTATTCCAAGGCAATTTGCACCAAGGGAGATGTGTTTAATGCTTTGTACAAGGCAAACGGATCTCCGACACCGAAAGCATCCCAGAAATCAACATTTACGGACTACAAGGACTGGGTATTTTATGCGGATGCGGTAGCATGGGCCGAGTCCAAGGGCATCATCAAAGACAATGGTGATCATAAATTCAGACCGGACGATGCTGTTACGCGCGTGGAACTTGCAAAATTTATTTATTGTGCATACAAATAAAAACCTGATAAAAATCGTTCATGTCGAAATAACTGTAATTCGTGCGCATAATGTCACAAATTGCCGTAAATGAGGTATCATTTTCTTACAGTAAATGCACGAAAAAGGAGGACTGGTTATGGTGAAACAATTTAAGGAAACACAAATACTTATAAGGCAAAAGGTGCCGGTTCGGCAAAATATAAGGTAAAAGTCGAAATGACGAAAAACAAAAAAGATGCCAAGACCAGTAATCTGGTTTCTCCAAAGGCAAATGTATATTCTGTGAAGGTCAGTACCAAGCTGAGTGACTATGAACAAAATGATATTCTGTTTGTAACAAAATCTCTATCTTATAGTGGAAATACTCTTATTGTAAAGGGATATACGGTAAATACGATGGGGGTAGATCTGGCTGACCCAATCTATACACGGGCTTCTTATCCGGGAAAAATGCTTTTTGAGTATGAAACACCGGAAAATAAAGTGATTAAGAAGGGGATTCACAAGTATACATTCAAGGTTAAGAATGTGCCGGTTGTAGATTTACGGCACTGTGGAATCAATTTTGCATAATTACGGTGGGATTACACGAAAATATCTGCCGGAATTTTTTGAGGAGTTTAAGTTATTATGATAAAACAGGGAGTACCCTGCATAAAGCAGATGTGTTCCCTGTTTTTTCACACTGTCCGGTCAGGTGTGTAAAACCGTGTGAAGAAATGGAGGAGAAATTAATGAAGAAAAAATGGCTTAAAAGGAGCAGCGCCATTCTGCTTTCGCTGACAATGGCATTGTCATTATTTCCGGGAATGAAGGGCACAGTACCGACTGTACTGGCAGCGGGAAATAAGACACCTAAATCAGCATACTGGACGAATGTGTCAGGGCTGAAGAACTTTAGTCTGGATGAAACCAGAGATACAGAAGGTAGAATCATCTTCGGACAGAACGGATCTGGTGCAGCACAGCAATGGAAAATAGCAGGTACAGATAGTGGAATTGACGGAGATGATATTATTCTCTTTGCCGCATCGCGACTGGGATATTCGAAGTTTGAAGATGATAATAATACCAATAAGCCTTATGACGCAAACTGGAATTGTACTTATCTGGATGGTATAACCGTATCAGAGGTATTTCCGAATCACTATGGAGCCAGTGACTTACGTACAGCTTTGAATAGTTACATGAGTGGCAATAGTTATTTCAGTGTGTCGGAAAAGACGAAGATGAATCTGACAACGATATATACGGATGATAAGAATAATAATACCACATATTCTGTAACAGATACCCTATATGCACCATACGGGGATTATAATGCGAAATATGTTACCGTGGGCACGAATACTTCCGACAGTTTGAATGGCGGGGTAAGGATTAATAGTTCAAAATTGGGAATTAATATTTTCTGGCTGCGCTCGCCGGAATATGCTGATAAAAGATATGGGATCGTGGCTACTAACACCGGTGTGGGCATGAAGCTTGTCGACGAGATCGCTTATGTAGTGCCCGCTTTTGATTTGAATCTGTCGGATGTCTCTTTTGCATCTGCTGCGGAAGCAGCATCATCTTCATACAGTGGATTTAAGGCAAATAATACAGATAATACAATGACAGCGAATACTTATACACTGCGATATAAGTCTTCCGGAAATGAAGAGGCAGTCATCAGCCCGGATGGAACTAAGATTGAGGTAGCAGGCGCAAACGGAAAATATCTGATGGTGCAGAACAGTACCGGTGTGTATGCAATGAAAATTGATTTTAATAATCAGACCATCAATGCAAGCGATATTCAAATGGGTAGTGCTAAATCAGACAAATTAGCCAACTTCAATAACTGTAAGGTATGGTTGGAATCAACAGATGAAGACAGAATTACAACAGCCAAGATGGCAAGACAGGATACAGCACCGCCAATCGATACTGTAAATGTAACAGGAATTATTGCACCATCTGCTGGCTCAGCTTTTGATACAGAAGCAGCTTGTGCTACAACAGGCGTATCAACTACAACCCCAACAGTAACATGGATACAGGGTGGAGAGTCAGTAACAGGTAATGCAGGTTATAATACTACATATACTGCAAGTGTTACGCTTACAGCAGCAGATGGTTATGAATTTGCATCAGGTGTAACAGCAACAGTAAATGGACAGAATGCAACAAGTGTTACAAAGAATGCAGATGGAACAGTAACTGTAGAGTATACATTTCCTGAAACAACTAAGGTAAAGCTTACAGGCATTATCACACCGACGGGAATCACGGTAGCAAATGGAACAGCCTATGCTGCTATGGGACTTCCGACAAATGTTGCAATCGTAACAGAAGGAAATACAGAAACAACAGCAGAAGTTACATGGAATACAACCACTCCGGCAAGTGGAAGCTACGATCCGAAGCTTTCCACGGAGCAGACCGTGACATTAAATGGTACAGTAGCCTGCCCTTCTAATATAGATCAGAATGGTGTAACACTTACCACGACGATTACAGTGAAAATCAGTGCTGCGGGTATCGTAGGAGCACCTACATTTGCACCGACGGAAGGTACTTATACCGAGAATCAGACTGTTACACTTTCTTCATCTACTAATGGGGCGACTATTCATTATACAACGGATGGAACAACACCGACAACAGACAGTAATGTATATACCGCAGCGATTCCTGTAACAGGAACTGCAGGTCAAAGCATATCAACAACCATTAAAGCAATTGCTGTAAAGTCTGGAATGCAGACCAGCAGTGTTACAAGTGCGACTTATGTAATAGAGTTACCAGCACCGGTTCCAACACCAACTTGTATCAATTCTGTGGCTGTAACGGATATTGTGGCACCGGTAACAGGTGAACCCCTTGATACCACAGCGTCTTGTTCAGCGACAGGGATATCAAATAAAGCTCCTACAGTTACATGGACACCGGCTGATACAACAGCAGCTTACAATACAACTTATACAGCAAGTGTTACACTTACACCTGCAACTAATTATGGATTTGCTTCTAATGTAACAGCAACAGTAAATGGACAGAATGCAACAAGTGTTACAAAGAATGCAGATGGAACAGTAACTGTAGAGTATACATTTCCTGAAACAACTAAGGTAAAGCTTACAGGCATTATCACACCGACGGGAATCACGGTAGCAAATGGAACAGCCTATGCTGCTATGGGACTTCCGACAAATGTTGCAATCGTAACAGAAGGAAATACAGAAACAACAGCTGCAGTTACATGGAATACAACCACTCCGGCAAGTGGAAGCTATAATCCGACGCTTACCACGGAGCAGACCGTGACATTAAATGGTACAGTCACATGTCCGAATTCAGTTGATGCAAACGGAGTTGCACTTACTACAACCATTACGATCACAATTCGTGCAGCAGGAGCAATACCGACGACTCCGGGAACTACAACACCGTCGCAGCCAAAGCCGGAGAATCCAACACCGGCGCAGCCAACACCGGAACAGCCGAAACCGGAGGAGCCGAAACCGGAGGAGCCGAAGCCGGAAAAACCGCAGAAGCCGGATAAGCCACAGGAGACGCAGAAACCAAAGGTAGAAGTGCTTCCGGCAAAAGCGTCTGTCACAGACAATAGACAGGTTACGCTTACATGGGATAAAGTGGATGGTGCGGAAGGTTATCGCATCTATCGGAAGGTTAAGGGAAGCAAGGACGGATATCAGAGAGTCGCAACGACCAGGAATTTGCAGCTTGTACAGAAGCAGCTTGACAATAAGAAAACGTACCAGTATTACATTGTGGCATATAAGACGATTGACGGAAAGAAAGCAAGGATCGGCAAGACACTGACGTTGTATGCTGTGATGAATAATGTAAAGTACACGGAAGTAAAAAAGATCAAGCTGAATAAGAAAAGCTACAGCTTAGAAGTCGGTGCAAAAGCAAAGATCAAGGCTGTATTGTTAAAGCGGGAGAATAAAAAGAAAATAAAGGCAGAGTCAGAGAAACTTCGTTTTTGTTCGACCGATAATACGGTAGCTAAGGTAAATGCAAGCGGAACGATTACCGCAAAAGGTGCAGGAACCTGTTACATTTACGTTGTTGCGGGAAACGGAATTTCCCAAAAGATTAAAGTAACCGTAAGTAAAGAAAAATAAAAATCAGGAATAGAGTTAAGGATAACGCATATATGGAAAGCCACAATGTCCATTTGAAAGAATGGACATTGTGGCTTAGAATGAATATTGTGGCTTTTTTATATTGACAAGAGGTGGCCAAGAGGTGCCTGACACAATAAAATTTGTGGTGGACTTGGAACGGAGCAGTATGGAAGCTGGAAGTATATTTTATCCCGCGCATGTTTACATAACTGATGCACGAAACCAGCAGTCAGTCAGATGAAAATAAACCGGTCATGCAATATGAGGCTGTTGTCACGGCAGAAAACCCGGTAAACATTACCTCCGAGGCAAATGCATCTTCATCTGTGGAAGGAATCGTGAAAAAAGAAGCCCCTGTTGTGTGCAGGGGCTTTAAAACTTAGGAAATAGTGCCATTTTTACTACATGAAATAGTAACACTTTGTGTGAAGTCTTTTGAAGAACTAGGTGACGAATGTGTTGCTGTTGCATATGCAGTGGCAGAGTTCCCGTTTTTGGAAGAGGATATGGATTTAATTGACCAAGTTGTAGCAGGCGCAGTTGCGCTTGGTGAACAACTAATGCAGCGAGAGGTTGTGCCATCATAGGTAAATGTTGCGGTAATAGAAACACTCCATAATACTGTTCCGGAAGAGTTGCGCATATAAGTCGTTTTAGTCTTTGTAATATTATGGGATGCTCGATCGAAGTTTGTTATTATATTAGGTGAAGGAACAGCATCAGTTATGACGGTTTGTATGGTGTATGGTGTATTAGGATAAGTGTCTGTAATAATATTAGCTTTAGCCGAAATCGGGGTTGAACATAATAAAAACAGAGCAGAAGTTAAGCAGACGGTGTGAAATTTTTTCTGTAAATTTAGATCTTCTATGATAATTGATGCGGC